>Ga0210406_10000954_pt1 | contig 37469 bp, 30 predicted proteins | sample IncBWC30MmetaG_FD_155454 | JGI IMG/M metagenome (GOLD analysis project Ga0210406, IMG submission 155454) | Forest soil microbial communities from Barre Woods Harvard Forest LTER site, Petersham, Massachusetts, United States - Inc-BW-C-30-M | ecosystem: Environmental > Terrestrial > Soil >... | reverse complement strand
GTCCTGGTTTTGGTCGTTGTAAGAGTCGAAGGGCTTGGAGCGAAGTTTTTGCCGTCATTCTGAGCGCAGCGAAGGATCCCGAAATCCTCGACGGATCCACGCCCTCCGAACCTTTCCAGCCAGAAAACCTCAACAGTCGTTGTTCTCTCCACCCCCAAAAAACCGCCCCCAGTCTCATCTTGAGCAGCGCAGTGGAGAAATCCGCTTCTCAACCTTGCCATTTGCCTTCTCCCCACCCAGGCAACAAGTGACGGGTACCGTTTGATAAACTGTTCCTGTTATGCAGGGTCAAATCCCCAGACGCATCCTCATCGGCATAGCAAGTCTCATTGGCTTAATCTTTGTGCTCTGGTTCATAACATCAAGGATTCAAAGGTAAAAGGGCCGTTGTCTCTCCAGAGACAAACCTGTGTTTTGATAGCTCGGCCCCGCCCGTCGCGCACTCCGCGAACGGGGTCCCCGCCGGATTCGCTGGCGGGACGAGATCGGTGGAATGTAAACCGTGCACCCGCCACAGGGCCCCGCCACTTGCTTTTGGGATTAGAGCGGGGGCTTCAGCCCCGCGTCTAGCCCAGCCGCGAAGCGGCCTACCACTCTGCCCTGAGCAACGTCGAAGGGCTTGGAGCGAAGCCCGAAGGGCGAAGCGACTGATTTTATTGCCGTTGCATTTTTCTTCCGCGTTTTCCGCCCAGAAATCGCATGTCAAGTCCCAAAACCACCTAAACCCATCAAACAAAAAGAAATAGACTTGGCACGTTAGTTACCCTCAACCCGCTATACTTAAAACAGTAGAGAAAACAAGCAAGCCCCGCCGGGATACATCCACCCGACGGGGCTAACTCATTTAGAAAGAATATTTTGGACGCAACTCATTTGTTATGAATATTTTGCCGACAACAATCTCGCGTAAACCACTGAATAAAAATGATTTACGTCCGGGCAATAGGGGGGGGACCCTCCACCGCCTCTTCCCGAAGCGCCTGCTGCACCTTGCTATGCTTCACGCTGTAAGTGAAGTAAACCAGCAACCCAAACGCCAGCCACGCCACCACAACAATCTTCGTCAGCGCCGGCAAGGTCCAGATCAGGTAGAGCGCGCTCACAATCCCAAGAATTGGCACCAGGGGCACCATCGGCGTCTTGAACGGCCGGTGCAGGTCCGGGTTGCGCCGCCGCAGAATCCAAACGCCCGCACAAACAATCGCAAAGGCCAGCAGCGTCCCCATATTCACCAGCTCGCTCAGCTTGCCGATCGGCAGCAGCGCCGGCATAAACGCAACGATCGCCCCGACAACAATATTAGAAATCCAAGGCGTCCGGAACTTAGGATGGATCACCCCCGCCCACTTCCACAGCAGTCCATCCCGCGACATCGAGAAGAACACCCGCGACTGCCCCAGCAGCATCACCAGCATCACCGTCGCAAGGCCAAACACCGCACCGATCTTCACCAGGATGCTGCCCCAGCGAATACCAGTCGCATCGATCCCGACCGCCACCGGATCCCCCACATTCAGTGCCCTGTAGTTCACCAGCCCAGTCAGCACGCCCGACACTAGAATGTACAGGATGGTGCAGATCACCAGCGATCCCAGAATGCCGATCGGCATATCCCGCTTCGGATTCTTCGCCTCCTGGGCCGCCGTCGACACCGCATCGAATCCAATATACGCAAAGAAGATCGAAGCCGCCCCGGCAGTAATGCCACCTATGCCGAAAGCTCCAGGCCCCTGTGCCGGCGGGATGAACGGCGTCCAGTTCGCATGCGCCAGCGCCGGATGTTTCAGAATGAACCCGATGCCCAGCACCAGAAAAATTCCCACCACACTCAGCTTCACAATCACGATCGCCGTATTCAGGTTCGCCGACTCCTGAATCCCAATGATCAAAATCGTCGTCACCACCGTAATAGCAAGAAACGCGACCAGGTTGAACACCCCCGTCGCATGCGGCAGCGAAGCCGGATCGACCCCAGCCGGCAACGCAGCCAGCGCCTGCCAGCGATCATGAAACAGATACAGCACCGTCCCCGGAGTAGTCGTCAGCTGCGGTGGAATGTGAATATGGAAGTCCTGCAGCAGCCCAACGAAATACCCGCTCCAACCCGAAGCCACCGTAGCCGCGCCGAACGCATACTCGAGCACCAGGTCCCACCCGATGATCCACGCCACAAACTCGCCCAGCGTCGCATACCCGTACGTATAGGCCGAACCCGCAATAGGAATCAGCGAGGCGAACTCCGCATAGCAAAGCCCGGCGAACGCGCAGGTAATGCCAGCCACCACAAAGCTCAGCACCACCGCCGGCCCCGCATGGTTCGCCGCCGCCTGACCGGTCAGCACAAAAATTCCTGCCCCGATAATCGCTCCGATTCCCAGCGTAATCAGGTTCAGAGGCCCCAAAGTACGTTTGAGCCCGCTCTCGCCCTCGTTCTCCGCCTCTTTCAGCAGACGAGAGAGAGGTTTGACTGCCAGCAGCTTCGCCATCGAATAGAATTCTCCACTTTCCTAAAACCTAAAACTGTTCCTGCTCCTGCTTTGCTCCAGCGGCCATCCGCGTCCAAACCAGATAAACAGGAATACCCAGCAGCACGATCAGCAGGCCAGGCCACGTGTACTGAGGTTTGTACCGCAAGAGTACAACAGAAATCCAGCCCGCCATCACGATATATAGGCCCGGCAGCACCGGATACCCAAACGCCCTATACGGCCGCACCGCCTCCGGACGAGTCCGCCGCAACACAAACAGGCCCGTAATCGTAAGAATGTAAAAGACCAGCACCGCAAAGATCACATAGTCCAACAACTGCCCGTAGCTCCCCGAAAGACACAGCAGGCAAGTCCATCCCCACTGCATCCAAAGCGAGTTCACAGGCGTCCCCTGTCCCGGATGACCGGCCCTCTCGCTCAGCTTGCCGACCGATTTGAAGAACAGACCATCCCTGCTCATCGCGTAATACACCCGCGCACCGGCGAGCAGCATCCCGTTGACGCAACCGAACGTAGAGATCAGAATCACCGCAGCCATCAGCTTCGCGCCAAAGCCCGCGGCCCCGAAAGACGAGCCCGCTTGCTCCATCACCGCCGTAGCCACCCGATCCTCCGACGCAAACTGAATTCCCCGCCCCACAATGGTCGTCGCCGCCGGATCACCCACCATCGGCAGCACGCTGAGATAAACGAAGTTGCAAAGCACATACAGCAACAACACAACGCCAGTCCCAATCGCCAGCGACAGCGGCAGATTCCGCTTCGGATTCTTGATCTCCCCCGCCGTAAACGTCACATTGTTCCACGCATCGGAACTGAACAGCGAGCCCACCTGCACAACAGCCACCATCGTCAGCAGCCCCACATAAACCGTCGGCCCACCCACCCCCACCTGCACCGCATGCAGCGTATCCCACCCCGCGCCCGCCCAGAAATTATGCCAACCCGAACTAAAATTCGCCGCTATCGCAACCGAATTTTTCGCAACCAAACCCACCAACACTACCGCCGCCAGCGCCAGCACCTTCGCAGAAGTAAACACATTCTGCACCGCCGCGCCCATCTTCACGCCCATCGTATTCAACACCGTCAGCAACGTAATCACCACAATCGCCGCCAGGTTCGCCGTATTCAAACCGATATCCATATTGCCCAGCACCATCGGCCCCACATGCCAGGGCGGCACATGCCCGATATGCCAGATCCAGTTCGACGCGCTCACACTCGGAAAGAACACCCCAAGAAACTTCCCGAACGCAACCCCCACCGCCGCAATCGTGCCAGTCTGAATCACCAGAAACAGCGTCCACCCATACAGAAATCCCCAAAGCGGCCCCAGAGCCTCGCGCAGATAAACATACTGCCCGCCGGCCTTAGGCATCATCGCCGCCAGCTCGCCATAGCTGAGCGCCCCGATGATCGTCATCAACGCCGTCACCAGCCACGCCGCAATCAGCAGCGCCGGCGACCCCAGCCCCCGCGACATCTCCGCCGAAACAATAAAGATGCCCGACCCAATCATCGAGCCCATCACAATCGCCGTAGCCGAAAACAGCCCCATCCCCTGCACAAACTGCGGAGCCGTCGACGATAATCCAGCCTCACCCGGCATGTCTTCTGTGTGACCAGGCAACCCTTTATCGAGATCCGACACGTCTCTGGTATCACTCCGCGAGTCTTTTTTGTTGTCATCCCGCAGCGGAGCGGAGGGATCTGCTGTTGTACTTTTCACAAAATTCACGTTCCGTAAGTTCTACCGTAAAATTTCAAGAAAGTCTCTCGCCACTTTCTCAACCGTCTCACCCTCAACAAACAAACCGCTGATAACCGCTACCGAATCCGCCCCCGCCTCGATCACACTCCGGGCATTCGCCCGCGTAATCCCGCCAATCCCCACAACCGGTTTCTTCGTCAGCGCCCGCGCCCGCCGTACCCCCTCCAACCCGATCACCGGCTCCGCATCCACCTTCGTCCCGGTAGCAAATACCGGCCCCACCGCAATGTAATCAGCGCTCGTCGCGTCGGCGACGCGCACCTGTTCGTCCTTGTGCGTCGAAACCCCAACCCACCGCTCCACACCAACAACCCGCCGCGCATCCTCTGGCGGCAGATCCCCCTGTCCTACATGCACACCGCCAAAACCAGCCAACACAGCCAGATCTGCGCGGTCGTTCAGGATCAAGCGGCATCCAGTGCCCGCAAATACCTCCCAGAGAACCGCCGCGAACCGCAGAACCGACTCAGGTTCACCCACCTTATTGCGGTACTGCACCAGCTGCGCCCCAGCAGCCATCAGATCTTCAGCGACCCGTCCCAAGGCAACACCACGTAGCTCAAGCAAACCCTCATCCAGAATCGGATACAGCCGCGGAAGTTGCCCACTCGCAGACGCGCCCACTTAGCTATCCTTCTGCCGCTCGAAGAACCGCTCCATAAACTTCGTATCGAACTGCCCCGCGCGAAACTCCGCATCCGCGAAGATCTTCTGATGCAGCGGAATCGTCGTATGAATCCCCTGCACCACAAACTGCGACAGAGCCCGCTGCATCTTGTTCATCGAATCCTCGCGATCCGCCCCATGACAGATCAGCTTCGCAATCAGCGAATCATAATACGGAGGCACAATCCCCTCGGCATACTGCGCCGTATCCACCCGAACCCCATTGCCACCCGGCACATTAAACGCCGTAATCTTCCCCGCACTTGGCGTGAACTTCTCCGGATGCTCCGCATTGATCCGGCACTCAATCGCATGCCCACGAATCTCCACCGGCTTCGGAATGATCGACGCCAACTTCTCCCCCGCAGCAATCCGCAGCTGCGCCTTCACCAGATCGATTCCTGTAACCATCTCCGTTACACAATGCTCAACCTGGATCCGCGTATTCATCTCGATGAAGTAAATCTTCCCATCCTCATCCATCAAAAACTCAATCGTCCCAGCATTCCAATACCCGATATTCTCGAGCGCCTTCTTGATCGTCTTCCCCAGCTCCTCCCGCAGCTTCGGAGTCACCATCAAACTCGGCGCCTCTTCAATCAGCTTCTGGTGCCGCCGCTGAATCGAGCACTCCCGCTCCCCCAGGCTCATCACATTCCCATGCTCATCAGCCAGCACCTGAAACTCGATATGCCGCGGCCGCTCGATAAACTTCTCCATGTACATGTCACCGTTGCCGAACGCATTCGCCGCTTCCGTTGAAGCCTGCTGGTACATCGAAGGCAGCTCCTCCGCATTCCGGCAAATCCGCATCCCGCGCCCGCCACCGCCGGCAACCGCCTTCAGGATCACCGGATACCCAACTTCCTTGGCCCACGCGAGCGCCTCTTTTTCGTCCGCGATCACTCCATCGCTACCCGGCAGAATTGGCACCTTCGCCTTCTTCATCGTCTGCCGCGCCGTGGACTTCTCGCCCATCATCCGCGTCACCTCCGGCGGAGGCCCGATGAACTTGATATTCGAAGCCCGGCAAACCTCGGCGAAGTTTGCGTTCTCACTCAGCAGCCCATACCCCGGATGAATCGCGTCCACATCTGCAATCTCCGCAGCCGAAATCACTGCCGGAACATTCAAATAACTATCCGCCGACCGCGGAGGCCCAATACAAATCGCCTCATCCGCAAACCGCACATGCAGCGAGTTCCTGTCCGCCTCGCTATACACCGCAACCGTGCGAATGCCCATCTCCTTACATGCGCTGATCACCCGCAGCGCAATCTCCCCACGATTTGCAATCAATACCTTACGAAACATGTAACTCCCGCGATACTGCTGATTCCTGACAACTGAGAACTGTGAACGAAGAACTGACAACCAGCCTCATCGCGCCCGGATGGCAAACAGCGCCTGCCCATACTCCACCGGTTGTCCACTCGAAGCGATCCGCTTCACCACCTCGCCGGCGACATCGGACTCGATCTCATTCATCAGCTTCATCGCCTCGACGATGCAGAGCACCTGCCCCAGCTCTACCTGATCCCCCACCTTCACAAACGGCGGCGCTCCCGGCGAAGGCGACTCATAAAACGTCCCCACAATAGGCGACTTCACCTCATGCAGCTTCTCCTCCAGCTCATTCGCAAGTGCAGCCGCAGCACTCACCCCAGCAGAAGCAGCGGCCACTGGAGCAGCCGCAGGCGCCGAAGCCATCAGCCTGCTTAACTGGGCCATATCGAATCCGCCAGCCGGAGCCACCGCAGGTTCCCCCGCAAACTTGATCCGCACCTTCAAGTCATCCTGCTCCATGTCGAACTCGGCAATACCGTTCGCCTTCAAAAATTCGACCAGTTCGCGAAGTTCTTCAAGCTTATTTCCGTCCATCATCACTCTTCCCGCGCTTCAAAGAGCGCCTTTTCCAATCTTCAACTATCAATCCGGAGCCGGGTCTTCTACTCCCTATTCCCTACTCCCTGCCGTCAAAGTTCAATCCAGGCCTTCACACTAGGCGTCAAAATCTCTCCGCCCCCGGCCGTTACCAGAACCATATCTTCTATACGCAATCCAAAGCGCCCCGGCATATAAACCCCCGGTTCGATTGTGATCACCATGCCCTGCTCTAAAACCTGCTTCTGCCTCGCTGCAAGCCTCGGTCCTTCGTGAATCTCCAGCCCAACTCCATGCCCCGTCGAATGGCTGAAGTACGTATCCAGCTTCACCCTCCGCAACACGCTTCGCGCCGCCTCATCCACCTCTCCGGCCGTCACTCCCGGTGCCACAACAGCGACTGCAGCTTCCTGCGCTTCCAGCACAGAATCATACACGTCCCGCTCCCCCGGCATCGCCTTGCCCATGTGCACGGTACGCGTCATATCGCTCGAATATCCGTCGAGAATAACACCGAAATCCAGCGTCACGAACCCCCGTTTCGGCAACTTCGCGCCCGTAGCCCTGCCATGCGGCAGCGCCGATCGCACCCCACTGGCCACAATCGTATCGAAGCTCATCCCCTCCGCCCCTGCGAGCCTCGCCGCATACTCCAGCGTCGCTGCCACCGCCACCTCCGTCAGCCCGGCCTCCAGATACGTCAGCATCCCCTCAAACAACTCACACCCCACACGCGCCGCCTTCCGTATCTTTGCAATCTCCTCCGCGTCCTTCACCTCCCGCATCTTCGCCACCAAAGAACCCACCGCCACAAACACTCCCCGCCGGGCTCCTGCAGCCGATGCGCCGGCCCGCATCGCCTTCCGCATCGTCTCCAGCCCCGCCACCGTCGTATGCGCCGCATCGAACCCACACCGCCGCACACCTGCCGCCGCAATCCACTCACACGCCACCACCACCGCCGGCTTCTTCGCAATCACCACCCTGGTTCCCACCGCCTCAGCCTTGGCCTGCCCCGTATACCGCCCATCGGTAAACAACACAGCCCGCGCGCCCACCAGCACCAGAGCCGCATTCGATCCCGTAAATCCAGAGAGATATCGAACATCCGGCAGGTGGGTTACCAGCATCCCGTCCACACCGGCACCCTTAGCGGCAGCCGCCGCTCTTCTCTTCCGCAAATTGAAATTCATCTCCTTGATTCTACCGAATAGCGACTCTCCCGAATCGGGATTCTACCCAACCTCTCATCGTCTCTGTTTGCTACTCTCTACCCCCCAATCCCTACTCCCTGCCTTTCAACCCGGTATCATGGCATATGCCCGGCTCCACCCCGCCCCACCCCCCACGTTTCACCAGGAGAAGCTTCCTCATAGGCTCTGGCGTCACCGCCGCCGGGTTAGCCCTCTACGCTGGCGAATTTGCCCGCCACGAACTCGACATCGTCCAGCGCCCCATTGCCATCAACAATCTGCCCTCCTCCTTCCACGGCTATCGCATCGTCCAGATCAGCGACATCCACCTCGACGAGTACACCGAGCCCTTCTTCCTCGAACGCATCGTCCAAAAGGTGAACGCCCTCGCCCCCGATCTCGTCCTTCTCACCGGCGACTTCATCACCCACGGCTCCCTCACCTTCATCGCCGGCGGCCACGCCCTCCACCGCTGCGCCGAGATCCTCACCACCCTCACCGCGCCCCTCCGCTACGGCATCCTCGGCAATCATGACGTCTCCTTCGACGGCGCCATGGTCACCCGGGCCCTCACCGCCCATGGCACTCCCATCCTGGTCAATCAATATCTCCCCATCGAACGCAACGGTGGCCGGCTCTGGCTCTGCGGCGTCGACGACCCAGGCACCAGCCACCCAAATCTGGACCTGGCCATTCCCCCTAAACCCGACGGCCCCGTCATCCTCATGGCACACGAGCCCGACTATGCCGACGAGGTCCTCGCCCACCCACACGGTCCCCTTGTCGACGTCATGCTTGCCGGCCACTCTCATGGCGGCCAGGTCCGGCTGCCCTTCCTCGGCCCGCTCATCCTCCCGCCAATGGGCGAGAAGTACCCCGAAGGCCTCTACCGCTTCAAAAACCTGCAGCTCTACGTCAATCGCGGCATCGGGACCGTAGGTCTCCCCTTCCGTCTCAACTGCCCCCCCGAAATCACCGTCATCACTCTACAGAACAGTTCTCAGTGATCCGTTCTCCGTTCTCAGCAAGGACGCTCCACAACTGAGAACTGAGAACGGTCAACGGACAACTGCCTCACGCCCCAAACGCAGTAAAGAAGATCATCACAAACCCTAACCCAAACAGGCCCAGCGCAGCCAGCAGCCTCCACACCACGCTGTACCACTGCTTCCCCACCACCGACCAGCTGAGCTGAATCGCAAACCAGAATGCCGCCACCGCGATCGCGCCAAACAAAATCACGTAACCATCAAGATGCGAGATCAGCCGCTGGAACAATCGTCTACCGTGCCCGTGCCACCGGCTTCTTCTGCCTCGGCATCACCGCAATCGGGGTCGGCGCCTTCACCCCCGACTTCTCAGCCATCCACGCATCCAGCAGCGACTTCTTGAACCGCCACCGGTTCCCCAGCTTGAACGCCGGAATGAACCCTTCCGACGCATACCGGTACAACGTATCCCCGCTGATGCCCAGATACTCCGACGCCTGCCGGATATCCATCACCTCGCGCACCGCAGTCTGCACCGCTACCGCCATCCCAGGTCTCCGTTCTTCCACGTCAGAGCGAGCCGAATCTCGCATCAGATCCGACACCCTCTTTTTATCCCCTTTTTCCTCCGCATACAACAAAAATCTCAGCTATTAACCACTAACTAACTGATACCAAAGTACTAGCTCTTCTTTGCCCGCGCGCCAAAAGAAAACCCAGGCCCGAAGCCTGGGTTCTTTGCTAATCATGCTAATCCTCACTTCACCGGCTGCAACCCCTTCATCACCGCCAGCAGATCCTCCCCCACCGTACGCGTCTTCGCAATCGCATCCGCCAGTGGAATATCCGTAATCTGCGTCCCCTTCAGCACCACCAGCCGGCCAAACTTCCCCGCATGCACCAAATCAATCGCCGCCACGCCATACCGTGTAGCCAGCATCCGGTCAAACGCCGAAGGCGTCCCGCCCCGCTGCGTATGCCCCAGGTTCACGCTCCTGGTCTCATAGCCGGTCCGCTTCTCAATCTCCTCCGCCAGCGCCTGCCCAATCCCGCTCAGCCGCACATGCCCAAACGAGTCCACGCTCTTGCCCTGCGTCGCCTGACCCGACTCCGGAAACTGCGCCCCCTCAGCCGCAACCACAATCCCAAACTTTTTCCCATGGTCATGCCTGTACTTCAGCAACCGGCACACCTCGTCAATATCAATCGGCACCTCCGGCACCAGAATCGCGTCCGCCCCACCCGCAATCCCCGCCGTAATCGCAATCCACCCCGCATCGCGCCCCATCACCTCGCACACCAGCACCCGGTTGTGCGCCTCCGCGGTCGAATGCAGCCGGTCCACAGCCTCGGTCGCAATCGTCACTGCCGTATCGAAACCAAAACAAGCGTCCGTCCCGCTCAAATCGTTATCGATCGTCTTCGGCACTCCAACACACTTCACGCCCTTCTCGCTTAGCGCCAGCGAGATCGACTGCGTATCGTCCCCGCCCAGCGCAATCAGCGCATCAATCTTGTTTTTGTTCAGCACCTCAACGCACTTCTCAAACCCACCCGGAATCTTCTTCACATTCGTCCGCGAAGACCGCAAAATCGTCCCGCCCTTGTGCAAAATCCCCGACGTCGTCTCCAGCGTCAAAGGCATCGTCACATCATCCAGAACGCCTCGCCAACCCTCCACGAACCCGACAAACTCATCGCCATGGTGCTGAATCCCTTTGCGTACCGCCGCCCGAATCACAGCATTCAACCCAGGGCAGTCTCCGCCCCCCGTCAACATTCCAACCCGCATTCATTCTCTCCTTTGAGCTTTTAAACTTCAGAAAAAATCATACGCCACAGCTGGCCCATGCCTTGACTCTAGGCGCAAAAGAAACACCCGGGCCAAGAATGGCACGCAGTTCGCAATTGCCGACGACTCAGAATCCGGTTGTCTCCGGTTATGACAGCTCGCGATCCTTAGTGTTCAAGGAGTCTCCTGTCTTCTGCCTGGGAGGCGTTGGACTTTCATGCTCGTCATTCCACGCTTTCTCTTGCTTGTCTTTTTGTTCTTCTTTCTTCTTTGCTATCTCAGCGGTTTTCTCAGGGTCAACTTGTTCCAATCGATACTCGATACGCATACCTCTGTTCCTTTCCATCAGGACGCCTTTCAGACAGCGGCTTGATTTACGTCTTCTCAGCTGTAGCTTGATTCGTCAAGCCCGTCGCCGCTAACGGCGCCACAATCGCCGAGGAGTTCAACGCCACCGCAGTGGTTTCGAAGTGCACCCAAACTCTCAAAAACCTGCCAGTCAGGCCAGGTAAAGGGACGACTTGCGAATCGATCAGCAATCCGCTGGGCTCAACCCATTCCTGATTTTTATAGAGATCAAGGTTCGCCAGCTCTTCCCACCGAGGCTCCATGACAAACTCGACTTTTTTAGGCAGCCGGTGACCCGAAATGGTCACGATACACCCTTCATTTACCACGTCGACTCTGGACAGGCCGACATTACTCAGTTCAGTCTTTATCATCAGGTACTCATCTCCGTCGCGAAGCACTCTTTCTGCAAAGACACGGAGTTGGAGGTGCGGGGTGTGGGTCCTCCCCCGATAGTAGTTCAACAAGACCCAGAGGCCACCAAGAAGAACGGCCAATGCTTTCAAAGGGACGTCGAGCCATTGAAGCCAAGTCACTGCAGACCCTCCGATTTTGGCAATCCTGATCTCGAATGAGCGTACGTTGGTTAGCCCTCCATCCCCGCTGGATCATCAACGACTTCGCCGAGCGGGGCATGGTCCTCGAAGAGCAAAATCCAGGCAATGCAACTCCTGAGGGTAGTGGGGCGGCCCGAATAGGTCCCAATCATGCGCCAGTCACACAGCCTAGCGATGCAGGCTGAAGTCGACACTCACCGTGGTCGCCACTTCCACCGGCACGCCATCAATCGTGTAAGGCCGGTACCGCCAGTTTCGCACTGCGTTCTTTGCCGCACCCCGCAACAGGCGATGACCTTTAATCACATGCAACTCTTCCACCGTTCCATCCTTGGAAATCACCGCCTCCATCACCACATTGCCCTGCGTCCGGGTCAGGCTGGCGAGTGTCGGATAAGAAGGCTTCGGGGCCGACAAAAGATTCGCCGCCATGACACCTGAAGACACATCCACCGGCCGATTGGACAGCGGCACAGAACTCGAGTCGTCATCGCCATCGGAGCGATCCGTAACCCCGGCGCCATCCTTGGCTATCGTTGGCGCGGCAGCAGACGAAGACGACCGCAACGGAGACTGGAGAGGAACCTGCGCCGACTTCTTTGATGACCGAGTCGGCTTATCCGCCGGATGGCTTGCTTCTCCGCCCGTATAGCTGGACGCGAAGGTCGTTCCTTGCGCTCCACTGGTGGAAGCGCCCGAACGCTCGCTGGCACCAGCGACCCGAGATCCACTGACAATCGCGGCTTCAGGCTCACCAGCAGAAGCCGCCGTACGAGGCGCAACGTTGGCACCCGCAACGTTGGGGCTGCCTTCCGCCGATGCCTTCGCCGGCTGTATCACCACATAACCGGTGTCACGCCCGAACCTCCAGAAGAGGGTAGCAGCCAGCAACAACACTCCAACCCCAACAAGAATCGGAAGCGCAATCTGTCTACGGAAGGGATAGGGCTCACTGGAGTCTCTCCGTAGACGCGCAACCACGGCCAAAGGTTCGCTAGCTACGCTACCTGCAGCCGCCACTCTGTCTTCTTGGTTCGGAATAGGCGGATCGCTGTGCGGCAGCCGCGGTTCGGTTTTCTCAGGAATCGTCGCGGCAGGAATTGTCGCGGAGTACCTTGCCGCGCCCTCTTCCCTGGTGTGAACCGCTGCAGTCGAGAGCACATGCGGCGCAACATTCTCCAGTCGCGGCTCCATCCTGCTGATTCTCTGGTCGATCGAATCAAGGTAAATCTTGAGTTGCAGGCTATTCAGCTCCAGTCGACTCAAAGCTTCAGCCAACGTGTTCGATCCACCAAAGTCGTTCAAAGTACCTTGATGTCCGTTCGACGGACCCCTATAGCCATTCGGCGGACCCTGCGAACTCGGCAGACTCGGCAAACCTTCATCGTCCGAAGAATCACTCACCGTAGCCTCCGCCGTCGACTCTAAGACGGCCCCATCCATGCCTGCCTGTCCCGGCACATCTTCGTCTCCTGCCGTCTCTGCGCCGCCAGCCGAGGACTCCTCCAGCCCAACAACTGGGACGGACGCGTTCTCCTCTGTGCAGGCTATCGCCTCCCCGCCGCCGGGCGAGAAAGAAGCCTCCGCCGCATCAGGCGGCCCCATTTCCTTCACAGTCAAATCCGAATAAAGGCCAGGGTGCTCCGCAGTAAGTTGACTGCAAACGCCTACGCCGATCAAAGACTCGATGACCAGCTTGACCGGAATGCTCATCTCCCGCTCGGACGACGCAATCTCTGGCCCACCGCTCGCTACAGCGATGACCGTCAGAATCGTGCGAAACGACACGTCGGTCTCGCTCTCCATCACAGCCTTCACCACGCGCAGCACGTCGCCTCGAAGGTCACTGTGATATTTCAATGTACGGGCAAACGCAAAAAAATCTTCCGCCGAACCAAAATCAACATCGTGGCAATGGAAGACATCATGAAGATCGTCGATGGAATCGCCGAAGCGCGAAGCGGTCTCCTGAGTATCCGAAAAATAGTTCATCGCACCCAGTTGGATGCAGGCGGCGACCGAACAGTGACCTGCATCTAAACCGACCCAGGATTACGGCCGAACCACACTCAATCGACCCACAAGATGTAGAAGCAAATCACTGCCGGATCAACCAGCTACGCGTTCACGCCACCAATCCGACCGAACCTCCACACCCGCCACCACCTCCGTAGGCCGCCCCGGCTCCGGCGCCCACAATTTAATCTTCCTCTCCCCCGCCACCTCCAGCAGCCGCTCCATCGGCTGCCGCCACGCATGCAGCGCCAGATCAAACAGCCCCCAATGAATCGGCATCATCAACCCATGCCTCTCGGGATTGGCCCCGCCCAGCGCCTCGAACGCCCGCGCCGCCCCATCCGGCCCCAGATGAATCCCCTCCCACATCACGTCAAAAGCCCCGATCTCCAGCATCACCAGATCGAACGGCCCATACGCCGCACCAATCTCAGCAAACCCCTCCCACCAACCCGAATCAGCCCCAAAATAAACGCTATGCTTCGGCCCCTTCAGCACAAACGCCGACCATAGCGTCTCAAACCGGTTCATCAACCCGCGTCCGGAAAAATGCCGCGAGGGCACCGCCGTAATCTCCAGCCCACCCACCATCGCACTCTGCGTCCAATCCAACTCCGCAATCTGCTCCCCGCGCACCCCAAACCCCCGCAGCACCTCACCCACCCCCAGCGAAGTCACCCACCTCGCCCCCCGCATCGACCCCAACCCCACCAGCCGCCGAATCGTAGCCTCCCCCAGATGGTCATAGTGATCGTGCGACACCAGCACCACATCCACACCCGGCAGATCCTCCAGCATCACCGGAGCCGCATAAAACCGCTTCGGTCCCGCCCACGTGCTCGGCGAAGCCCGCTCATCCCACACCGGATCCACCAGCACCCTTACTCCATCGATCTCCACCAGCAGCGACGAGTGCCCCATCCACGTCACCCGCAGCCCGCTCGCCGGAGCAGCCCCATACACCGACACATCCGTCCGAAACGGCCCCAGCGCCCGATGCGGAAACTTCTCCTCCTTGCTGCTCAAAAAACGCGGAAGCACCTTGAAGATCGTCCTAAACCCGCCAATCGTCGTAGGAACCGGATTCAAAAACTTCCGCCCCGCCTTGCTGGCCCGCCGCAACATGGTCATCTCTGAATGGTACAACCGCTCAGCCCCTCCTCACATCAAGCTAAACTAAGGCCCTCCCTCCAAAGCTTCTCCGCCAAGCAGGCAACATATGAGCAAAACATCCGCCACAATCACAAAGCGACTCGATGACCTCAAAACAACTCACACCCGCGAAGCCGTAGCCTCATCCACATAAAACTCCCCAATCTCCTTCGCATACCGCTGCTCCACCACCCGCCGCTTCAGCTTCATGCTCGGCGTAAGCGTCCCATCCTCCACGCTCCACTCCTCCGCAACCAGACTCATCCGCTTCATACTCTCAAAGTTCGCCAACCCCATATTCACCTTGTCTACAATCTCCTGATACGCCTTGACCACCTGTGGGTCCTTCACCAGAGCAGCATGATCCCCCGCAGCAATCCCCTGCCCCTTCGCCCACCCTTCCAGCGCAGCAAAGTTGGGCGAGATCAGCACACACGCAAACTTGTGCTTGTCCCCCACCAACGCGGCCTGCGACACCAGCATATTCGCCTTCAACTTGTTCTCGATCGGCTGCGGCGCAATCATCTTCCCGCCGCTCGTCTTCAGCAACTCCTTCTTGCGGTCCGTAATCGACAGGTACCCATCCTTGTCGATATTCCCGATATCTCCCGTCTTGAACCACCCATCCGAAGTAAACGCCTCAGCCGTCTCCTTCTCCTTCTTCCAATAACCCTTGAAGATCGACGGCCCCTTCACCTCCAGTTCGCCATCTTCCGCAAACCTGCACTGGACATTCTCCAACGCCCTCCCCACCGTGCCAATGCGATGCGCCTCAGGAAAGTTCAACGCAATCACCGGCGACGTCTCCGTCAACCCGTACCCCTCAAAGATCCGAATGCCCACGTCTGCAAACCACCCGGCCGTATCCATCCCCAACGGCGCACTGCCCGAAATAAACACCGCGGCGCATCCGCCAAACGCCTCGCGAATCTTCGAGAACACCAGTTTGTTCGCAACCGTCCAGCCCAACCCACTCGGAGTCTTCCCCGCCAGCGTCTCAGCCCGATGCTTTCTTCCCGTGGCCACCGCCCACTTCAAAATCTTCGACTTCACCGGCGACAACGCCGACTTCCCCTCCACCGCCTGCCGGATCTTCTCGTACACCCGCGGCACCGCAACAAGAATCGTCGGCTTCACCGCCTTCATCGCAACAGGCAGCAGATCGAACTTCGGACAGTACGCCACCCGCGCCCCATAGCACATCATCGCGTAGTCCAGATGCCGCGCCGTCACATGCGACAGCGGAAGAAACGAGATGCAGCTGTCTTTCTCCGAAAATCCCATCAGGCCCGTAGCAAAATTAATATTGCTCGCCAGATTCCCATGCGTCAGCATCACACCCTTCGGCTCGCCCGTAGTCCCCGACGTATAAATAATCGTCGCCAGATCCTCCGGCTTCGCCGCCTTCGCCATCGCATCAAACGCCGCATCCCTCCCCTGCTTTGCCTTGGCGTCCTTCATCAACGCGCCAAAGCTCTCCGCATTGCCGAACTCCCCCGCATCCATCACCACCACATGCTCCAGTTCCGGAAGATCTCCCGCATGCATCAGTTTCTCGTACTGCTCCCGCGAAGAAACCACCGCCGCCTTCGCTCCCGAATCGCGAAGCATGTATCCAATCTGCTCCGGCGTCAGTGTCGGATACAGCGGCACATCCACCGCTCCAATCGCCAGCGTTGCCAGGTCCGTCACCGCCCACTCCCAACGGTTCTCCGAAACGATCGCCACCCGATCGCCCTTTCCCAACCCCCACCCACGAAACACATCCGCCAGCGCCCGCACCCGCCCATACAGATCATTCGACGAGATCGGCTTCCAGGCCCCATCCGCATCCTGCCAAAGCATCACCACCGCATCGCCACGCCCCGTAACAATCCCCAAAACATCGTTCACACTGCTCAAATCAAACATGCTCATCTCCCAACCAGCTCAAAGTGCTTCTCAACTTCTGCTTTTGTCTTTGCCTCTACTTCTGTCTTTGCCGTTGTCTGTTTCTTTGTTTGTCATCCCGTCAGGGATCTGCGGTTGCCGTTGCCTGTTCCTGCCGTCATCCCCCTGAGCGTAGTCGAAGGGGAAGGATCCCGCAGAACTCAACAAGCCAAAAACTATCCATACCTTTCAACCCATAACCTTCCGACCTTTGCCAGTGCCTATTCTCCTTCCCAAACAAAAAACTTTGTCATCCTGCCCTGAGCGAAGTCGAATGGGTGCTCACGGCACTTTGTGAGCAACGCAGTCGAAGGACCCCGAAGAATTCATCCATCCCCAAACCATCCATACTTTCCAACCTGGACTCTTCCGTTTCGAACTCCCTCAAACAGTGCAAAACCTCATCATTTCGACCGAAGCTGCTCACACATCTGTGAGCAGCGCACCGGAGAAATCCGCCTGTCTACCCAAACGCCGTAGCCTTCTACTCCCGATTCCCTGCCTTCCCAGCCGTTATCCCATTCAACAGCACATCCATCACCTGCGAAGCCGTAGCCTTCGCATCATAAACGCGCCCGGTAAACACAGCAGAACTCAGCAACTCATCAATCGCCCCAAACATGCAGTGCGCCACCACCCCATCCGACACATCCCGCCGAAAGATCCCCTCCTGCTGCCCCCGCCGCACCACCTCGCGCACCACCTGGATGTACTTCACCAGATGATGGTGCGAAAACTCAGCAATAAACCTCGCACTCTGCCGCACCTCCGTCTGCATCAGGATCGCCATATTCCGGTTCACCGCATGGCTCTCCAGATGCACCTGGGCGATATACTCCAGCTGCTCCCGCGGCCCCTTCAGCGTCTTGAACTCTTCCTCCACTTGGGCGTGAAACTTATTGAACGTCTCATCGATCGCCGTGCGCAGCACGTCGTCCTTGCTCTTGAAATAAAGATAAATAGTCCCGTCCGCCACCCCGGCCCTTTTGGCGATCGCGCTCACCGGCGAGCTGAAATACCCCCGCTCCGCAATCACCTCCACCGCCGCATCCAGAATGCGCTGATACTTCTCGCTTCCCGGCCCCGTCGCCGGCGCCGCCGCCATCACCGAATCAGGCCCCGTCGTCTTGACTCTTCGCTTCAGCTCAGGCCTCACACCGAAAATCTCCGGTGCCGCAACTCTAATGAATTGCTTCGTCTTTGCCAAGAATGAACTCCGATTCACTCCCATACGTATCTTTATGCAGCACCAAACCTGCCTCAACGCACAATCTTCACGAAAACCGCGCCGACACACCTAACCGCAGACCATCGCGCCTGTCCAAGCACCAACGCCACAGGAGAAAACGCGCATGACCCGTACCCAGCTAGCCCTCTGCCTGCTCGCCCTCACTCCCCTCGCCGCCGCCGCACAAACCCCCTCCGCCGCCGGCAACTGGCTCGTCTCCACCAACTACTTTGGCACCCCACTCTACGTCCGCCTCAACCTCCAGCAGACCGGAGACAAACTCACCGGCACCTACCGCGGATTCAAGCTCGAGGGCACCCTCCACGGCGACACCTTTCACCTCTCCGCCACCGACGAGCAGGGCAACACCGACGAACTCAACGGCACCATCGCCAACGGCACCCTCCAGGCCACCGACACCGAGACCGACGCCGACAACAAAGCCAACCCTGTCACCCTGAAAATCACGGCAACCCTCGCCCCCGCCCTCGCCCACCCCACACCCCAGCGCCACGAGTTCACCCCAACTGTCTTCTACCGCCAGTTCTCCCCGTTCAACAAACCGGTCCTCACCATCAATCCCGGAGACACCATCCACACCACCACCGTCGACGCCGGCGGCAACGACCTCAACGGCGTCAAGCGCTCACTCGGCGGAAACCCGGAGACCGGGCCCTTCTACATCACCGGCGCCATGCCCGGCGACGTTCTCGTCGTCCACATCAACAAGCTCACCCTCAATCGCGACTGGGCCGGAAGCGACGACGGCCTCGACGAGCGCGCCATGGACAGCAGCCTCGCCGTCAAAATGAAGGACAACAACAAGGGCATCCGCTGGAATCTCGACCGCACCGCCGGCACCGCCACCCCTGACAAGCCCGCCGAGCACCTCAAGCACTACACCATTCCACTCAAGCCCATGCTCGGCTGCATCGCCGTCGCTCCCGGCACCGCCCAGGCTCCTCCCGGCACCGGAGACTCCGGCGGCTATGGCGGCAATATGGACTTCAACCAGGTCACCGAAGGCGCCACCGTCTACCTCCGCGTCTCCAACCCCGGCGCGCTACTCTACTTCGGCGACGGCCACGCCGCACAAGGCGACGGCGAACTCAACGGCAACGCCCTCGAAACCTCCATGGAGGTCGACCTCGCCGTCGACGTCATCCCCAGCAAGCGCATCAACGGCCCCCGCATCGAAAACCCGACCGACATCATCGCCATGGGCCTCGCCGGCAGCATCGACGACGCCTTCAAAGCCGCCACCAGCGACATGGCCACCTGGCTAGCCGAAGACTACAAACTCACCCCATCCGAGATAGCCCAGGTCCTCGGCACCGCCGCCGAATACCACGTCAGTGAAGTAGCCGACCGCAACGCGGGCGTCGTCCTCAAGATCAGTAAAGTCCGCCTCGCCACCCTAACCAAATAACAACCGCCCAGCCCTCGGCGGGCTGAAGGCCCGCGCTAAATGCGGGATCTGCAACTCCCAACTCCATGAATCTAAATCATCTTCCATCGAAGATATTTTTCTTTCTCCATTTTCTGCCCAAAAATCGCATGTCAAGTCCCAATACCACCTAACTCCTTCAAACAAAAGGAAATCTAGTTGGCATTTTAGTTCCATCCAAACAGCTATACTGAATATATAGATCGAAAAACAAGCAAGCCCTGGAGGGATATAAACCACTCTCCGGGGCTAACTCGTTTAGTTGGAATAATTTGGACGTAAACCATTTATTATGAATATTTTACAGACGAACAGAACCCGTAAGCCACTGATTCCAGCATATTTACAGCCGGGCAATAGGGGGGAGGGGGTACCCTACGCCTGCGGCTTCGGCGTCAGCCGCACAAACGCCTCAGCGCACTTCGGCCAGTCTGCCAGCATCGCCCCAGCCAATCCGCTCCCCGACTCCACGCGATGCATCTCAATCAACCGGCGCAGAATCTCCTGCGCCTCGGCATCAACCGAGCCAAACGCTTCAGGAGCAAGAAATTCAGGGTGGTACCTCAAGCCCGACACGAACGTTTTGTCCGCGTCATACACCCACGCCAACCCGCCCGTCATCCCAGCGCCAAAATTAATCCCAACCCGTCCCAACACCACGACAACGCCCCCGGTCATGTATTCGCAACCATGGTCGCCAACACCCTCAACAACCGCAATCGCACCGGAGTTCCGCACCGCAAACCGCTCCCCCGCCCGCCCCGCTGCAAACAATTTGCCGGCAGTAGCCCCATACAGCGCCACATTGCCCAGAATCACATGCTGCCCGCTGTCCTTCGCCGCCAGTCCACGAGCACGGATCACCAACTCGCCCCCGGACAAGCCCTTACCCACAAAATCGTTCGCCTGCCCGTCGAGCACCAGCCTCATCCCCTCAACCGTAAACGCTCCGAAGGACTGGCCCGCAACTCCATCCAAGTTGAAGGTCACATCTGCCGGAAGATCACCCTGCGCTCGCCGCAAGGCCAACTCCCCCGCCAGCCGCGCCCCAACCGCACGGTCACGATTCGCAATCTTCGACTCGACGACAAACGGCAAACCAGCCTCAACCGCCGCCATCGCCGGCGCCACCCACGCCTCATCAAGCGGTGGAGCAACAACCGGCTGATTGTTCCGAACTCCCATCCAACGCCCTGGCACCTCCGAAACCTTCGCCAGCATCGGCTGAAGATCCAGATTGCCGTCAAACTTGACCTGCTCCAGCAGATCCGACCGCCCCACCGCCGCCCCGATCGAAGGCAGACCATACCGCGCCAGCAGATGACGCAGATCTCCCGCGAGCTGTTCAAAGAACCGCACCACATGCTCGGGCTTCCCGCGGAACTTCGCCCGCAACTCCGGCTTCTGCGTCGCAATCCCCGTCGGACAAGTATTCAGATGACACTGCCGCGCCATATCGCAACCCAGCGTCACCAGCACCGCCGTACCAAACGCATACTCATCCGCACCCAACAACGCCGCAATCAGGACGTCATGCGCCGTCGCCAGTCCGCCATCGGTCCGCAACCGCACCCGCCCACGCATGCCGCTCTGCATCAGCACCTGTTGCGCCTCAGCCAGCCCCAGCTCCCACGGATTCCCCGCATACTTGATGCTCGACAGCGCCGCCGCACCCGTTCCACCAGTATTTCCCGCAATCACAATGTAGTCCGCATACGCCTTCGCCACACCAGCCGCAACCGTCCCCACACCGCAACCCGACACCAGCTTCACACCAACCGCAGCCTTGGGATTCACACGCTTCAGGTCGTAGATCAACTGCGCCAGATCCTCAATGGAGTAGATGTCATGATGCGGCGGCGGCGAGATCAACGAGACGCCCGGCTGCGCATGACGAAGCCGTGCAATCAACCCACTCACCTTGTGTCCAGGCAGCTGCCCGCCTTCCCCAGGCTTCGCCCCCTGGGCCACCTTAATCTCAATCTCCTCGGCATGCACCAGATACTCCGCCGTCACCCCGAACCGCCCCGAAGCAACCTGCTTGATCTTGTTATTCAGCGAAACATGAACCGCCGGCGCCTGAACCATCACCGGCTCCGCCAGCGCAGTACCACCTCCAGAGCGAGCGAGACGACTCATCCCTTCGCCAGAGTCCACTTGCTCCGCGCCAACAGGCTGCACCCGATACATTGCCGAATCTTCCCCACCCTCGCCGGTGTTCGACCGCCCACCGAGCATATTCATCGCAGCCGTAATCGTCTGATGAGCCTCCGGACTCAAAGACCCCAGAGACATAGCGCTGGCCACAAACCGCTTGCACAGATTTGCGGAGGTCTCGACCTCGCTCAATCCGAGTTCAGGCCCAGCCGGACGAATCTCCAGCAGATCACGCAGCGTTGCAGGATCACGCGCAATAACGTCCCGCGTATACATCGCAAATGCACCGGCGACGTCCGTGGGTTGTGGCACATTCCTGGCGCTGCCCACAACGGTTTGCAAAGCCTTCACCGTAGGCGGCTGCCAAGCATGCGGCTCCGATACATCCGCTTTACGGAATCGCACCCAGCCATAGTCCGGCAGCTCGGCCGACGCCGAAGCGTTCGTATCACTCGGAGCCCACGTCAGCCGAAGATGACGCTCTAGCTCCGCAAACCCAATCCCCGAGAGCGGCGCAGGCGTATCGACAAAGCATCGTGCCACCACACTGGAATGCAAGCCAAGGATGTCGAACAGGTGCGCCCCGCGATAGCTGTCAACGACAGAGATTCCCATCTTCGACATCACCTTGGCAAGACCAGCGTCGAGCGACTTCAACATCTTGCGTTCAGCTTCCATCGCGTCCGTGCCGGCAGGCGCAAGACTCTTTCCAGTCTCCAACGCAAGCCACGGGCACACGGCGCCCGCGCCATATCCGATCAGAACCGCCGCATGATGAATGTCCCGGCAGTCCCCCGCCTCCACGGCAAGCCCCGCCAGGGTACGCAGACCGGCATCCACCAGCGCCTGGTGCACCGCTCCAGTAGCCATCGCCATAGGAATTGGAAGCATCTCCACGCTCGCAGCCCGATCCGAGAGCAGCAGGATCCGCGCTCCATTGCGCACCAGCTTGATGGCCTGCATACAAAGCTGGTCCAACGCCTGCGTCAGCGATTTATCTACCCCGAACAGAGCCGAAAGTTCGGCCAGATTCAACTCCCCTTTGTGCGGATACTCGCCTCGTCGCAAGGCCTCAACCTGTCCCAGCGACAAGAATGGCGAAGGTAGCGAGACACCAGGCAGCGGCGCATTCTTATCCAGCAGATGCGGCCACGGTCCAAGCCGCGTATGCAACGACACCACGCAAGACTCACGCAGCGAGTCGATCGGCGGATTGGTCACCTGAGCAAACCGTTGCCGGAAGTAGGCATAGACCGGCCGTGGCGAACGGGCAAGAAAGGCCAACGGCGTGTCGTCACCCATCGACCACACTGCATCCTTGCCCTCAGTGGCCATCGGTTGCAGGATCATCTTCACATCTTCCCGGGTGTAGCCAAAGCCTCTTTGCACAACGGCGAGCGCAGCAGGATCGACCTCAGAAGTTGTCGCGGGGACGAGAGGGGTGTCTTCAACGAGCGTGGCATAGGTTGTTCCTGCATCGAACAGCTCCAACAACGCCTCATCCTCGTAGACCTTGTGGTTGAGAAGATCGACGACAAGCATCTGCCCTGGCCCAAGCCTCCCGCTATGGATGACCTCTTCTGGGTCAAGATCAACCAGACCCGCTTCCGACCCGGCGACAACCAGGCCTGACCGCGTCATCGCAAAACGGCACGGGCGAAGCCCGTTGCGATCCAGTACAGCGCCAACGACCTGCCCGTCGCTGAACGCAATAGCCGCCGGCCCATCCCAGGGTTCGGCGCAATCCGTGTGATATCGCAGAAACGAGGAGGCATGGTGTCCATCCGTTGCAGGTGGAAGCAGCATGCGGATCGACTCTGCCAATGTCCTTCCATTCTGCGACAGCAACTCAACGGCCTCATCCAGACTCGTAGAGTCGGTCCCGCCCTGAGTCAGGACGGGCTTGCACTCCACCGGCAGCGTAGAGTCCCGAGCTGCCATACGGCCACGATTTCCCCACACTGTGTTGATCTCACCGTTGTGCCCGAGCTTTCTTCCCGGCTGTACGCGATGCCAGGTGGGCGACGTGTTGGTCGCATATCGCTGGTGGAAGATCGCGAACGGCGTCACGTAATCGTCCGATGCCAGATCCGGAAAGAAGTTAGGCAGAAACTCACCCGTACACATCGCCTTATAGACAATCGTCTGCGATGACAAGGAACAGATATACCCAGTCACGTCGCCCTGAGCGTGCGCCCGTTCAAACTGCTTTCGCGCAAGATACAGCCGCCGCTCCATCGTCTCCGGTTCGCCTTCGCCCGAATCAACAATCAGCACCTGTCGAATCCTCGGCATCGTGCCAAAAGCCATCTCTCCCAACCACTCCGCGCAAATCGGAACATCGCGCCAGCACAACACCTCAAAATCATGAGAGACCAGGCAGCGCTCGATGAGCCCCTCCGCCCGGGTCTCCTCAACCGGGAGCAACAACATACCGACGCCAAGCAGTTGCTTTTCCTTGATTGCGAAATTGATAGTCTTCGCCAATAGAGCACGCGGGATTGCGGTCATGACTCCAACACCGTCACTGCTCTTCCCGTCCGCAGCCGTGGCGCCACGATGGGCCAGGCGACCTAGCGCCGTCAGGGCCTGCTGCAGAATCATATGAGAGGGCGCCCCGTCTACGGAGGCGACAAACCCCACCCCACAGGAATCATGATCAAAGCGCTCATCAATCAGAGACGGCAAGACTCCCGAGGACGTAGAAACACTCCTGGAGATTCGCGTCAGAGTAGAGGCAAGAGACTGTTCCATGCTTCACTATACGTCGTGCAGCGCTTAAATTCTCTGCGACGAGACCTTCCTTTGGGAGAGTTTGTTGGCATTTATCAAGTATCGAATTGTTGATTGTATAAATATACATAAATAATGTATATTTATACATAGCAAAGTTTTATCTTTTAGTTTCAACCTGCATTGACGACGTAAGAACTGCAGAACAGGTAAAACAACCCAATGAAACAACAACGTCACGCCGTGATTCAGGAACTGCTTGTAAAAACCGCAGTCACCAGTCAGGATGAACTGCGTCGAAAGCTTGCAGGGCGCGGGTTTCATGTAACTCAGGCGACGTTATCCCGCGACATTCATGAGTTGCGGTTGAACAAAGGACCTGAAGGGTACTCGCTTCCCGCAGGATCGGATGGCGACGAAGACGCGTTGCCCGGAATACGCGAAGTTCTAGAGAGCTTCGGTCTTGAAGTGCGACAAGCGATGAATCTGCTGGTTCTTGTGACAACGACTGGAAGCGCTCAACCGATCGCAGCCGGAATCGACTACGAAGACTGGCCCGAGGTTGTAGGCACAATCGCTGGAGATGACACCGTCCTTATTATCTGCCCCGATGAGAAACAGGCAAATCTGTTGAAAACCCGAATCGAAGGATATCTTGGCTGACTCAATAATAACTAACACGATGGAACGAGCCGATTCACGGATCAGCAACGCCCCGGCGAGAGCACCCCGCACCGCCATAGCGGGCGTCAGCGGTTACGCCGGTGGCGAACTCGCACGCCTGTTGCTGCGCCATCCGAGACTGAGCGCGGCTTCGCCTACTTTCTTCGGCCGTGCCGGCGAGGCAGAGGTAGGCCCGTCCACATATCTCGAGGACCTTCACCCGCAACTGGCAACGCCAGGAAATCATCACGCCAACGAAGTCTTGCCGTTCAGTTGGAAGCGGATCGTTGATTCCGGCATCGAAGTCTTGTTTTTGGCCACACCGCATGAACAATCTCGCGAGTGGGCTCCACAGGCAATCAAGCACGGTATCAAAGTTGTCGATCTAAGCGGCGCCTGGCGGTTGAGAGACCATGTCAATCGCGCCGTGTACCGTCTAACTGACGCAAATCCTGAACATGCCGCTGAACTACAGGCAGAAGCAACCTATGGATGTCCGGAGTTGCATCGTGACGAAATCCGCCATGCCCGCCTTGTTGCTAACCCTGGATGCTATTCCACTTCAATTATCCTCGCACTTGCGCCTCTACTTCAGGCTGGTCTCGTCGATGTTGAACACGGTATCGTCTGCGACGCGAAGTCCGGAGTAAGCGGAGCTGGAAAGGCCGCGACGGCAAAGACCCATTTCATGTATGCCGCTGATAACCTCTCCGCATATGCCGTCTTCGGTCATCGTCACACCGGCGAACTACTCGAACAACTCCATCTCGCAGCAGATCAAATTCAGTTCACCCCACATCTATTGCCGATACCGCGTGGAATTTTATCTACCATCTATCTCCGTCTCAAGCAGACTGCAAATGCTGCAGAGATCAGCACCGTGCTGGAGGATTTTTACCGGCACAGCCCCATGGTCCGGCTGCACGTCTCGCCGCAGCTGCCGGAGATTCAACATGTCGTCCGCACCAACTTCTGCGATCTCGGTTTTGCGCTAGCTCCTGACGGCAAACGCATGGTGATGGTCTCCTGTCTCGATAATCTTTTGAAGGGCGCAGCAGGTCAGGCAGTGCAAAACATGAATCTAATGTGTGATTGGAAAGAAGAGGAGGGATTGCTGTGAGATTTGTCGTCAAACTAGGCGGTGCCGCCCTTGAAGACAAGAAGATCCTTCACGCCTCCGGCAAAGCCATCGCCGACCTCGTCGCCGACGGAAATCAGGTAGCCGTCGTCCACGGCGGCGGTGTGCAGTTAACCCGGACCCTCGCTCAAATGGGCAAGAAGAGTGAGTTCGTCTCCGGTCTCCGTATCACCGATGCCGAAACGCGCGACGCCGCTCTGATGGTCCTTGCAGGACGAGTGAACAAATCTCTGGTCGCCGCGATCGGCTCTCACGGCCAGTCCGCCGTCGGCCTCTCCGGCGGGGACGGTCACGTCTTCCGTGCTCGTAAGAAAAAGACCAACCCCGATCTCGGCTTCGTCGGCGAGATCGCAGCAACAGATCCACGCTGGCTCGAGGCGATCTGGACCATGGGCGCCGTTCCCGTCATCTCTTCTATCGCCCTCGGTTTCGACGGCGAGTACTACAACATCAACGCCGATGAGATGGCCGCCGCCTGCGCCATCGGCACCAAAGCTGATACCCTCGTCTTCCTCACCGACGTCCCCGGCGTCAAAGGCGCCGATGGCAACGTGATGCGCTGGCTCACCCTTGCCCAGATACCAGCGATGGAAAAAGCGCAGGTCGTCTCCGGCGGCATGTTGCCAAAACTAAACGCCTGCCGCGAGGCCCTCACCCACGGGGTCAAGCGCGTACGTATTCTTCCCGCCGAGGCGGCCTGGCTCTTGCCTGACCTCGTCTCAACCCGGGTCAACGATGGAACGGAGGTCATGGTCGCATGAAATTAGCATCGGTCCAGGCAGCAGAGAGCAAGTTGCTTCTCCAAACGTATGAGCGAAATCCCATCCTGTTTGTCACGGGACAAGGAGTTCATCTCCGCGACGAAAGCGGCCAGGATTACCTCGATCTCCTCAGCGGCATCGGCGTCTCCGCGCTCGGCTATGGACACCCTGCCGTTGAAGAGGCGATTGTCCGCCAAAGCAAGCGCCTCATCCATACCTCCAATCTCTTCTTCCATGAGGGCACGGCCGAACTTGCCCTCCGCCTGACGGAGATCAGCGGTCTCGACCGCGTATTTCTATGTAACAGCGGTACAGAAGCCTGGGAGGCCGCTCTCAAGCTCTCCCGCGCAAACGCTGGTCGTCTCCGAGCCGCAGGCCGCAACATCGGCACGAAGTTCCTCGCTCTCGTACACAGCTTCCACGGCCGTTCCATGGGAGCAGTCGCAACCACGCACAAAGAAAAATATCGCATACCTTTCGAACCAGTCATGCCCGGGGTAGAATTCGTCCGCTTCAACGACGTCGACGACCTCCGCGCAAAATTCTCAGAAGACATCTGTGCGATCTGCATCGAGCCGGTACAGGGGGAGGGCGGCATTCACCCCATCTCGCTAGAGTTCTTCGCCGCCGCGCGCGATCTCTGCGACTCGACCGGAGCGCTCCTGCTGGCAGACGAAATCCAATCCGGCATGGGACGCACCGGCAAGTGGTTCGCCTACCAGCACTATGGCATCCTTCCTGACGTAACCACCATCGCCAAGCCAATCGCAAACGGCATCCCCATGGGCGCGATGCTCTGTACCAACAGGGCGGCCGAAGCGATCACCCCCGGCATGCACGGCACTACCTTCGGCGGCAACCCTCTGGCATGTGCGGTGGCAATCGCCGTCATCGATACCATCAAACGAGATGCCCTCCTGAAGCACATCCACGACGTTGGTGAATTTTTCCACGAAGAGCTTTCAAAACTAGCGGCGCGCCACGACTGCATCGTCGACGTCCGAGGCATCGGCCTAATGCTGGGCGTCGAACTCAACTCAGCAGATCTGGCGAAACACGTCACTGCGCAGCTCATGGACCGCCACATCATAGCCAACCGCACCAGCGAGACGGTCCTTCGCTTTCTTCCGCCGTTCATTCTCGAACGCAAACACGTTGAGACCGCCATCAAAATACTCGACGAGATCGTTAGTGCAACATACGCCGGCGCAGCGCCGGCAGGAGAGCAATCCCATGGGTAGCAAAACTGTAATGATGAACACCAAGACGGAGATCCCCGGCGACGACAACACGTCAGGCAAGCCAACGGCAACTCTCGGCATCCAATCCGACACCGCCTTCAGCGAAGCCTCGAAGCGCCTTACGGGACGCGACCTCTGCTCGATCGCCGACCTGACCGTGCAGGAGATGGCCGCCATCATGGAGCTCGCCCACGCGGTAAAGAATCATCCCGAAGACTTCCGCCACGCGCTCGACGCTAGGCAGATGGTCATGTTCTTCGAGAAGGCCTCCCTCCGCACACGCCTCACCTTCGAGGCGGCCATCAATACACTCGGCGGCAACGCCACCTTCGTCGACCAGACCCAATCCCCACTCGGCGAGCGCGAGTCCCTCGCCGACATGGCCCACAACGTCGAACGGTGGATGAGCATCATCGTCCTGCGCACCTACGCGCACGAAACCATCACCGAGATGGCCGCCAGCTCCAAAGTCCCCGTCATCAACGCCCTCTCCGACCTTGAGCACCCCTGCCAGGCCATCGCCGACTTCTTCACTCTCGAAGAGCGCTTCGGCTCCGCAGCGGGCCTCCACTTTGCCTACATCGGCGACGGCAACAACGTCTGCCATTCGCTCATGCTCACAGCCGCCCAGCTCGGCGCTCACTGCAGCGTAGCGTCGCCCAGAGGCTTCGGCCCCAAACTCGAGATCATCCACAAGGCCATCGAGATCGCCGAAACCACCGGCGGAAGTATGACGCTCCTCCACGACCCCATCAAAGCCGCCACCGGGGCCGACGCCATCTACACCGACGTTTGCACCAGCATGGGCTTCGAGCACGAAGCCACCAAGCGCGCCCCCATCTTCAAGCCCTACCAGGTGAATGAAGCGCTGATGGCGCATGCTCAGCCTGATGCGGTGTTCATGCACTGCCTTCCCGCGCATCGCAACGCCGAGGTCACCGACGCCGTCCTCGACGGCCCACAATCCGTCGTCTTCGATCAGGCCGAAAACCGCATGCACGCACAGAAGGCTCTGCTCCTCATGCTCCTCGGCGGAGCCAAACGCATCCACAACTCCCGCGGCCGCGGAACCCAAACCCGCAAGCGCGCCACCGCCTAGTCCTTCGGCGCGTCTGCTCAGCCCCGTCTGCCGAACTATTGAGGTCTGCATCCCTATGTCCGTAATCCTCGAATCCCTGCCCCTCGGCCAGAAGGTTGGCATTGCCTTTTCCGGAGGGCTGGACACCAGCGCCGCGCTTCACTGGATGAAGCAAAAAGGTGCGGTGCCGTACGCCTACACCGCCAACCTCGGCCAGCCCGACGAAACCGACTACGACGAGATTCCCCGCAAAGCCCTCGAGTACGGCGCGGAAAAAGCCCGCCTCATCGACTGCCGCGGCCCACTCGTCCGCGAAGGCATCGCCGCCCTCCAGTCCGGCGCCTTCCACATCACCACCGCCGGCGTCACCTACTTCAACACCACCCCCATCGGCCGCGCCGTCACCGGCACCATGCTCGTCACCGCCATGAAAGAAGACGACGTCAACATCTGGGGCGACGGCTCCACCTTCAAAGGCAACGACATCGAGCGCTTCTATCGCTACGGCCTCCTCGTCAACCCCGACCTCAAGGTCTACAAGCCCTGGCTCGACGACGCCTTCATCAACGAGCTAGGCGGCCGCGCCGAAATGTCCGCCTTCATGACCAAAGCCGGCTTCGGCTACAAGATGTCCGCCGAAAAAGCCTACTCCACCGACTCCAACATCCTTGGCGCAACCCACGAAGCCAAGGACCTCGAGCTCCTCACCACCAGCATGAAAATCGTAGCCCCCATCATGGGCGCCGCCTTCTGGCGAGACGACGTGGCCATCAAACCCGAAGAGATCACCATCCGCTTCGAAGAAGGCTTCCCCGTCGCCCTCAACGGCAAAGAGCTCTCCGACCCCGTAGCCCTCATGCTCGAAACCAACAGCATCGGTGGCCGCCACGGCCTCGGCATGAGCGACCAGATCGAAAACCGCATCATCGAAGCCAAGTCCCGCGGCATCTACGAGTCACCCGGCCTCGCCCTCCTTTTCATCGCCTACGAGCGCCTCATCACCGGCATCCACAACGAAGACACCATCGAGCAGTACCGCGAAAACGGCCGCAAACTCGGCCGCCTCCTCTATCAGGGCCGCTGGTTCGATCCCCAGGCCATCATGCTGCGCGAAGCTGCACAGCGCTGGGTCGCCAAGCCCGTCACCGGCGAGGTCACCCTCGAGTTGCGCCGCGGCAACGACTACTCCATCCTCAACACCGCCTCGCCCAACCTCACCTTCCACCCCGAACGCCTCACCATGGAAAAGGGCGAATCCACCTTCTCCCCCCGCGACCGCATCGGCCAACTCACCATGCGCAACCTAGACATCACCGACACCCGCGCCAAGCTGATCACCTACGCCCAGAGCGGTTTAATCACGCTAAGCAAAGGCTCTGAGATGCCGCAACTGAGCAGCGGAAGCGGCAAGGAATAACTACATCTCAGGTTGCCGTTTCCTGAAGCACGAACTCTTCACTTCGGTAACAAACTCTGTCATCTTGACCGAAGGCAACGAAGTGGAGAGACCCGTAGTATTTCCTGCATCACGGCCATATCTAGAAAGGAGAAGTAAGGATGATTGCAAAGCTAGCGAAAACATACATATTACTTCTCCTGATACTCGGCAGTCTTAGCCTTACGCTGACCATCTTTCTTCATATTCGTGCACTTTTAGGGATTGGGTTTCCAATCAACCACTTGTTCATTACTGACTTCGCAATTGCAATCCCGCTAGTCGGGCTTGCAAAGGAGCGAAACGTCTGGGCAAACGAGATCAAAGCTCTGCCGAAATGGGTGAAACCTCTGACGATCGGCCTGCTCTTCTACTCGATTGCGATTGCCCTCGTCATTATTTGGACGCAGAGCGGGCTTTCACCGGCTGAAAGCCCCGTGATAATTTCGGCATTCTTCTGCGCTTTTCTTTCCATGGGTGTTTGTATACCAATCGCCATCCTCACACCCGGATATATCGATTCCACTAACCTCAAGAAACGAGCTAGAACATCCATTATCTTCGTGACAGTTACCACGCTCTGCGTCGCCGCTGCTCAACTTACGAAAACACTTCACGCTAATTGAAAGAACGAATGTCCAACCAAACCAGCCCGAGCAAGATGTGGTCCGGCCGCTTCCGCGAGCCACTCAACAAGCAATTCGAATCCTGGCAGCGCTCATTCCCCTTCGACTGGCGTCTGCTCCCCCACGAGGTCGAGGCAAGCATCGCCCACGCCCGCGCCATCGAAGCCGTCGGAATCCTCACCAGCGAAGAACTCCTCCAGATGGAGCAAGGCCTCCGCGCCGTAGCCAAACTCGAAAATATAGCCGACAACGAACAAGCCGAAGACATCCACCACTACGTCGAACTCGAACTCACCAAACAAATCGGCGACCTCGCCCTCAAACTTCACACCGGCCGAAGCCGCAACGAGCAGATCGCCACCGACATGCGTCTCTTCGTCCGCGGCGCCATCGACACCACTCTCGCGGGCCTCACCGCATGGCGCAGTGCCCTTATCGAACTTGCCGAATCAGCAGGCGAAGCTGTCATGCCGAGCTACACCCACCTCCAGCGCGCCGAACCCGTCCTCGTAGCCCACTGGCTCCTCACCTACGTCAGCATGATCGAGCGCGACATCACCCGCCTCAGCGACGCGCGCAAGCGCATGAACCACTGCCCACTCGGCTCCGGCGCAGTCGCAGGCGCAACCCTCGCCCTGGACCGCACCATCGCCGCCCGCGCCCTCAACTTCGATGCCCCCACGCCCAACAGCATGGACGCAACCAGCGACCGCGACTTCGCCCTCGAGTTCACCCAGGCTCTTGCAACGCTCGGCATCCACATCTCCCGCTTCGCCGAAGAGCTCACGCTCTACTCGACCGCTGAGTTTGGCTTCCTCGACCTACCCGAGCGCTTCTCCACCGGCTCCTCCGCGATGCCGCAAAAGAAGAACCCAGATCTCACCGAGCTCATCCGCGGTAAGTCCGCCCGCCTCCTAGGCGCGTCCGTCACCCTCGCCACACTGATCAAAGGTCTCCCCCTCGCCTACAACAAAGACCTCCAGGAGGGTCAGGAGCCCGTCTTCGACGCCGCCGACACCATCGCCGGAATCCTCGGCGTCCTCCCGGCCTTCACTGCATCTCTCAAATTTCGCTTCGACAAGATGAAGACCGCCGCCGAAACTGGGTACCTCAATGCCATGGCTGCCGCTACCTATCTCTCCAACAAAGGCGTGCCGTTCCGCAAAGCCCACGAACACATCGGCAACGCGGTGCGCCTCGGCCTCGAAACAAACCGCGAACTCCAACATCTAACATTGGATGAGCTGCGCACCATCAGTCCCGAGTTCGGCGAAGACTTCTACGCTGCCATCACCCTCGAAGCCACACTCGACTGCCACGACGTCATCGGAGGCACCGCCCGCAGTCGCGTTAAGACCGCCCTCAAGGAGGCGAAATCGCGCCTGAGCCAATAGACCGGGTGACCCGCATTCGCGCTAGAGTGCGAACCGTTTTACTTAACAAGAATCTGGACCCAGCGCTCCCAGATTCTGCCACAATAAAGAAAGGAGCCCGCACCATTGCCCACCTCGCCCGTGTTGACAGCAAGTGAGTCCACCGCCTCCACCCGCCTGCGCGAAGGCGGAGCGGTCGTCCGCAAAGCGAAGCTCCCTGACGCGGTCAACATCTTCGATCTGGTCAATTCCCTTTCCGGCGACGGCACCCTCCTCCGCCGCAGCTACGCCGAGATCTGCGAGAACGTTCGAGATTTCACCGTTGCGGAATCCGAATCCGGAGTCTTCCTCGGCTGCGGAGCGCTCCATCTCTACGGCCCCCACCTCGCCGAAGTCCGCTCCATCGTCGTCAAGCCCGAAGCCAAGGGTCAGGGCGCCGGCGGCCGTCTCCTCCGCGCTCTCCTCGAAGAGGCCGAAGAGCAAAAGGTTACCGCCGTCTGCCTCTTCACCCGCATCCCCGACTTCTTCTTTCACTTCGGCTTCCGCGTCGTCGACCGCACCACCCTGCCCGACAAGATCTACAAAGACTGCCAGACCTGTCCTCGGCTCTACGCCTGCGACGAGGTCGCCATGGTCCGCGGCCCCCTGCCGAAGATCGCCGTCCTCGGCCCCAGCCGCATCGCCCAACCCGAGCTCGTGAAGCTGCAGACTGGCACAGTTCCGCCTCGAGGCTGACACCCTCCCTCTATCCCCCTTTTTGGTGCAAAGTCTTCCATCCAGATACTTTAGGTCAGGACTTATGTCTGCCCCGGCCCTCTTCCTTCAAGGAGAGGATCGATAAACCCGGGTGGTCCTGAGAGTGGCCTTGTCAAGTCACCATGCGTGGTGAAAGCCACCTCGCTCGGTCATATGAACTTCAGTCTTGAAGAGGCTGCTGAGGGTTTCCGGGATCAGAAGGCGGGATTTTGGGCCGTCGGCGACGATGCGGCCCTCGCTCATGAGCAGGATGCGGTCGATCTCCGGGATGATATCGGCGATGTGATGGGTAATAAGCAGAATCCCTGTGCCCTGCGCGGCGAGTCTCTGGAGGAGGGCGCGGAGATCGGCCTGCGCGGCGAGATCGAGGGCGTTTGAGGGTTCGTCGAGAAGCAGCATTCCAGCCGAAGCCACCAGCGCGCGGCCAATCATGATGCGTCGCTGTTGGCCGGCGGACATCTGCCCTACGGGCTTCTCCGCGAGCTCCATGGCATCGACCTGTTGCAGCACCTCCTCGGCGCGCTGCCGCATAGATCCAGTGACAGTCAGATTCGGCCAGAGCGTACTGCTCGAGAAGAACCCAGTAAGCACGGCATCGCGCCCGGTCGTCTGGAGAGTGGGTCTGCCCGGCAACTCAGGCGAAACAACTCCAAGCCTCTTCTTCAACTCGGTCAGGTCCCAGCGCTCGCGGCCGAAGATGCTGACCTTCGTCTCCGGCTGAACGATGGGGTAGCACTCACAGGTGATGGTCTTGATGAGGGTGGATTTGCCGCAGCCGTTGGGGCCGAGTATGGCGATGTGTTCTCCGGTGTTGACGGTGAGGTTGATGTCGTGGAGGACGACGTTGTCTCCGCGGGCGACGTTGACGTGGGTCAGATGCAGAAAAGGAGGCATTCGTCTCTAGGATATAGGACCAGACCGGGCTGGCTTCCGAGCCGGTACAAGGAAAAGAAAGTTTCAGGGAACTTTCCTTTGGCCGTTGACGTTCTATGCATAGATGAACTATGGATAGAGACATGACAAAGAAATCTGACCTGATGCCTGGAACGCTGGACATGATGATTCTGAAGACACTGACGCGTGGCCCGCAGCACGGCTATGGGATCGCCTCGTCGATCAAACGAGCGTCGGAGGACGTGCTGACGGTTGAGGAGGGCTCGCTTTATCCCGCGCTGCAGCGGTTGTTGCTGCAGAACTGGGTAAAAGCGGAGTGGAGATCGACGGAGACCAACCGGCGGGCGCGATATTACACGCTGACGGCGACTGGGCGGAAGCAGCTGGGGCTGGAACATTCGCGATTCGAAGAGATGATCGCGGCTATCGGCCGTGTGATGCAGGACGCATAGGAGGAGTGCCATGGACGCGATCGCTCGCTTCTTCATGAAGGCAGGAATGATGATTCGCAGAGAAAAGTTCACCAGCGAATTGGAAGAAGAGATGTCGTTTCACCGCGAGCAAAAGGAGAAAGAGCTTCGCGAAGCGGGAACTGCACCGGAGGCGGCTCATCATACGGCGGCACTGGAGTTCGGCAATCCTACTCGGCTGAAGGAGCAGAGCTATGAGGTAATGGGGTTTCGCTTCGAGATGGTGTGGCAGGATCTGCACTTCGCGCTTCGTCAACTACGGAGGAGCCTGGGATTCACCTCGACGGCAATCCTTATGCTGGCCCTGGGAATTGGCGCGAGCGTGGCGATCTTCGCGTTTGTCGATGCGGCGTTGATCAAGCCGCTGCCCTACAAGGATCCGACGCGGCTGGTGGATGTGACGGAGTCGGCGAAGGTGTTTCCTCGCGCGAATCTTTCGTACGAGGACTATCTCGACTGGAAGAAGAGAAATAAGGTCTTCAGCGTGATGGAGGTGTATACCGGGACGGGCTACTTGATGAATACGCCGTCGGGAGTGGAACCGGTGCCGGCGGCGCGGGTGAGCGCTGGATTCTTCCGGGTGCTGGGGGTAACGCCTGTGTTGGGGCGCGATTTCTACGATGGCGAGGACCAGCCGGGTGCCTCCGATACGGTGATCGTGACGTATGCGACGTGGCAGGCTCGGTTCGGAGGAAGGAAAGACGTTATCGGGCAGACAGTGAGGCTGGATGGCAGACCAAACACGATCGTTGGGGTGCTGCCGCCAAGTTTCCAGTTTGCGCCGCGAGGCAACGCAGAGTTCTGGGCTACGCTGCATAGGCTGAGCGGCTGCGAGAAGAGACGCGGTTGCCACAATCTCTACGGGGTGGGGCGGTTGAAGGATGGCGTCACGGTGCCGATGGCGCTGGCGGATATGACGTCGATTGCGAAACAGCTTGAGGCGCAGTATCCGGGAACGAATCGCGGCCAGGGCGCGAGCGTGAAGCCCCTGTCGGAACAGATTGTCGGGGACATTCGTTCGATTCTTCTGGTGCTGCTGGGCGGAGCGGGGCTGTTGCTGGTGATCGCGTGCGTGAATGTGTCGAGCCTGCTGCTGGTCCGGTCGGAGGCACGGAAGCGCGAGGTTGCGGTGCGGGGTGCGCTGGGGGCATCGCGCGCACGCCTGGTCCGCCAGTTCGCCACGGAGGCACTGGTGCTTGTGATCGCCGGCGGAGCGCTGGGTCTGCTGTGTGCTTATGGCGCGATGCAGGTGCTGATACGGCTGCTCTCAAAGGACATGCTGTCGTATATGCCGTATCTGGGAGGCATTGGTCTAAACGCGCATGTAGTGGCGTTTGCAGGAATGATCTCGCTGATGGCGGCGGTGCTGTTCGCGGCTGCTCCCGTGCTGCGACTGCCGCTGGACCAGGTGCGTGAGGGGCTGTCAGATGGCGGCAGGACTTCGGCGGGAACGTTCTGGCGGCGGTTTGGGGCGAACCTTGTGGTGCTGGAGCTGGCGGTTGCAGTGGTGCTACTGGTGGGTGCGGGGCTGCTGGGCAAGAGCTTCTACAAGTTGTTGCATGTGGAATTGGGCTTCCAACCCGATCATCTGGCGACGGTGCAGGTTGTGCTGCCGCAGACAACCTACGCAAAGGACCCGCAGGTGGTTTCTGTCAGCAAACAGATCCTGGAGCGTGTCTCGAGCCTGCCGGGGGTGAAGTCTGCAGCACTGACCACGATGCTGCCTGTGAGCGGCAACGGCAACACGAACTGGATCCGGTTTGTCGGCAAGCCCTACAACGGCGAGCACAACGAGGTGAATCAACGGGAGGTGAGCTCGGACTACTTCAAGACGTTGCAGGCGAAGCTGGTGGCTGGCCGATTCTTTACGGAAGACGACGACGCGTCGAAGCCACTGGTGGTTGTGATTAACAAGGCGTTGGCGAGACAGTACTTCCCGGGGGAGGATCCTGTCGGGAGGAAGATGGGCGACACGGAGCTGACGCCGAAGTCGCTCAGGGAGATCATCGGAGTGGTGGACGATGTGAAAGAGGGGTCACTGGACTCAGAGATAATGCCAGCCCAATATGATCCCATCAACCAGAACGCGGAGAGTTACATCTCTCTCGTCGTGCGCACGTCGCAGGATGAGAAGCTGATTCTTCCTGCGTTGGTTGGCGCGATTCATGAGATTGATCCCGGTATCGGAGCGATGAACGAGATCACGATGGTGCAACGGATTAACGAGTCGCAGACGGCGTATCTGCACCGGTCTTCGGCGTGGCTGGTGGGAGGATTTGCGGCGATGGCTTTGGTGCTGGGCGTTGTCGGACTGTATGGAGTGATTGCGTATTCGGTGAGCCAGCGGACGCGCGAGATCGGTGTGCGGATGGCGCTGGGGGCGCAGCAGAGTTCGGTGTACAGGATGATTCTGAAGGAGGCTGGATGGCTGACGGGCTTTGGAATCCTTGCGGGATTGATGTGTTCTATCGCTGTGGCGACCCTGATGCGGAAGCTTCTATTTGGGATCCATACGTGGGATGTGTCGACACTGGCTGCTGTCGCGTTGTTGCTGGGTGTGTCGACGTTGCTGGCTAGTTATTTCCCGGCGCGACGAGCGGCTTCGGTGAATCCTGTGGAGGCGTTGCGGGCGGAGTAGCTTTTTTAGGAGATTCGCCGCCGTCACATGCCTTTGAGGATG
>Ga0210406_10000953_pt1 | contig 37523 bp, 28 predicted proteins | sample IncBWC30MmetaG_FD_155454 | JGI IMG/M metagenome (GOLD analysis project Ga0210406, IMG submission 155454) | Forest soil microbial communities from Barre Woods Harvard Forest LTER site, Petersham, Massachusetts, United States - Inc-BW-C-30-M | ecosystem: Environmental > Terrestrial > Soil >... | reverse complement strand
ATTGTTGCGATACAGCTTACCGCGATAATTTGCGCTAATATTTTTCCGTTTCTGGTGTTCCCGTTTGTGCATGGATGGTCGCTGGCGTTTGTGATTGTCAGCATGGCGATTGCGCTGGGGTTTCAGGCCGGAACAGCGATAGTGATGCGTGCTTCGCCGTGGTATGCGTTTACACAGCCTTTGGGGGCGGCGATTTTCGCATACATGTTGCTGCGGTCGACTGTGGTGACGCTCAGGCAGGGGGGAATTGTTTGGCGGGAGACGTTTTATCCGTTGGAAGAATTGCGGCGTGGGATTGTGTAGACCGGTACGGCCGCCTGCCTCAGAAGGCGGCTGCCCTACAAATGCAACAGCAGCATGCCATTAGTCGGAAGCCGCTTGCTGGGCGGAGGGTTCGCGGCCGAAGACGCCTGCTAGATCCTGGTTCTTGATGGAGCGAATGCGATCGCGGAGTTGCGCGGCCTTTTCGAATTCAAATTTCTTCGCGGCTTCGCGCATCTGGGCTTCGAGTTTGCCGAGGAGTTCGGCGACTTCGGTTTCCGTGCGCGCAGTGGCTACCGCGGCATCGAGTTCGCCGGCATCGAGCGGGATCGAGACGTAGTCGGCCTCGACGATCTTCGCCAATTCCATGTCAACGCCTTTGATGATGGATTGCGGGGTAATTCCATTTTCCTTGTTGTAGGCGACTTGTTTTTCGCGGCGGCGATTGGTTTCCGCGATGGCTTCGTTCATGGAACGTGTGCGGGTATCGGCGTAGAGAATCGCGCGGCCTTCGATGTGCCGAGCGCAGCGGCCGATGCTCTGGATCAAGGAAGTTGTGCTGCGCAGAAAGCCTTCCTTGTCGGCGTCCAAAATGGCAACCAGCGAAACCTCCGGCAAATCGAGCCCTTCGCGCAGAAGATTGATGCCGATCAGAACGTCGTATTCTCCACGACGCAAATCGCGCAGAATCTTGATGCGATCGAGAGTTTCGATTTCGGAGTGCAGATAGCGACAGCGTACGCCAATTTCCGTGAAATATTCGCTCAGATCCTCGGCCATGCGCTTGGTGAGCGTGGTAACGAGGACGCGTTCGTTCTTTTCCGCGCGGATGCGAATTTGTTCCAGCAGATCGTCAACCTGCCCTTTGACGGGGCGGATTTCGATTTCCGGATCGACCAGGCCGGTGGGGCGAATCACTTGTTCAACAAAAACACCGCCGGATTTTGTGAGTTCATAAGGGCCAGGAGTGGCGGAGACATAGACAATTTGATTGGTGCGATTTTCGAACTCTTCAAAAGTGAGCGGGCGATTATCCAGCGCGGAAGGCATGCGAAACCCATAATTGACCAGCGTTTCCTTGCGCGCACGATCGCCGTGATACATGCCACGCACCTGTGGAACGGTCTGGTGCGATTCGTCTATGAAAAGCAGATAATCCTGCGGAACATAATCGAGCAATGTTGGCGGAGCTTCGCCCGGCAAACGTCCGCTGAGATGACGCGAATAATTTTCAATGCCATGGCAGTAGCCGATGGTGCGCATCATTTCAATGTCGAAAAGAGTGCGCTGTTGCAGGCGCTGCGATTCGACAAATTTTCCCTGCTTTTCCAGTTCCTTTTTCCACCAGCCGAGCTCTTCCTGAATGGTGACGATGGCGCGTTCGCGCTGTTCCTGCGGCATGACGTAGTGCGTTTTCGGATAGATCGGAACGCGCGACAGATCCTGCTGGCCGGGGCGGACTTCTCCGATTAGCGGATCGATCTGGCGCAATTTGTCAATCTGATCGCCCCACATTTCGATGCGATAGGCGTTGTCTTCGTAAGTGGGATAGATTTCCAAAATATCGCCGCGAACGCGAAATGTGCCGCGGCGCAAATCCTCGCTGCGTTCGTATTGAATGTCCACAAAACGGCGGAGCAGCGCTTCACGCGAAGTCTGAAAACCCTTTTCCAGCATTACCAGCATGCCGTAGTAGGCTTCGGGCGAGCCGAGGCCATAAATACAACTGACGGAGGCAACGATAATGACATCGCGACGTTCGAACAGCGAACGGGTGGCGCTCATGCGCAGCTTGTCGAGCTCGTCGTTGATAGTGGATTCTTTTTCGATGTAAACGTCGGCGGCGGGAACGTAGGCTTCAGGCTGATAGAAATCGTAGTAGCTGACGAAATACTCGACAGCGTTTTCCGGAAAAAACGATTTGAACTCGTGATAGAGCTGCGCGGCAAGTGTTTTGTTATGCGCCAGAACCAGCGCGGGGCGATTCGAAGCTTCGATGACTTTGGCCATGGCGAAAGTCTTGCCGGAGCCGGTGACACCGAGCAACACCTGGTGCTTGTCTCCAGCTTCAACTCCATGAACAAGCTGGGCGATGGCGGCGGGCTGATCTCCGCGTGGCTGGTAGGTACTTTTAAGTTTGAAAGTCATGAAGAGCTGCTCCTGCGGCTCTGGCGAGGTACGCGCAAACGTTCATTATAGCGCGGCCGGCAGGTTTTTCGTTCCGTGTAAAACGCGTGGCGAAACAAGATGGCACAAAAGAATTTAGTGTGCGGTTTGCGACGAGTCGGGCAGAAGACGAATATCAGAATGACTTTTGGCATCGAGCGTGTAGTGCACTGCGTTCGAATTGTCGGCGAGCGCCACGAGCACGTCCATGGATTGCTGCGCGTCTTCGGTGGAGCGGACTAGAAGGCCGGTAACGCGGGAGAAATACAAAATTGTTTCGTTTTGGCCGGCGGCGGTGCCACGGGTCATCAGATTGCGAAGCTTGTAATCATCTGGCGTGGAGTTCTTTGGTGAGGATTTCTGCCGCAAGGTGGATTGGACAAAAATAACCGCGCAAGCCCCGTATGAATTTGTGGAAGTTTCTGCTGGTTGTGAAGCGAACATGCAAGGCTCATCGCGAACGTATTGATATTTCTTTGTCCAGAATAATGCGGCAATTGGAGAGGGATTCGTTTCCGGCTCGGAGGTTTGCCATTTTTGGCCGGCATGAATTCCTTGTTTTGGAAGGGTCAGGGCGGAAGTGAATCGCCCGAGCCAGTCGTTCCATGCGAATTGCTGCGCGGCGGAAAGTTGATCGAGTCCTTTTATTTGCGAGGCGGAACCGTTCGATGCGATCAACACTTCCACCAACTTATCGGGAGCGGCGGATTCAGAGACTTGTGGAACACGGGATTGCGCAGGGCTTGCCGCAGAATTGTGCTCATCGCGTTCAGAATAATAAGTCTTGATATGCAGGCCGGCCGCTCCGGTAGCGACGATTTCCACTTGCAGAAGGCCGCTGGCGTTGCCGTTTGATGACGGCGGCAACTGTGGAGAGGCCACGCTGCTTTCGGTCGTCATGTTCCGGGAATCCCTGAAATCGATGCGGTACAAGAGAATTTGGCCGGTGCTGAGATGCGGCGTAAGTTGCAGACGCTGAGAAGAAGAAGGTGAGGCCGTAACAAAAAAGGCCACGACGAGAAATGCGCGCTCGATGATGTCGCGCGAGCTCACGGCAGGCGCTCAATCGTAATGGTGAGTGTGAGCTTCGAGGAAAACTCCGGAGGCCGCGGCAAGCCGGGCACAGGGTCAAGGTGGCGGCTGGTGGTCCGGGAAGCGCTGCGGTTGGCTTGCAGAAGGCTGCCGTCCTGGAGCGAAACCGTGGAGATCGAATCCGCAAAAAACGATTCGTCTTTTTGTGTTTGCGATTCACGGGATTCGACTCGTACAGCTGGCGGTGCGGCGCTCCATACAAGTTGTTGAACGACGTGCAGCATTGCGGCTGGAGTTTCGCCTTCGGCGTCGAGCCACTCGGTAGTCTCCGAGCCGCGTACGTTCTTCAATAGATTGCTGGCGGGTTGGAATGACTGCTGCGAAGTTGCGCCGATTTCGAACGGCAGTTGCGGAAAGATCGCGTTGGGACGAACTGCCCGTTTCAGCCACAGAGACAAGAGGGGTGGTGCTGTCTCCGCAAGAGGCGGAAGCGCATTTTCGCTGGCACTCGGGCTGACGTCTCGCAGCGCACCACTCGTGTTCTCCGTGTATCGGAGAATTCCAGCTTTCAGCCAGGAGGTGCAAAACGCCTTTAGCGACGATTGCAACGCAGCGTCAGTTTTCTCAGAAGGCAGCACATCCTCGCATTGCTGACTCGCAGGCACCAACGTCTCCTCTATCGTGGCGGAGCCATCATCTTGAACCGCGAGAATTTTGCGCTCCGCACGCCAGTGAAGAGATACTTCCGCCGCGTGTACAACCGGCGTGACGTAGGTTTGCGCTGCTACCGTTTCCGTGGTGACGCTATGCGATTCGGCTTTCAAGCTCAGCATCAACTGATACCGCTCCTCACTCGAGGCAACGAAATGGCGCGTGAGAGGCCGCTGCTGAGCGAAGGTTCCGGACGCCCAAACGGACATCGTTAGCGTCAAACAAATTCGTTTTGCGCGCGCAAAAAATGGCTTCATCACTGAACCGCCATGTTCTAAGGCGCGGGTTGATTGCTGAGCGTGCGATCAAAAAAATCGCTAGCCGCGTGATATGCCTTAAGCCACGAACGATGCAGCAGAAAATCGTGAATCTCATCCGGGAAAATGAGCTGTTCGATATGCACGTTACGTTCGCGAAGGCGGGCGACGAGGTCAACGGTTTGCGTGAAGTACACATTGCGATCGTCGTCGCCATGAATAAACAACACCGGCGATTTCCAGGTGTCAACGGAAGTGACGGGAGAAGACTCGTGCGCGAGTTTAGTGAGCTCCGGCGAAATATTTTTGCCATCCCAGTTGTCGGTGGGCCAATCGTGTACTCCGTGGAGATCGATACCGGCGGCAAAAAGGTCCGAGTTGCGGGCGAGCCCCAGAGCAGTGAGGTAGCCGCCGTAACTGCCACCCCACAAGCCAATGTGCGTGGGGTTTACGTCGGCGCGTGATTGCAGATATTTGGCTCCGGCGACGACGTCTTGATACTCGCTGGCTCCGCGACCGGCGCGGCCGGGCGCTTCGCGGAAGCCGCGTCCGTAGCCGATGCCGCTGCGATAGTTTACAGACAGCACCACGTAGCCTCGGCTTGCGAGATACTGGTTCATGGCATAGCAATTTGAGTAGTAATACATATAGTGCCAGCCCAGTAACATCTGGCGAATCGGGCCGCCGTGAAAAAAGATGACACCAGGACGCTTTTCTCCCGGACGTAGGTCTTTCGGCAGAAAAAGTTGCCCATGGATGTCGCGCCCGTCCGCGGATTTGAAAATCACCTGCTGCGGTACAGCCAGAAGACTCGAAGGAAACTTTTGGGCCCAATTCTCAGCATCAACCGAAGTAGTATTGCGATCCGTCGCCATTTGCGTGCGATACAGTCGCGCGGGAGCGGTCGCGGTTGACGCGAAATAGAAAACGTTTGAGCCGTTCTGAATTGCGACGGGACTCCACTCCATACCAGCGTGCGCTCCTTCAAAGGTCAGCTCTTGAGGTTGAGCGCCGCTTACAGAAACGGTCCACAGATGCCGGCGGTCAATATCGTCGCAATTCGAATTGAAAAAAACCGTCTTTTGATCCGCGCTAAACGACCACTGCTCCACTTCGCAGTTACCGGGAGTCAGTAGTTTCGCGATGCCGCCGCCTTCGATGGGCAAACTGTAAAGATGCTGCCAGCCGTCCTGCTCGCTTGCGAAAATGACCCGATTGTCGGCGGCCCAATGAATCACGCCGCCGCCGGTATCGCTCGCCATGTAGGGAAATGAATCCTGCAATTCCTTGCCGCTGTGCCAGATTTCTTTTGCGTTCCATGTCGCAGCATCGGCGACCCTGATGGCCCACGGATGCGCACGATCCGGTTCGATGAAAAAGCCGTCGGGAGTATCGCGTGGAACAGCCGGCTGGCGCACAAACGCAATTTGTTTTCCATCCGGAGACCATTCGACATTCGAATCGTTGTCCACGGTTGGCGCGACGAAACGAACTGTCTTCGTGCTTACGTCGTAGACGCCGATAAAACTGTGATCGCCTCGCCCAGAAACGAAACCAAGTTTGCCGCCATCCGGCGACCAGCGCTGCCCTGAAGTCGAACCGCGGACGATGAGGTGCTCAGGTTTTTCCTTGCCGTCCAGCGGCGCCACCCATAATTCGCCGTCGTGAACATAAGCGCAGACCCCTTTGCTCGAAATCTGCGGATCATGGCCGGCGTCAATTTTTTGCGGTTCGCCGCCGCGCCACGAAATCTGAAATACCGCTTCTTCCGCACCGGCGGGATTACTTGTAGGATTGGGGGATTGCCCCGCGCGATTCTTCCCTTCCCCCCGCGTGTAAACAATCGTGTCGGCGTCAGCGGAAAATCGCAGATCCGAAAGCTCCTGGCCATCATCTTCCAGGTAAGCAGTGAGCCGGCGTGCTTTGAATTCCGGCGCCTCGGCCACATAAATATTGCGTTTGCCCTGTTCGTATAGTACCCACGCGACGCGCGGGGCCGACTTCGCCGCGGTTAGATTGCTAGGAAACGGCGCGCTCATAACCTGCTCCAGAGTGAACGATTGTTGCGCGCGCGCGGGGATACTCACCAGGAACAACCAAAAACAAAACGTACCTGTTAATCCTACAACTCGAACTAGCTGGCGCGACTGGTTTCGCATTGCTCTCCTTTTAATCCCCCGGCTGTTGTGCCGTCGTTTTTTCCAAAGAAACTTTCGGTTCAGAAAGTGGTCCAGAAATCTGCATGAAGCGGATCGTATTCTGCGGCCGCGCACCGCGAGCGGTGGAGCGGCTCTCTGCCGTCAGATCGGTGTTTTCTGAAAAGCTGACGCTGCCCTTGAGCAAAAATTCGGCGGACGCCGACGTCAACCGCAAGCTATTCAAATCGAATCCGCTGTCGCTCAGATGAAAAGTGCCGTTGCCCGAGGCCCATCGCGAAGTTCCGGTCTTCCATTCGCCGATGGCCAGAGTTCCGGCAATATCCCAACCGCGCAGCTCGACGTTGGCCAGGCGGAGTTCGCCCTTGCCTTCCAGACTCCCGAGCAACGCATCGTGACCAATGCCTGCAGCGTGCAACTCGATGTTTCCCGAGGCTAAACCGGCCAGATGATTGGACAATTGTGCAAGCCATGGCGTTTGCGGGATGACAACACGCTCGAACGACGCTGCCAGTTGATATCGCGGCTTCCCGGAAAACACCGCTTCGGCCGCGCCGGTCACGTCACCGCCGGACCACTGCGCCTCTACGTTTTGTAAAGCGAGTTTCAGCGCATCCAGTTTTGTCTGCGCGCGAAATTGTCTCAACTTTATTTTTTCGATGGTAATTTCGTCAACGCGCAAGTCCCCGGAAGCCCGGATCCGCTGCAACACCACGCTGGGAGGCTCCGGCGGCGGCGCGCCGCCGAATGCGGGCGGCAATAATCGCTGCAACCAGCTGGGCCGCGCTCGCGGACCGATCCAGCGATCGAGTTCTGCGGCATCCAAATGATCAGCTTGCAACTGAAAGGTCCAGGGAGCGATTTCGGTTTCGCCGAAATCACTCGGCACAATTCTTGGCTGTGCAACGAAACCCGTCCAGCTGGCTCCAAAAGCGCTTACTTTCCCGAGCGTGAATCTTCGCTCGGTCGCCCGCCACTCTGCATGAAGATCCTCGAGCAGTACCGGCTGGTTAAGACCAACCAGTTGCAAACTGGCCTGTGAAACGTCCGCACGTCCACTCCAAGCCGGCGATGTCTCGCTGCTCCAATTCCAATGCAAGTCGCCCGCAGCTTTGCCTTTTAATTCCCACCCGTTTTGAATCCTTCGCCCAAACGCGTTCGCGAGCGTGAAGATGTCCTGTACTTGCGCCGCTTGACCCTCGAAGCGAATGCCTCCGCCGTTGCCGTCAAAGTCGTAAAGGAACGAAATATTTGCGCTGGCCGCCATAGCAGTTGTGCCTGGCGAAGCGCTGGAGGTTGACGGAATCTTTCCGGCTGAAGAAATATTTTTGCCCGCGGGGATACTGACCGCGAATGGTTCGACGACTAATTTTCGCAGCTGCATCCCGCCGCGCATCGCCCGCACCACCAACGGCGCAGCAAAACCGGGGGTCGTCCAGCGGCCATCGGAGCTGGAAAACGCAGCTTCGCGTAAGGAAATCGGCCAACCGTGAAAGCTCGCACCGCCGGTAAAATACTGCTCCGCACGAATTTCTTCGGAGACGTCTGGACGAAACGCGCGGTACCAGGCAAGAAGATCGGCGGCCTGAATTCCCGCTGAATCCACCCGCACGTCCAGGCTGGGTTCCGCGATACTCTTAAGCGAAGCGCTGCCGCGCAGGTTTGAGCGCGGGCTTTCGACCACCAGGTCGTCGGCAACCAGCATTCCTGCACCGGGATTCCAACGCCCGCTGCTGCGGACCGAGACGCGCGGATTATCGCCGCGCTCGGTCAAATCCCAACGGTGAATTTCAGAAGCGCGCGCATTCACGGAAAAAATCCAATCACCAGGCATCGCGTTCCTGCCGCCAACGGCTGTCGCGCCACCGCTCTCCGCACTCGCCTCCGCCGCAAATATTCCGCGAATGCCAAAATCCCGACCGCCGACCAAGCGAAAGACGTCCGCGAGCGAACTCTTTTCCCAGCTTACTTGAAAGCGCGCCGGCTGCAGTCGGGCCGAGGTTCCCGCAATGTCACCGCGAATTCTAATCGTCCCAGCGAGCTGCAGAGGAACCCCGCTTCGCCACGGTTGTGCTGTCAAGTCCAACTGCCAGCGGCCCGGCGCGGTTTGTTCGACACTGCCCTCAACTTGAATGAATGCGACGGAGGTTTTATCGTCGCCGAGTTTGAAATTTGCGCGACCGTCGCTGATATCGAGTTTTTGCAAATTGTACGCTGGAGTGGCACGCGCGCCGGGACGCGGCGCAACCGCTCCGGTCTGCGGCGAAATCAAAGTGGCGGGCAGCCAGCGCTCCAAGTTCCACCGCCCGTCGGAGTTGCGAACCAGGATCAGGCTCGGCCGCTCCAGCTTCAGCGTGCCGAGTTCGAATCGCCCTCGCAGAAGTCCCAGCCAGCGCAAACCCGCGGAGAGTCGGTCGGCGCGCAGAAAATATTCATTACCGAACGCAGGGTCTTCGCCGACGGTAATTCCATAGGCGTCCAGCTGCGGGCTAGGAAAAAGGCTGGCCGAATACGCTCGTACATCCACAGCGCGCCCGAAGGACCTTTCCAATTGGCGGGTGAGAAAAGCGCGGGCACGCGCGGTTCGAACCAGCAAGGAAACGCCCAGCTGCATGGCGATCAACACCAGCAGTAGCGCAACGCCCAGCTTCCACCATTTGCGTATTCTGTTCACTTGGAGCTAACCGATCCGGCGCAAAGCCGATCGATGCCGCAAAATTTTCGCAGAGTCGGGCGCAAATAGATAGCGAGTGACTTAATGAACAGTGTGCAGCATGCGGCTCCAACGCGTACGCGCTGGCAGATGCGCCAAGGTGTCAAACACGGCCCGTAATCGCTGCGCGAAAGTCGTCTGGCCATAGTCAGCCGAAGTCGCATTGACCGACCAATAGATCAGAAACGGGCGGCCCATGACCGCGCTGCGATCCACGAATCCCCAGTAGCGGCTATCGAGACTGTGATCGCGATTGTCGCCCATCGCGAAATACCGCCCGGGTGGAACGACGAGCTCGTCGCCCTGCACATACTTGCGAATGTCGTGCGCCCATTCCGGTTCCACCGGCGAACTGTAAAGCGGATTCCCTGCCGGCGGAAACGAATAGTTCAGCGGATCGTAACCTGCATCCGAATCGTGCACCACGTACGGCTCGTTCAGAAGCTTGCCGTTGATGTACACCTGCTGATCCACCAATTTCAGACGATCGCCCGGCAGGCCGATGACGCGCTTCACAAAATGCTGATGATCCGCGTAGGGAAATTTGAAAACGATGATGTCTCCGCGCTTTAACGCGCGATAAGGAAGAAATTTTTCGTACCACGCACCGGTGCCGCCAAAAACGAACTTGTTCACCAGCAGATGATCGCCGACCAGCAATGTTTTCTCCATCGAAGGGGAAGGAATCTTGAAAGCCTGAATGACAAATGAGGTTCCGAAAAGAGCGAGGATCACCGTGACCAGAAGCGATTCCAGATATTCGGGAATCGTGGTGGCGTCGCGGCGGAACTGGTGCGTGGGTGCCTGTTCGGCTGTGGGCTGTTCCGTCATTCAGAATTATTCTCGCGCTACTGCATGTTGCAGCCGCTCCAGCGCCACACGCGCGGCTTTTTGTTCCGCCTCTTTTTTCGTGCTCCCTTCGCCGCTGGCCAGACACTCTCCCACCGACCATACCTCAATGTGAAATTGTTTCTGGTGGTCGGGTCCTTCCTCCCGCGCCAACCGGTATTCCGCCGGAGGACGGCCGCGCCCCTGCAAAAACTCCTGCAGCGCGGACTTGCGATCTGAATCCGCTATGTGCAAGCCGCCACCCAGCAACGCGAATTCAAACAGCAAGCGGCGAAGCAAATCCCGCGCGGACTCAAGCCCGGTATCCAGAAATACCGCGCCGACAATCGCCTCCAGTGCATCCGCGATGATCGCGCCTTTTTCGCGGCCGCCGGTTTTTTCCTCACCCCGACCGAGCCGCAAAAACTCGCCGATTCCCAAACGCCGCGCCGCCTCCACCAAGGCCTGCGCGTTCACCATGTATGCCCGGCTGCGCGATAGCTGGCCCTCGCTCCAATCTGGAAACTTGGCGACCAGATATTCGCTGGCCAGGAGATCGAGTACCGCATCTCCCAGAAATTCCAGCCGCTCGTTGTCGCGTATTTGCAGGGAGTTTTCTCCCGCGGATTCGGCCGCGGTGCGCAGTTCCGGAATCGCGGAACTGTGCGTAAGCGCCATGACCAACAAGCTGGGATCGCGAAAGCGGTAGCCCAATCGCTCCTGCAGCTGATGGTCTTCGTTATGTGTCATGCGTGCCTGTGTGCTGGGCAGCGACAAACTTTACTTTGGTGCGCTGAGTTGTGTCGCTCCCTGCTTTTTTGCTTCCTCTGCTCCGTTTTTGCAGGAGTTTTGCAAAGAACCGGGCAAGGCAGCGCACTTGTTGAACGCAATGGCGGCTTCGTCGAAATGCGAAGCTTTCACGTTCGCCATCCCAAGCAGATACAAATTTACTGGATCGGGAGCGGGATTGGGATCAATCTTCAGGGACTGTTCCAGCTCCGGAATTGCATCGTTATATTTTCCTTGGCGAAGGTAGACCAGCCCGAGGCCGCTGTGGGCCATCGTCAACGTTTCATTTTTTGCTGCGACGAAACTCTGATCCGGCATGCCTTCCGGCTTCGGCAGCGTGGGAGTAATTTCAATCGCACGCTTGGCATAGGTCTCCGCTTTCGCCAGCCGTTTTTGCGGTTCCTGCGTACTCGCGTTCATCGCGCGCGGAATCGTCTGGCTCAGAACGGCCATGGTCTGCGCGTCATCCGGCTTCAAGGCGACCTCTTTATCGCCAATGTCGAACGCCTTGTCCAGATTATTGGTCTGGATATATTCGAAAACCAGCGCCGAATAAATGACTGGACGATACCGGCTGTCCGGATATTTCTTCAAGAAATCCTCGCCGGCAGCGATTTTCTTGGGAAGGTCGGTGTTCGGCATTGCCTGAAACGCCTTCGCCGCAGCGTCTTCCTCCGCGTTCACAGGCGGTTGATTGCTGGGAATCTCCAGCGAACTTCCGGTGTCCCCCGGCTTCTGATCTTTGTTGGAGTTGGGTTGCTGTTGTCCAGACTGTCCCTGATTGGGTTGACTGCCTTGATTGCTCTGCGCCAACGCTGTCGTTGCGAACGCAGTCAGACATCCGGCCAGGAAGATGGCTGTCATCGCATTTTTCTTGCCGCTGCTCATGATCCTTCTCCTTTTTTAACCATTGAACATCCGCTGGCTGGTCTTCTATTTCATCATACACATTTTGCTTGGGAGGCGGCAGGTGGCACAAACGCTTACGGGCGTTCCGGAGACTTGGTATGAGCCATCGCGCCAAGCGCTTTGCTGGCCGCCTGCTTTGCTTTTTCCGGCGCTCCGTCAACTGCCAGCGCCGCTTCGTACTCCGATTTCGCGCGGTCCGGCCGTCCCTCGATGTCGTAAATGGTTCCCAGGTGCACGTGCGACCAGGCCAGCACCAGGGGATCTTGCGTCGCGGCGTGATCGCCGCTCGTCAACCGGCCAAAAACTTCTTTGGCGCGAACTCCGTCCTGTTCCATCATCGCGACCACTCCCAGCCCAAACCACGCTCGCGGCTGGTCAGGATATTTGACCAGAACTTTCTGGAACGACGCTTCCGCCGCGCGAGGATTTTTCTCCGCAATGCGCCGCTCGCCTTCCGTCAGTGCTGCGATGGTCTCCGCATCGTTGGGAATGGTCGTAGGCGCCGCGGCCCTGTGGCGGGCCAGAACTTCCGCGTCCATAGTTTCGCTCCTCGGTCTCCCGGATGCAAACTTGATGCTTGCGACTCTTTTCTGTTCTGTCGCCACGTCAATCGAACGCACCAGGTCCGGGAAGTACAATTTCATCCCGGGTTCCGATTGCTCGAATTTCGCAAGCGCCGCAACTAACGGCCGTACCAGCACATATCCATCCGCATCATCAATATCCATCACCGATTCGCGTTCTCCCGGCGACATTCGTTTCAATTTGAGTTCCACCGCGCGCACCGTGCACTCCGCGAAGTACGATGGGAAATCATCCTTCAAGTCCGGATCCAGCCGTGCAGCACCGGCCGCGGCCAAAAACAGCGGCAATTTCACCGCCACCACGTGTGAATACTGCAACGGCAAAGGGTCCAGCAAAAAATGCAAAAACGCGTGGCGGACCAGGTCCAGTGGAATTTGCCCGGAGCCGCTCACCACCAGTGAATAGTGATCGCCGAAATTGCGCACGTTGGTGATTCGTCCCACCAACGGCTCGACAATGATCGTGAACGAGCGCTGGCTGGCAGGATCGAGAATTTCGCGCAAGTAGCCTGTCGTCACGAACGCGACTTGCGCCACTGAGTCATGGATCTGCTCGATTTCGTGGTTATAAATCGGCTGCACCTGCCTCCACAGCTCACCGATTTTCTGTTCCTTGTAGTAGTTGGAAAGAATTTCCTGGAATCCCTCGAGGGCAATCACCTCTGGCGGCAGTTCGTCGCGTCGCAGAACCGGTTCGAATTTTGGCGCCGGCCCGCTGATCAATCCAAACCAGATATACCGCGAAAGCATCTGCCCGGCGTCGGCCAGTTCATGTTGCTTATAAAAATTGCGCATCACCTCTACCGCGGGCCCCTTCTGATGTTGCATCCGGTCCCGCAGCTGCGCGCGCATTGGCGACCAATTTGCCCCGCTGACATCGGCTTCGAATCCGGAAGCCAGTAGCGCGCACATCGTGGTGAACATCGCTTCGCTGCCATCAACCGTGACGGTGGTGGCCGGCGCCGGCTGCAACTTTGCGTCGGCTTGTTGGGCGCTCGCCGCACCGGGCCGCAGGAGTGTTGAACACAGGAAAATCGCTGTTATGGACAAAAGTTTTTTCATTCGGTTGGTCGCGAAATTCATCCTGCTTCTCTCAGATTGGCCCATAAACGCGCACTTCTGTAGCGGCCGGTGTCTGCGGCGAGCGTTTCTGATTTTGAGCTCGGTCACTTCTGACTTTGCGCAAACATCCAGCGCGGACCGCATTTCAATCTACAAGCGCCCCACATTCGAGTCAAGAAATCGCCCCGCACTTTGCATCCCAGGCGTTCCCCTGCAACTCTTGAAACCGGGATGCGCATCTGCTTAAAGTGATGATGCTGACTACCTCCCGCAGGATGGCTCGACAGATGCAAACGGTTCGTTCCCGGCGCGGCGCAACGGTCATTTTTGGCGGCCTGCTCACGTTGTTATCTTCCGCTGCGATTCGGCCGCAATCACCAGCCGCCACGCCGCCGGCTCAGCAACCGGCCGCTCCCCAACCCGCCACTACTACGAAACCCGTCGCCGCCGTTCCCACGCCCGGGGCCAAGAAACGCGTCTCCAAGAATTTTACGCTGCAGGGCGACTCCGACTGGCTCGATACCGGCATTGACGTTGCGCCAGGCGAGCATGTCGTCGTCACCGCGAAAGGAACGCTGCGCTACACCAATGCCAAGCAAGACAACGGCCCGGACGGCCTCTCTCGCGGCTTCAAGGATCTTTTGCGCATCCTTCCTTACAACGCCGCCGGACGAGGCGCGCTGATCGGTCGCGTCGGTGACGCCGACGTCGCGCAACCTTTCCTCCTCGGCGTATCGCAAGACGTAGCCGTGCCTGTCGGCGGCCGCTTGAGCATCGCGATCAATCAATCCAAGAACGACACCGGCGACGGCTCGTACACTGTCCACGTCGAAATTCTTTCCGCGGATACTAAAGCCGCCACCACTTTCACCGTCGCAAAAAATGTCACCTCCCTGCCCGGCATCGACGATCCGCTCTTCGAAAAAATCCCCCGCCGCATCGCCGACAAAGCCGGCAATCCGGGCGACATGGTGAATGTTCTGATTCTCGGCTCGGAGACCGCCATGCAAAATGTATTCACCGCCGCCGGCTGGGTCAAAGTGGATTCAGACGTACAAGACACCATTGTTCACGGCCTGATCAGCAGCCTCGAAAAACAGTCTTATCTCACGATGCCTATGAGCCAGCTCTATCTCTTCGGCCGCTCGCAGGACTATGGGTGGGCGCACGCCGAACCCATCGATGTCGTCAGGTCCCGCAATCACCTGCGCATTTGGCAAGCGAAGTTCGCGGTGAACGGCGAAACCTTGTGGGTCGGCGCCGCCACTCACGATATCGGCTTCGAACGCGACGAACGAAATAACGGCCTCACTCACAAAATCGATCCAGACATCGACCTGGAGCGCGACTTCGTGGAGAAAACTCTTTGCGCCACCGGCCTGGTTACGCAAGTCTCCCATTTTCTTCCACAGAGTCCCATGAAGGAAGCTAGAACCGCGACCGGCGGCTCTTTCCATTCGAACGGACAAGTCCTCATCCTCAAGCTCGCAGAAGCCGGCAAGGATCTTTCCGCCACATCGAGCAAATGATTTTTTGCCTGGAATGAAAGCAAGCCGAGCAAAGACGCGCTTCCCCGGGCGGGGCCGCTTCATCCCGCCCGGGAAGAGCGTTTGTGAACCTACTTATTCGTCATCGTATTGACGCGAGCCAACGTATCGCGATGGCCGTGCGCGTCAATCAACGTTCCATACGCAGCCAATGCCGTCGGATTGTTTTTCCGCAAGTCATCGATCGCCGCGTTGAACTTGTCCAGCCCTTCCGCTCCGTTTGCCACAAACACTACGAACATGGTGCCAGGGTCCTCCGAATGTATAGTTTCCTCATCGATGGAGTAACTGTGCACGGCTCCGTCAGCGAGAAGCTTTTCCAGAATTGTAGCGATCGTAGCTTTAAGTATCTTTCCGTCCGGATCGTTGGAACCGGCCTTAGCCGGCCAACGTCCCACGCGAAGATAGCCGTTCGTGAATGTCCCAGAATGACCGTTGTGAATCGTACTGCTCACAATGTAGTCCCAGTGTTTGGACGCCGCAAGCACCGGAGAGGTCGCTCCGGGCGCATTGCGCAGCCCTTCCAGAAATTTCATCAGGTTGGCCATCGACGTGGCGGAAAACCACGAACCATGCGTCGCCTGGCCTTCCTGATGGTTCAACACCGCAAAAGTTCCAAACGACATCAGCGTCCCATCGGCGACGCCTTTTTTCATGGCCTCCACATCGGCATCGTCCTCTTTCTTAAAGTCAGCCCACATCGCGCGCGGCACCGTCCATTCCGAAACGTAGGTGTACACCGGGGGCCTTTCGGCCGGCCCGGCTTGCGCCGTCGGTGTTCCACCCTTAGCTGCGGTCAGACTCGCACTACACGCGAGCAGGACCAATCCTGCTAGCACCAGTTGTTTAGACATGCTCCGCTCCTTACAATAAGTTTTCTGAAACTTTAAGACCGGGCCTGGATTCTCTGGAAAGGGAACTCTCGCAAAACAATGTACGCGAGCGTACGTCTCGCCTTCGACGTTGTCAAGAAGGCGAATCGCCGTCGTATGTCGCAATCGCTTGCCGCAAGACATTTGGCGAAGCATTCGCGCCGGTCACCAGCAGCGCAACATTGCCACGGTTGCCGTGGTTGGTCTTCAAGTATGCGGCGGTCGCTGCCGCTCCCGCCGGTTCCGCAACCACATGCTCGTCGATCAAGAGTCGTCCGATCGCCCGCAGCATCTGTTCTTCGCTCACCAAAATAACTTCATCTACAAGTTCGCGAATCGCTTCAACATTCGCTAATACCGGTATTCGCGTCGCCAACCCATCCGCGATCGTGTCGCATGTTTCAGTCTCGACCGCGCGTCCCTTTTTCCACGATAGGAAATAAGATGGCGCGCGTTCGCTCTGCACTCCCATGATTTTGACGCCCTTTGACATCTGTTTGGCCGCCTCCGCCACTCCGCGAATCAGCGCAGTATCTCCCATCGGAACATAAATCGTATCCACACTCGGTTGTTGCCCGAAAATCTCGCAGGCAATGGTCCCCGGGCCGGCCGGCAGATCGGGATCGGTTGCATCATTCAGAAAAAATGCCCCGGACCTCCGCGCGTACTCGGAAGCCCCCTCAAACGCGGCTGCCCCGTCTATTGCTCCCCTCTCCTCGATCACCGCCCCGAGCCGTTCGATGTTTTTCCTCTTTACCGGATTATTCCTTTCGGGAAGAAAAATTCGCGCCTTCCAACCGAGCAACTGCGCAGCGTACGCTACCGCCGCCCCGTGGTTTCCCGTGCTGGACGCCACCACTTCGCGCGTGCCTCCGCGCTGTGGCTGCAGACTCAAAGCGTAAACCGCTCCGCGCACTTTGAACGAGCCGGTTGGCATCTCGCTTTCCAGTTTTAGATAAACATTCTGTTCTTGCGATTTTGCCAGCGATTGCGCGGTAACCAGACGTGTTTGTGGTAGATATCGCGAGAGGAATCTGCGCGCATTGTGAAAAACGGGATCAAACATTGCTACGGATTCTGCAGATTTGAACCGGCCATGTCTTTTTCCGGATACATCTGTTCAAAGTCCGGCTCTCCGTGCAGAATCGTCAGGTCGGGATCGCGCCGCGCGTGGCTCACGTCGCGAAATCCCGCCGTCCACGCCTTCTTAAGCGCATCCAACGCTTCCGCTTTTCTCTTTAACATTGCGTACAAGCATGCCGCGTTGTATAAAATCGAGGCTTCGTTGGCTCGCAACGTCATCGCCAGATTCAATTCCCGCAATGCATCTTCCTCGCGCCCGATTTCCGCGTAGTCGCTGCCCAGCAGAATCCGCGCTCGCGCGTCTTCCGGTACATGCTTCAAGTGATTTTCCAGCGCGCTCTTCCGTCGTTGCAGCAGATTCAGGTAGGCCTCGCGTTTTCCCAGCGCTCCGAGAGAATTTGCGATTGGCACATACACGTTGTAATCCTCGCCGCTCGCTTCCAGCGCCGTTTCCATGATGTCCACAACTTCCTGGAATCTTCCCGCCGAAAACAGCGCCCGGCACAATAGATAAAACGCGCCTTCACAATCCCGTTTGCGCTCGATCGCTTTGCGCACCATGCGCACTGCTTCATCATGCAGATCCGTGGCGTACAGCACCCACGCCTGGCTTACCTGCACATCCGGCAAATCCCAGCGCAGGTTTACGGCATGGCCCGATGCGGTCCGCGCCCGCTCCACCCAGATTTCGTCGCGGCTGTAGTTGCAATAAAACATCGCGCAGGCATTCGCGCACGAGGCATATGCCAGCGCGAAACTCGGATCCATCGCCACGGCGCTCTCAAACATCTGCAGCGCGAATTCCAGATCCTGCCGCGTTTGCCGCCGCGCATAGCGCTTCCCGCGCAAATACAGATCGTACGCTTGCAGATTTTCTGTGGGCTTCACCGCCAGCGCTTCCAGTTCCTGCGGCGAAAGCGTCACACGTAGCGCTTCTGCGATTTTCCTCGCGATTTCGTCTTGTACTTCAAAAACGTCTTTCATCTCACGGTCGTAACGCTCCGACCACAGCGGAAAATCGGTTTGCGTGTCCACCAGTTGTGTGGTGATCCTCAAGCGGGTGCCGGCGCGCCTCAAACTGCCGGTCAGCACATATGCCGCCTTCAATTGCTGGCCGATCTGCACCGGGGTTACCGTTTTGTCGCGAAACGCCAGTACCGTTGGCCGTGAAAATGTGTTCAAACCGCGAATCTTCGAAAGTTCGGTGATGATGTCTTCCGTGATTCCGTCGCGCAGGTATTCATCTTCTTTTACGCCGCTCAAATTTTCGAAATACAATACCGCCAGCGATTTTGGCCCGCTCTTGGACGTACCCGCTTTCGAATCCGTCGCGGCGGCTGCCGCCTTCTTTCCTGACTCCAGGTCCCGCTTCATGCGGATCAAATCCGTTTTCAACTCCGTCGCCGACTGGCAACGCAGATTCCGGTCCTTTTCCAACGCCTTCTCGATGATGCGTCCGAACTCGCGCGGCAGCCCCGAATTCACCATGTCCACCGGTAACGGCTCGCGATTCAAAATCGAATCGAAAATCACTGCCGAAGTGTCTCCCGCAAAAGGCAAACTGCCCGTAGCCATCTGGTACAAAACCGTGCCCAGCGAAAATAAATCCGTCCGCGCATCCACTAATCCGCCGCGCGCCTGTTCTGGCGACATATACATAATCGTTCCGATCGCCGATCCCGGCGAAGTCAACGCGTTGGTTTCGGCTCTGGTGTCGTCGCTGGCAAACGATGTGCTGTCTGCGACATTGCTCAGCTTCTCCACTTTCGCCAAACCGAAATCCAGAATCTTCACCTGCCCGCGCTCGGTCAGAAAAATATTCGCCGGCTTGATGTCACGGTGAACGATTCCCTTGGCGTGCGCCGACTCCAACGCGTCCGCAATTTGAATCGCCAGCGGCAGCAATTTTTCCAGCTCGAAGGACTGCGCACCCATGCGCTGCGAAAGCGTCTGGCCCTCCAGCAGCTCCATCACGATGAAGTGCTGCCGCTCGTGCTGCTCGATTGCATGAATGGTGCAAATGTTGGGATGATTCAGCGCCGACGCCGCGCGCGCTTCCCGTTGGAACCGCTCCAGCAGCTGCGTATCGCTAGCCATATCGCTCGGCAGAAATTTCACCGCCACTCGCCGCCCCAGACGCGAGTCTTCCGCTTCATACACCACACCCATGCCCCCGCTTCCAATTCTGCGCAGGACTTTGTACTGGGAAAACGTTTGGCCTACCGGGGAATTCGCTTCACTCATCGCCCGCAAATACTAGCCGCCCTTCCCGACCTGGTCAAGACGCCCTGCGCTGGCGCAGCGCCATCAAGCTGCCGCGCACGCGGCCGTTCATTGACATAGCTCCTATGTACGAATACCCTTCGTTCATGCGGAGTTTGTCATGAAAAACAGCCCTGCCACTCTGGTCTTGTTTGCATTTGCGTTCTCTTCATCTTGCTTCGCTCAAAATGCGCCTCATCACCACGATCCGGGCGAGAAGCTTGGCGCCGTCTCTTTCCCGACCTCTTGCGCTCCCTCGACTCATGGCCAATTTGAGCGCGGCGTAGCTCTTCTCCATTCGTTTGAATACGAACAAGCCCGCAATCAGTTTCAGGAAATCGCAAAGAAAGATCCTCACTGCGCCATGGCGTACTGGGGTCAAGCCATGAGCTTGAATCACCAGCTCTGGGAGCGGCCATCCCAGGAGAATCTCCAACTCGGCGCGCGATTACTTGCGAAAGCTAGGGCCGACAACCCGCCAACTCCGCGCGAACGGGATTACATCCAGGCGCTCGCTGTTTTCTTCACCGACGCCGACAAGCTCGATCACGGCAAGCGCGCCAATGCCTACGCCGAAGCCATGCAAGGCGTCTATCAACGCAATCCGCAGGACCGCGAAGCTGCCGTTTTCTACGCGCTCTCTCTACTCGCTTCGGGATCCGACAGCGATCCCACTCTAGCCAACGCCAAAAGCGCCGTAGCCATTCTCAATAAACTTTTCGACGAAGAACCGAACCATCCCGGAATCGCGCACTACATCATTCATAGCTGCGACAATCCCACCATGGCCAGCCTGGCGCTTCCCGCCGCTCGCAAGTACGCCAGCATCGCTCCTGCCTCCCCTCACGCCGTGCACATGCCTTCGCACATTTTCGCCCGCCTCGGCCTCTGGCAGGACGACATCAATTCCAATCTCGCCGCCATCCAGGCCGCCGACAAAATGGCCACGATGCATTACCATGTCTTGCATCACAAAGTGCATTCCATGGACTTCCTCGAATACGCCTACCTGCAGATCGGCGACAGCGCTGATGCCAAGGCGCAAATCGACGCGCTCGCGGCCACAAATGAAGCGAATGCCGATCCTGAGTTTAAGGATTATTTCCTGGGTCAGCTTGCTAGCGGGCCCGCTGCCTACGCCATCGAGCGCCGGCAATGGAAAGAGGCGCTTAACCTGCAGCCGCTAGCGCAAACTCCGCCCTTCGTTCAGCTGATCGCTTATTGGGGGCGCGCCATTGCCTCCGGCCATCTCCACGATGCCGCCGCAGCGCAGGACGCTTTGAAGCATTACGACGAACTACTCGACGCCACTCGCAAAGGAGATAAGCCATATATCGCCGACGATCTAAAAAATGAACATGACGTCGTAAGAGCGTGGGCGAAATATGCGTCTGGCGAATCAGACGAAGCTGTGCGCCTCCTTCGCTCCGTCGCCGACACGCAGGATAAAGTAGGCAAGCGTGAAACCGAATTACCCGCACGCGAAATGCTCGCGGACATGTTTCTGGACATGAAGCGTCCGCAAGAAGCGCTCACCGAATACGAGACTTCGCTGCGCACCGACCCAAATCGCTTCAACGGCTTGTATGGCGCCGCCCAAGCCGCAGAGTTAACCCGGCAAAAAGAAAAAGCCGCCGGCTACTACGCCCAACTCCTAAAGAATTGCGACGGCGTCCACTCCGACCGCCCTGAACTAACCCAAGCCAAGACCCTGCTCGCCGCCAAATAACCTGTCGAGAGATTCAACGCTTCTTGTAGCAGCGGCTTCACGCTGCGCTCTTTCCTTAGTCTGACGTAGCGTGGGCAATCCTACCTGCGCTTCACCGACCCAGCCGTCTCTTAGGCGGACTCCAAGAAAAGTCGGCGCGAAGAAAGAAGGAGTATGAAACGAATCTGCCGCACTAGCGTGCTCGGTTTCAGCGTGATCCTTTTCTCTTCGCCGCGCAAGCGCCGGGGCGCGTCACAATTTAGCCCAGCGCGCCGGATGTGGGCTCTACTCTTGCCTCTGGTCGCCCAATTCCCGTATATACAGCAATACCGCAAGAAGCATTCCGCTCTCAGGAGATATCGATGCCGCGAAAGATTCTCAGGATGATCGCATTGAGCAGCTTCGCACTGGCAGTCGTCCTCGGCGCCGCCTGGCAATCGCAGGCGCAGGACCCCAAATCACCGTATCCCAGTTATAGCCCCGCTCGACCAATACCTGGTCGTCGCTGTTTTGCCTAACTGGCCGTGGCCGCCGCTAGTTCTCGGCTTTCCTTCCACAACTCAACATACGGCTTCAACTCTTCCATCATCTTGGCGAACTGCGGCAAATCCAGCGACTGCGCCCCGTCGCTGATCGCCTTTTCCGGCGCGGGGTGCACTTCCACAATCAGCGCGTCCGCGCCAATCGCCACGCCTGCTTTTGACAGCGCTGGCACCAGGCTGCGCCTCCCTGTTGCATGGCTCGGGTCCAAAATCACCGGCAAGTGCGTCAGTTCGTGCAACGCGGGGATTGCGGTGATATCACAGGTATTGCGGGTAATTGTTTCGAACGTCCTGATTCCGCGCTCGCACAGCATCACTTCCGGATTGCCATGCGCCACGATATATTCCGCGCTCATCAGCAACTCTTTTACCGTGCTGCTCAGTCCGCGCTTCAGCAAAATCGGCCGACTGCATTTTCCCAGCGCTTTCAGCAGCACGAAGTTCTGCATGTTGCGCGCGCCGATTTGCAGCACGTCCGCATAATTCGCAACCAGGTCCACGTCGCGATCGCTCATCACTTCAGTCACAATCGCCAAGCCAGTCGCTTTTTTCGCCTTCTGCAACAGCTTCAGGCCTTCTTCTTCCATTCCCTGAAAATCGTACGGCGAAGTTCTCGGTTTAAACGCGCCGCCGCGAAGAAGTTTCGCGCCCGCTTTCGCAACTCCCTCCGCCGACCGTAGAATCTGCTCCTCCGATTCCACCGAGCACGGCCCGGCGATCACCACGAATTCGTCTCCGCCGATCACCGTTCCGTCCACGCGGACCAGCGTTTTTTCCTTGCGAAACTCCTTGCTCACAAACTTGTACGGCGCGCTGATGCGCATCACGTTTTCCACTTGTGGCATGGCTTCAATCGATTCCAGGCAAGCCGTCACGTCGCCGACGCCGACCACGCCGATCACCACGCGCTCTTCGCCTTCAATCGAATGTACTTTGTATCCGAAGTGATTCACCTGATTGGTCACCGCATCTATCTCCTCGCGCGTTGCGTGCCTCTTCATAGAAATGATCATTGCCATTTCCTTTCGCGGGCCGCGGCCCAATAAGAATATTTTGCGTTCACGAAGATCTCTCTGCATTTCCCAAAATCAAGGCCAAAAATATTTCCCCAAAAACCTGGCCAAATCGGCATAGGGGAAGTGGGGCGCCCACTCTCCCCTGCCACACGACCGGATATGCGGGTCCGCATCCGGCGGTTCAGAGGGTTACGCTGGACCATCAAATAGTGCAGGAAGTCCAAGCGACGCGAGGTAAGCATTGGGTAAGGCGAGGGCCAGCGCGGGACTGTTCGCCAGACGCCAAGGACCGTGGGGACTGCCCGCTGTCTTGGCGCCAAAGCCCACGCTTATGTCCCGTAGCCGAAGCTCCCGGCGCCGTAGGCCTCCTATCCAGATCCGGTTCTTGTTCATCGGCTCGCGTGTTTGCTCCCGCTTCTTTCAGACCCCGCCTCGCGGCAACGCCCTTGCGCTTCACTAACCCTTCACCTCCACCAGGTTGGCTAGGGGACTTTGCCCCCCAAGCTGTCGAACATGCTCGGCACACATAAAAAAAGGCCCACTCTTTGCGAGTGGGCCGAATCCTTTTGATTCGTATTTCGCTTACAGAGACGCCCCCCGCCACACGTATGAGTGGTCCGTAAATCGATAGCAAAACCAATAAGGCGTCTGAATCATGCACGCAGTGTACGCACAATGCCGCGGAAAATCAACGTCTTGCTGAGTGTCGGCTTCGTCGAGAGGGCGATTCTACTGGTAAAGGAGAACCGTCAGGCGGAAGCGGGCGAACTGGCTGACGGTGGGCACTTCGCACGCGGCGACGGAGGCGCGGCGGTATTTTCCGCTGGCGACCAGGCGACCCAGGTCATTTGGAAGGCGGTTCAAGTCGGACGTTTCGAACCGCGCGATCGTCATTGGCTGTGCGCCAAACGCAGAACGGTTCTGATCGCAATTCCTGCGTGCATCGTCCACTCCCGGCACGATGGAAAGTCCATTCGCCTGCAGCAGCCGCGCGATTTGCTGTTCCTGCTCTTCGCGGCTCAAGGGCGCCACAGCGGCGGCGAAATCCTGCGTGGCGTAATACTCTTCGCCGCGGCGCTCGATGGCGATACCGATCGAGTCCACTTGCGGGTCGAGAATGTTGGCGCGGTGCGGCGCGGAATTCATCCACGCGATGTGCAGCGTAGAAACGTCAGGGGCTTCGGCCACGTTTTCCGCCACCAGGCTGAAGCTTGCGCCGGCCAGGCGCAGGCGGGTCTGCAGGTCGGCTTCGCCATCGAAGCGATGCGACAGCGCATCGTGCGCAGCCAGAAGTGTGGTGTGAAGACGAGCGGCGTTAGCCAAAGCGTTGTCCCACTGCAGTTGGCGCAGGCCAAGCGAAGACCGTTCGCGGTTGACTGCGTCGTAGAGCATCTGTTCGGCGGAGTTGGAAGGACGCGCGGCGGGAGAAGCGGGCGCCGCAAACGAGGTTGCGACAAAACACAGCACCAGGATCGCGGCGAGCGCGAAACTCACCAGGACGCGAAGAACGTGTTGGCGCAGGGTGCGGTTCACGTTCTTCATTTAAACGGAGTAACTTGCGGCCGAAAATGGAACGCGAGAGCAGGTACGGAAAAACTATCGTACTGTCTGGAGGGACAGGCGAACAAACGTGGTGAAAGTATCTTTTAGATACTAATTATGATTCGGATACTATTGGCAAACCGACCGGGTTAGCCGCGGACGCGGACGGCACTGAAGCTGAGAATGACGTGACCGCCTGAAATCTTCCGGCCAAAACTACGCATGGGCTCGAACCGCGAAAACAGCAGCATCTGGTCAAGCTGATGCTGCATTTCAAGGGTCTTGGGACCGGAAAGAATCTGGTAGCCGATCATTTGCCCCTGGGCGTCCACGGTGACGTCGAGAAGCAGGCCATGCGGAAGCGCGAGTTCGGTATCGTGCTTTTCCGGCGCCCAGCTTCCGGGAGAATCGGAAAGCGTGACGAGCTCGGCAGGCTGCATAATATTGAGCGGAACATCGTTCGGAATAGCCTGAACGGTAATGCCCGGCGCAATCAATTGCAGCACCACAGCAAAAACGAGAATCGCGGACACAATGCCGCCGGTAGCAGGCAATGTGATGGGGCGGAGGACGTTGTCCAATAAAATTTCGCTGCGATCGCGGAAGCGTTGCCACTGGGTGCGCCAGTCCTGGGTCTGTTGAGCCTGAGCCGCGGTTACTTTGATCCGAACGGCCAGGTCGGACGGCGGGAGGGCGCGCGGCGAACGAGAAAGCAGAATGGCAAGCTTACGATAACGCTGCAGCTCTTCGCGGCAATAAGCGCAGGCTTCCAGATGCGCGCGCATTTGGCTGCGTTCACTGGTGCGGGACGCGCTCTCGACCACATCATCGAGATAGCCCGCCAGTTTGGAGCGAACCGTGGTGCACTTCATGAGAGTTCCTCTTTACCAGGCACCGAATCCGAGCCAAACGCAACGGCGTCCGGCGCAAAATTCATTCGCTCCTTGATAGGGGCTGGAGCAAATGTGCCTGCAGAGAAACCGTTGTGCGCGAATAGGCAGGACGCAGCGCGTGGCGCGGTTGTCGCGTGGTGCGGGTGCTGTTGCTCGCCGAGAACAGGATCGAGCAAATCTTTCAAGGCTCGGCGACCGCGTAGAATGCGCGATTTCACTGTGCCTACGCTACATTCCAGAACTTCGGCAACCTCGTCGTAGCTTAGGCCTTCCAGATCGCGCAGGATGACGGCGCTGCGAAATACGTCGGGAATTTCACTAAGCGCGTTTTGCACCACGGACTGAATTTCACGCGACGCGAGTTGGTCAAATGGGGTGGCGTGCATATCTTCTATTTCCAGCTTGGACTGGCCTTCTTCCGGTTCCGCGTCAATCGAAATATTTTTCTGCAGATGACGCTTGAACCAGCGGCGGTGATTCAGGGCTTCCCGAATAGCGATGCGATACAGCCAGGTCTTCAGCGAACTGCCCTGGCGAAAACTGCGAATGCCTTTGAAGGCCTTGAGAAAAACTTCCTGCGTGCCATCGGCGGCGTCAGAAGGATCGGCCAGCATGCCCAAAATCAGGTTGTAGACCGGGGCATGGTAGTGGGTGACAAGAACATCGAAGGCGGCTTCCGAGCCGGCCTGCAACTCGGAGACGAGTTCGGATTCGTCACGACCCCACGAGAGAGCGCTGGCCCAATCAGACACGCGGTGCCTTTCTGGCCCAAACCGGCGCGATCAGCGGATAGCGATCAGCGAACAATTGGTTCGGAGCCTTTGGTCCGCTCTGGTGTTTAGACACCGTGGCGAGCGGAGATGTTTCCGTCATTTCAAGCTCAGGGTGGCTTCTAAGCAGAAACCCCGAACCCCGGTTACGCTTACCGTAGTAAATCTTGCGCTTGTGCGTATTGGAACGCAATGGGACGGAAGGAGTTGAACGAGTTGACGAGATCTGGAGTGAATGGTGGGTAGCGGGTAGAAAACCGTGGAAACATCAGGGCGTTAGGGCCCCCTGTTTTGCATAAGTATGAGGAATAAAGGACTTGCGGCGATTTAGATTCACAGGCATTGATTCTAGGGGACTTAGAGCGCGCTAACTGCGCTGTGTGAGCCAGCGCCACCTACCCGTGTGATGACTTAACCGGTTGGCGCTGGCGAAGGTGGCGGTTCAGCCGGGGGCGAAGATTGCGTTTCCGAAGGTGGAGGAGGGGGCCAGAGTAGCGCTGCCAAAATCGGATATCGCGGAGCGAGGAAATAAATAGCGTACGCCGGAAAAAATACAATTGCGGGAACGGAGATAAGCGAAGCTGCAAAGAGAAATAAGGCGAGCGCCGCGCACCCTGCTATCACCGCCAGAGCGATGGTGTAGAGAGTCCAGGTCAATCCTGCGGCTTTGCCCGCGAGCACTGCTAGCAAGCCAGCACCGCCAATTGGAATGAGGAGCACGAAGAAGATTATCAGCGTGATTATGCCCAAGGCGATGGCGGCACCGATCGCCATCACGATCTTCATACCAAGGTAGCCCGCGTAGCCGCCCTTCTCCTTTTTGAGCCATCCCCACAATCGGCGCCATCCTTCCATCGCGCTGATGTCTTCCAGTGCCATTTGTGGGACGACAAAGTCCTTAGTCATCACGTGGATGACACTGAAGGCCAGAATCGATGTGAACAGGAGCAGCAAAGCGACGCAGCCACCGAGCACAAGGGAGAGCACGTGTTCGCCTGGATGAGCGATCCAGTCCAAGCGCCAAGCTAATGCCGCCCCGAGGCCAACGAGAATCGCGATGGCCGCAAAAAATACCAGCGCCAATAAAATCTGCCACACAAAAAGCTGGAGGCCGTGGCGGCCGTGACGATTCCATCCTTTGCGGATATGACACTCTCTGGCAATGATGCTATCGAACAAAATGAACCGCATGACGCTATTGATGTAAGTAAAAACTACAAACAAGATAAGTCCAGCCAGTATGAAGAATGTAATCAAGCCAGCAAGCATGGCCGGGTCAAGTCCCAAGGCTGAACCAACCGACTGGTCCGAGCTCTGCGGATGGCTCGTTGAGGGGAAACTGTAATTGAAGTTGCATCCACCGGAACCCATCTCGCCAGCCAGCAAACCGACAAACGCAAGACGGACCCATTGGCCGAAACGGAACGGTCGAAAGAGCTGCTGTCTGGCGTGCTGAAAGGCGGGATTGATGAGGTCGACAGCAGAGACCGGCAAGCAGGCACCTCGACTTTCCTGTCGGCTTGGCCGAGGGAAAGTACTCTGATGTTACTGTAATTCGATGGCAAGCGTTGCGGTTTAGTAAAGGAACCGCGTCCGGGCGAACGAAGCAGGGGCCGCGAAGGGGGAAAGATGATTGCACGAGTATGGCAGGGATGGACGACTTTAGAAGATGCGGATGGGTATGAAGGGCATTTGAAGCCGGAGTTGTTGCCGGGGTTGAGCAAGGTGGCGGGATTTAGGGGGAGTTATTTGTTGCGGAGAGTGGTGGGAGAAGAAGTGGAGTTTGTGACGATGATCTTGTGGGATTCGATGGAAGCGGTGCGGGCGGTTGCGGGGGAAGATTATGAACGGGCGGTGATTCCGAAAGAACGGAAGAAATACTTAAAGCGGTTTGAGGAGCGGGCGGCCCATTTTGAAGTGGTGGCGGAGCAGTGAAAGAAAGAAGGTTTTGCCACTCCGACCCGGTCGGGGCAAACGATGACACAAGCACAGAGAGCTGGAAGGAATCTTCGAGGGAGGCCAAGAAAGGGCACAGCAGTGCTGCGCCCTTAAGTAAGAAAACGGGTAATTGCGTTCGTTTTCAGCGAGCCCCGGCTGGACGCGCTTTGTTGGCGACGGCTGCGGCGGCGCTGGATGGGGTGGTGGCGCCGTTGGCGCCGTGTTTAGTGTCAGGTTGAGCGACGGCAGTTTGCGACTGAGCGGTGGATTGATTGAGGCCAGGAATTTCCATTTTTTTGCGGAGGGCGGATTCGAGCTTGGCGCAGACGTCTTTGTGTTCCTTCAGGAAGATGCGGGCGTTTTCGCGGCCCTGCCCCATACGTTCACCGGCGTAGCTGATCCAAGTGCCGGATTTTTCGAGCACACCTTTGTCCACGCCGAGGTCGATGAGGTCACCTTCGCGGGAGATACCTTCGCCGTAGAGAATGTCGAATTCGGCTTCGCGGAAGGGCGCAGCGACTTTGTTCTTTACGATTTTGGCGCGAGTACGGGAGCCGACTACGCGATCGCCGTCCTTGATTGCTTGAATGCGGCGAATATCGACGCGCATAGACGCGTAGAACTTGAGAGCGCGGCCACCCGTGGTGGTTTCCGGATTGCCGAACATGACACCGATTTTTTCGCGGATCTGGTTGATGAAGATGAGACAGGTCTTGGACTTGGAGACGATAGCGGTTAGTTTGCGCAACGCTTGCGACATCAAGCGCGCCTGCAAACCCATCGAGGGATCGCCCATGTCGCCTTCCAGTTCGGCCTTGGGGACGAGCGCGGCGACGGAGTCGATGACGATGATGTCGACGGCGTTAGAACGGATTAATTCTTGCGCGATTTCAAGAGCCTGTTCGCCGTGATCGGGCTGTGAGACGAGTAGATTGTCCACGTCCACGCCAAGGCGGCGCGCGTAGATGGGATCGAGGGCATGTTCGGCGTCGATGAAAGCGGCCTGGCCGCCGAGTTTTTGAGCTTCGGCTATGATTTGCAGCGTAAGCGTGGTCTTGCCGCCCGACTCCGGACCGTAGATTTCAATGACGCGGCCGCGGGGGAAACCGCCTACGCCGAGAGCGGCATCAATCGAGAGGCAGCCGCTGGGGATGACGTTGACAGGGACGAGGACATCCTTGCTGCCGAGCCGCATGATAGAGCCCTTGCCGTAAGACTTCTCGATGACGGAGATTGCTGTCTCGAGGTTCTTCATTTTTTCGTCGGACATTGCGCACCTCAATAGAGGAAATTAGGAAATTTTGTGCTGCAGGACCCTAACGATCGCTGCGCTGGGAAAGCGCGGAGGTCGCGTTGAAACCTTTCATACCCTGTACCGTAGCGAATGGTGCATATTACCATTTGATGTATGCGTTCGCTACTGAAAAACCATTCAACGTTCGCAACCGTGGGCTGCAGTGTGTTCCTTCAAGCGAGCGATGGCCATGGCCACTTGGTCCGCCAAGCGGCGTAGCTCCTGGTCCTTCGCAGCCGCAAAGCAGCTGACTCCCGTGAGCTTGCCTAACCTCATCAGGCTACGCATGCGATCACGGGCTTGGAGGTACTCGTCTTCGAGCCTAGCATGCTCTGGGCAGCAAATCGCGTAGGTCGATGGGGAACACATGAAGCACCTGTTGAAAACATCGAGGAGCAATGTAGCAGTAAGGCGAACAAAAAGCAAATAGTATTTTCGTTTTAGTTTCGCCTAGCTCCCGGGCCCCGGGCGGCGGGTTAGGCTGGAAGCAATCGAAGCCGCTCGGCGCGAGCTTGCGTTGGCGTTCGTCGAATGAGAAGAACGCGCCCGGCTTAAGCACCAGGGCCGCAGCTACATTGTAAAATGTCGCGCGTTCTTGTTCCGAGAGTCGTGCTGAACCGGCGTGAAAGCTTTATCCATATTTCCGGAACAGTAGGCGCCATCCGGAATACACCCGCGCTTTGCTGTGCCGAAAGGTCTCGCGGATCGCGCGAGCTTGCGAGCTTGTCCACTCCTTGCGAAATACGATAAGTTCGACGGCGTTTGGCAATTCTGGTGTGCCAATACAGACAACTCAGGAATAGGTGTAAAAGCCGCGAGAGGATTTGCGGCCTAGCCAGCCGGCGGCTACGAATTTTTTCAGGAGGGGGCAGGCGCGGTATTTGGGATCGCCGAGGCCTTCGTGCAGGACGTGGAGGATGTCGACGCAGACGTCGAGGCCGATGAAGTCAGCTAGTTCGAGCGGGCCCATGGGATGGTTCATGCCGAGCTTCATGACGGAGTCGACGGCTTCGGGAGTGGCCACGCCTTCCATGACGCAGTAAGCAGCTTCGTTGATCAGTGGCATGAGAACGCGGTTGGAGACAAAGCCGGGAGCGTCGTTGACGGCGACCGGAGTTTTGCCGAGTTTCTTGGTGAGCTCCATGGTGAGACTGAACGCGGCGTCGGAGGTTTGCAGCGCGCGGATGACTTCGACCAGGGCCATGACGGGCACGGGATTCATGAAGTGCATGCCAACAAATCGGTCCGGACGTGACGTCAACGCGGCAAGCGTTGTCATTGAAATCGAGGAGGTGTTGCTGGCGAGGACGACCTCTGGGCGAAGGATTTTGTCGGCTTCGGTGAGGACGGCGCGCTTGATTTCGAGTTTTTCGGGTACGGCCTCGATGGCGAAGTCTGCGGCGGCGATGACGGTCATATCGATCACGGTTTTGATGCGGGATAGGACGGCGGGCTTTTCGGATTCGGGGAGCTTCCCTTTCTTGCTTTCGCGGTCGAGATTCTTGGAGATGGCGTCGAGAGCGCGGTCGAGGTAGCGCTGGTCAACGTCGCGGAGGATGACACTGAAACCCGCTCGAGCGAAAACGTGGGCGATGCCGTTGCCCATGGTGCCTGCGCCGAGGACGGCGACGGTCTTGATTGAATCAAGCGACATTATTCTCTCCGCGGAAACCTATTAAGAAAAGCATTCTGCCTGGCAGCAGGTCAAGCAGATGAAAATTTTTGCAGTAACGATGCACAGTTTCCCAAAGTGCGTCGGTCAGGCTTTCCTTACCAGGAACGCGTTTCTGATCGCATTTGGCTGTCTCTGCGCAACTGAATTTCGCTAAGGGCTTGGACTTCTCGAATCTCCCCAAAGACTGGAAAGTCTCCCGCATCGGCGTGCATTGGAATGGCAGTACGCTTGCGAGGACCACACTTCTATCTGTACACACAAATTGCCCTGTATGAACTAACCGATTGACAAAATTTCGCGATTCGCCGTGAGAGCGAGCCAGGCGGCTAGGGAGGCGAATTTTTCGTCCTGGGTCCAGGGGGAGCCTAGAGGCTTGCCTAGACTGTTGACGAAACGGGTTAGCGAGGTAGGTTTGCGGCGAAGAGCGCCGGAGGCGGTGGCTAAGAGCTCGCGTTCTTTGATTGTGGTAACGGTGAGCTTGGCGCGGGCGCAGGCACGCAGTAAGGCATCGCGGAAGAATTCTCCGTCGGCGGCGTGGATGATGGAGTGAGATGCCAGGATTTTGGGGAGTTCGGGGAGTGGGCGACCGGACGCTAAAAGGAGTGCAGCGTGCGTGAGTTTGTAGCCTTGTTGGGCGACTTCGGTTTGTGCGGCGCGAATTGCCGCGATGGCGAGTACTCGGGCTTCATCGCGCTGCTGAGCGAGGAAGGTTTGGGCTTCGGCTAGATCCATTTTTTCTGCAGTGTGGTAGGGCTGGCGGAAGGTGTAGCTGAATGTGGCCACCAGATGCGGGCGCTGGCGGGCCAGAATGATCGGACCGTTTTTTTCCAGGGCTAGCGCGATTAGAGATGTCCAGCCGGAGTGGACGCGAAAGCCTAGGGCGGCGGGCTTCATGGAAACCTCCACGGAGAAGGAAGTAGATGCGGTAAAGGAGGTACCCCTCGCAACTCGGAGTGAACGGAACTAGAGCATGTAACGGACAGGCGTTGCAGGTCAAGAAGAAGGAAACTTCAAAATCGGATTTACCACAGAGAGATATCAGAGGAGAGGAAAAAATAATCGGCTCAAGAAAGAAAATGCTTAATACAGAGAAACAGGGGGCAGAGGTCGTCGAAAAGGCTGGGCAGAGTGCAGCGTTTTTCTACCTGACATTCACTTTGGCATTCTCTGTGTCTCTGATGTGACTCTGTGGTGAGTCTTGCCGGCTTTACGGGGTCGAGGACACTTCCCTATAATCGCAAGCGAATTGTGGAGGTAATGCTTTGCCGGTTGGGACACCGTTTCATGAACGGACGTTGGCGCTGTGCGAAAGCCTGAATTATCGCGAGTGGTCGGGCTACTACACGGTTGGCGTGTATGAGATGCACCACGAGCACGAGTACAACGCGATACGAAATTCGGCGGCGCTGATTGATATTTCGCCGTTGTTCAAATACCGGGTTACCGGGCGCGATGCCACTCGGCTGGTGAACCGGGTGATTTCCCGCGATATCAATAAAGTCGCGATCGACCAGGTGATTTACTGTTGTTGGTGCGACAGCGAAGGTAAAGTGGTGGACGACGGCACGATCACGCGGCTGGGCGAAAACGATTACCGATGGACGGCGGCCGATCCGAGTTTGCGGTGGTTCCAGCAGAATGCTCTAGGGCTGGACGTAAAGATCGAAGACATTTCGGAAAAGACCGCAGCGCTGGCTTTGCAGGGGCCGACATCGGGGAAATTGTTGAGCGCGGCGGCGGATGGGAATATCAAGAACCTGAAATATTTTCGCGTGACGCACGGAAAAATTGCGGGGGTGGCGGTGGATATTTCGCGCACCGGTTATACCGGTGATCTGGGCTACGAGATCTGGGTGCCGTGGGATAGCGCGTTGAGAGTCTGGGACGAGCTGGTCAAGAAGGGCAAGCCGTTTGATATTCACCCGGCGGGAATGATCGCTCTGGACATTGCGCGGATCGAGGCGGGACTGATTCTGATTGAGGTGGACTACACTTCAAGCAAAAAGGCGTTGATCGCTTCGCAGAAATATTCGCCGGGAGAAATCGGTCTGGCGAAACTGGTGGACCTGAAGAAAGAGAGCTTTGTGGGACGCGACGCGTTGTCTGCGGAAATCAAGAAAGGCGGACCGGCGCGGCAGTTTGTGGGAATCGAAATTGACTGGAACGAAGTGGAAGCGCTGTACGAAAAAATCGGGATGGCGCCGCAGGTGCCCAGCATGGCGTCGCGTGTGGCGGTGCCTGTATATCGCGGCGGGCGGCACATTGGAAAAGCGACTTCGACTACTTGGTCGCCCACTTTGAAGAAGATGATTGCACTGGCTTCAGTCGGGCGCGAACACTCCGCGCCCGGGACTTCGCTGCAGATGGAAATGACCGTGGAAGCGGTCCGGCACACGGTGGCGTCGAAAGTGGTGCCGCTGCCTTTCTTCAACCCGCCCAGAAAAACCGCCACGCCCGTCACTTAGCTGTAAGCGCCAGAGTTGTTTCGGTTTTTTCCCTTTTTGCCTTGCCCGCCGGAAAATCGTATAAACTCTTGCTCGGAATCGCGAGTCAGTTCGCGCTGGGTCAACTCGCTTTTCCGTAAAAAACCCATATCGAGTCGGCAAGCTGGAGGCACGCTTTGTCCCAGAACACCAATGAAGGAAAGCTTTCCCGTCGCAATTTTCTTGAAGCAGGTTCCGCCGCGATTGCCGCCGCTGGCGTCACCGCGATCCCGAACTTGCAGGGCCAGGAGCAGAATCCGCAAAACCAGCCTGGCTACGAACGGCGCAAAAGCGATCCCGGACCCACCAACTCCGAAATTGACGCCCAGAATCAAAGTTCTTTCAATCCTCCCGAAACCGACGCTGGCGGAGTGCCGCCGTTCAAGTACCCTTTTTCGTTTTCCCACAAGCGGCTGCACAGCGGCGGCTGGTCGCGGGAAGTTACCGTGCGCGAATTGCCGGTTTCGAAAACCATGGCCGGAGTGGACATGCGACTCACCGCCGGCGGCGTTCGCGAATTGCATTGGCACACGGCGGCGGAGTGGGCTTTCATGCTGTATGGCAATGCGCGCATCACCGGACTCGATAACGACGGAAAAGGTTTTGTCGCCGACGTGAAAGAAAACGATTTGTGGTATTTCCCGACCGGATGCCCGCATTCGATTCAGGGATTGAATCCCGATGGCGCCGAGTTTCTGCTGGTGTTCGACGACGGCAACTTTTCCGAGTATGCCACCGTTCTGCTGTCGGACTGGATGGCGCACACTCCCAAGGACCTTCTGGCAAAGAATTTCGGAATTGCGCAGCCGGCGCTCGAAAAATTGCCCCCCAAGGAACTTTTTATTTTTCAGAGCAAAGTTCCGGGGCCGCTGGACGCAGACTTGAAGGCATCCGCGGGAACTCGCGGTCTTTCGCCGCTCGATTTTTCGTTCCGCACCTCGCAAGCGCCGATCTACAAAAAAACCAAGGGCGGCGAAGTATTGATCATCGACTCACGGACCTTCAAAGTTTCCACCACCATTGCCTCGGCCATTGTCACCGTAAAACCGGGAGGCGTTCGCGAGCTACATTGGCATCAGAACGCCGACGAGTGGCAGTACTTCATCTCCGGCAAAGCCCGTCAGACAATTTTCGCCACCGGCGGACGCGCTCGAACCATGAATTTCCAGGCCGGCGACGTCGGTTACATTGAAAAAACGCTTCCGCATTACGTGGAGAATATTGGCAGCAGCGACCTCAAATTCCTGGAAATGTTCAAATCCAATGTCTATCAAGATCTGTCGCTGTCGGAATGGTTGGCGCACACGCCCGCGGAACTGGTCATGGCCCACATGAACATCGATCGCGCCACGTTCGACGCGATTCCGCGCGACGAAACGGTGGTGATGCCACTGTAAGGCGCCAAAGGAAAGATTTATGGCGCTATTGATTGGTTAGGCGGTTGTATTTCTTCAGCGTCGCGAATAGAAGATCATTTTGTGGCAGCGAAGGATTTTGTGTCGGCGAGAAGGTTGTCGAGCGCAGCGCCGTCGAGAAGTTTGCCGCGCAGGATGACGGCGTGAATTTTGCGGGTGTTGCGAATGTCGTCGAGCGGGTTAGCGTCGAGCAAAACCAAGTCTGCGAGCTTCCCTTTTTCGACGGTGCCGGAATCTTTTGCAGTGTGAAGAAATTCCGCGGGACTTTTTGTCGCGGACTGAAGGGCTTCGAGCGGCGTGAGGCCAGCTTCGACCAGTAATTGCAATTCGTGATGCAGAGCTGAGCCTGGGAAAACGTACGGGGCAGGAGAATCGGTACCGGCGAGAATTCTGACGCCGGCTTTTTGCATTTCGGCGACGACGTGCATGGACTTTCCTAACAGCTGCGCGTGAAGTTCTGAGTCCTGTGGCGAAAGTGCCCGTATTTGTTCGGCACGCGCTTTCTTCCAAATGGCAAGAGTACGCGGCGGAATGTATTGTTCGCGATCGTCGGACAAAGCCGAATCTTCCAGAGTTGGAAACGCGTCATTCTTGAGCAATACCAGGGTTGGCGTCTGCCAGACCTCTTTTTCCTTAAATTTTGCGATGAGTGCGGCGGCTTTTTCCGGCGAGTAGGAATCAAGGATCTCTTGCTGCCAGCGAGTGATGCGGCTATGAGATTGTCCGGCAGTTTGCTGTTTGAGCGGAATGTACAACTGTTCTCGCATAAGCTTCGGTTCGTCGCGCGAACAGCCGCGCAAAACGTTGGTGAGGTGTTCAATGCTGTGCTGGCCTGCGTCTGCGGCTTCGACGGCAGTTACCCGATCGGGAACATGGCCGACAAAGGCGATGTGTTCGCGCTGTGCGGCTTGCACGATGGCGAAGTACGCCTCGCGACTCAGAATGGATTGCACTTTGATGAAGTCAACACCGAGCGCGACGAGTTGGTGAACGTCTTCGCCGGCCTCAACCGGATTGGTGACGACCAAAGACGGCTGAAACGATGGCGGCGAGCCATCAAGATACGGTCCCGGCGTTACGATGTGCGGGCCGAGGCGCTTGCCTTCCGCGATTTCTCTTCGCAGCGGATTGAGCGATTCGAGATAGCCTCCCATGTCGCGCACGCTGGTGATTCCGTTGACAAGCAAAAGCGGGATTATAAATTTGCGGCTCCCGTCGGGTTCGCCGGCCGCCGTAAGGTGAATGTGCATGTCAACGAGGCCGGGGATTAGGAATTTTCCATGCGCGTCGAGAATCTGCGCGCCGACTGGAATGGCGAGGGTATTTGAATCGCCTATGTTGGCGATGCGGTCTTTTTCGATGATGACGGTTTGATCGGCGCGCGGTGCAGCGCCAGTCATATCAATCACGGCGGTGTGGGTGATGGCAAGAGCGTGCTCAGTCGGCTGCGAACATGCGTAGAACAAGAGGCATGCGGCAAGAATCAAAATCGCCCGCCCCAGAAGGCGGCCGCTACCAAAAAACGGCGCGGTCAATCGTGCCCATGCAAATCTCGACAATGAATGAGCGCTACTCAACAAGGCGGTTGTATTTTTTCAGGATGGCGCGCAGCTTGTCGTGTGGCAGCGCGATGGCCTTGTGATTTTCGATGCCGGTCATGGTTTCCGCAGCGACCATGGCGTTGATAATGGCTTCTTCGGTGGCTTGCACGGTGGCTGCAAAAATTGGGTCGAGCGAATCGTTGGGGAGCATCTTTACGTCCACCACAGTCTTGCTGCCCTCGGCGTGAGGATTCGCGGTGGAGAACGCGATGAAGATGTCACCCGAGCCGTTACCGGAAATGCTGCCGTCGCGGCCCAGGCCGAGCGAGACGCGGCGGGCCAGTCTTTTCAGTTGCTGCGGGAGCAAAGGCGCGTCGCTGGCGACGACCACGATGATGGAGCCGCGCTCGGCTTCATCGAACGGCGCGGCTGCGTAGGCGGCATCTTCGGAAATCTCCATTCCAACTGGCACGCCCGCGATCCGCAAGTTGGAGCGGCGCCCATAATTGCACTGGACGAGCACACCGACCGTGTAGCCGCCATCTTTCGCATTTAGTTTGCGCGAGGAGGTGCCGATGCCGCCCTTGAATTCATTGCAGATCATTCCAGTACCGCCGCCGACGGCGCCTTCTTCGACGTGGCCGTCGTGAGCGGTGTCGATTGCGTGGAACGCGTGTTCCGGCTTCACGTGGAAACCGTTGATGTCGTTGAGCCAGCCGTCCCAGGTTTCCGCGACCGCCGGCAACGACCACCAGTAGCCGGTGGGGTCGGGCTGGCCATGCGCCACGCGCCACTGAATCACGGCATCCCGAACCACTCCGACGCTGTGCGTGTTGGTGATCATCACCGGGCCTTCGAGGAAGCCGGACTCCTCCACCCAAGTGGTGCCGGTCATTTCGCCGTTTCCGTTTTGCGAAAACCATCCGGCGAATACCGCGTCGTTCATGGAATCTTTTCCGCGGGGAAGAATAGCGGTGACACCGGTGCGGACCGGTCCTTTACCGATTTGTAGCCTGCCCTCTCCTGAAATCAAAGTGGTGTGGCCCACGAGGACGCCCTTAACATCGGTGATGGCGTCGAATTTTCCGGGTGTGCCGTCAAAAGGAACGCCGAGGGCGCGAGCGCGCGCCTTTTCGGGTGCCTCCTGCTGCGCCAGCGAAACAAACGGAGTAAAGAGAAAAAAGAACAGCACAAATGAAATATGGAGACGATAACGCATTCCGATTTTTTTCTCCGAATACGAATTAGAAACACGAGCGAGTGGTATGAAATCGAACCAGTGTAGCGTACCTCAGGGTGAAGCCATTTGCGCGACGCAAAGTTCGCGAGACGACTGGGCTGAAGTCCAGGGACTAAACAAGAGCGGGATCCAAGAGCAGCGGAATAAAGCCTCCCGTGCCGGCCGGTATATGATGGATACGAATTGCATCGCAATTTGCGAAATCTGCTGGAGGAGCGTTCATGCGACTGGCTG
>Ga0210406_10000952_pt1 | contig 37541 bp, 29 predicted proteins | sample IncBWC30MmetaG_FD_155454 | JGI IMG/M metagenome (GOLD analysis project Ga0210406, IMG submission 155454) | Forest soil microbial communities from Barre Woods Harvard Forest LTER site, Petersham, Massachusetts, United States - Inc-BW-C-30-M | ecosystem: Environmental > Terrestrial > Soil >... | reverse complement strand
CCATGCCATCCAGCGGTTTGCACACCACCTTGCCATGCTGCCGCAGGAATTCGCCCATGTCGTGCATGTCGCGTGTGATGAGCGTGGGTGCGCAACACTGCGGAAACCACGCCGTGTAGACTTTCTCGTTGATGTCCCGCAGTCCCTGCGGGCGATTGAAAACACGGGCCCCTTGCTGCTGCGCGCGATCCAGGATGTAGGTGCTGTAGATGTATTCGGTGTCGAAGGGAGGATCCTTGCGCATCAGGATCGCGTCGAATTCGCCGAGTCTGGCGGCGGCCGGCTCAGCCAGCGAAAACCAGCTTGCCGCATCATCCCGGACCGTGAGCGGCGCCAGGCGGCCCCATGCGATCCCATCGAGCAGCCAAAGGTCTTTCTGTTCCGCGTAATGCAGCTCCCAGCCCCGCGCCTGCGCGGCGAGCAGCAGCCCCAAGGTGGTGTCCTTTGCCGGCTTGATCGCCCCGATGGGGTCCATGACCACGACGAGACGCACTCGAGACGACATGCTCATTCCTCCAGTTTAGCGCAAGCGGTCAAGCCGCCCGCTCTCTTGGGAAAACTGTGAACCAGGCCACCGTTGTTTATGCGCGCATGCCTCGAAATGTCGACCCCGTACCGTGGCTTGCGCGGCCTGGATATGTTAAAAAGCCACAAGATTCCAGCACCTACGCAAGTCATGGAGAGCATGATCACCAGCGGCAAGCCGAAACTCACGGGCCTCAAGGTCCTCGTGATCGATGACAGCAAGACCATTCGCCGAACCGCTGAAACACTCCTCACCAAGGAAGGGTGCGAAGTGTTCACGGCGGTCGATGGTTTCGACGCCCTATCCAAGATCGCCGACCATCAGCCGGACATCGTGTTCGTGGACATCATGATGCCTCGACTCGATGGATACCAGACCTGTTCGCTGATCAAACACAACAAGGTGTTCAGGCAAATTCCGGTGATCATGCTGTCGAGCAAGGATGGGTTGTTCGATCGAGCCCGCGGCCGCATCGTCGGATCGGAACATTATTTGACCAAACCGTTTACCAAAGACGAATTATTGGGAGCGATCGAAGCTCACGTCGGCAAATGACGGAGAATACGCGATGGCACTGATTCTAATTGTTGACGACTCACCCACCGAGGTATTCGTCATGCAAAAAGCGCTGGAGAAACACGGTTTCAAAACCGCCGCCGCCGAAAACGGCGAAGAGGGCGTGCGCAAGGCCAGAGAAATGAAACCGGACCTCATTTTCATGGATATCGTCATGCCGGGCGTAAACGGCTATCAAGCCACCCGGATGCTCGTCAACGACCCCGCGACCAGCTTGATCCCGATCATCATGGTGACCACCAAGGGTCAGGAGACCGATCGCGTCTGGGGCCTGCGGCAAGGCGCCGTGGATTATCTGGTCAAGCCGGTGTCCGCTCAGGCGCTGGTCGAAAAGGCGCAGGCCGCACTGGCCACATGACGACTACGACTAGCGGGTCGGACACGAGCCTGCGCGGCTTGCGCGACCGGCCATTCGAATTGCTCAAGGAACTGGAGAAGCGCAGCCGCACGGTGGCGGCGAACAGCGTCGCCGAAGCGGATGCCGGGCTGGAGTGGGTCGGCGTTGCGTTTCGCATGGGCGGGGAGACTTTTTTGGTTGCCCGCGAGGAGACACGCGAGGTTTTGGGTTATCCAGCGGTGGTCACCCGCATTCCCGGCGCGAAGAGCTGGGTCCGTGGGTTGGCCAATGTGCGCGGAGCGTTGATGCCGATGTTGGACTTGCGGCAATTCCTGGGCAGCGGCGCCACCGCCTCGGGACGCAATACGCGGATCGTGGTGGTCAATCACCGGGACATTCCGGCGGGCTTGATGGTCGACGAGGTATTGGGCTTCCGGCGTTTTGCGGAAGCGGAATTCAGCGCGGAAGCACCGCCGACGGTGATCCGCTGCGATAGCTATCTTGCCGGCGCGTTTCGCCGCGGGGGCGAAGTTTGGCCGGTCTTGAGCTTGAAGACCCTGGTGGAGAGCCAGAGTTTTCTGCAGGCGGCAAGTTAGGTTGCGGAACAAAAGATGACGACCAGGCGAATCGAAAAATCACCCAACTCGAGTCTGCTGCCGGTGCTGGCGGGGCTCGTCGTGTTGTGCCTGATCGTCGCCGCGGTCCTCACGGCGTTGACGCGCAATTCCGCGCCGGTCGCCGCGCCCGCCGAGCAGCTCTCGCTCGTGATCCAGCGCATACCCTTCGAGGCGCAAAACGCCTTGCGAGGGGAAGCGAGCGCTTTCGATGCGCTTGCCAAGAGCGCGGCCCGGCTCAAGGCTTTACGCGGCAGCACACCGGGCGCCGGCGACGCGGCCGCCTGGGGCAAATTGAACGATGAGGTGACGGCGGTCACGGAGGCTCGATCAGCGGTCGAAACCATCCAGGCATCCACTCAAGAAGTGCGCGAGTTGGCGCCGAAACTGCTCTCCGAGCTCGGCGATCTGGGCAGTTCGGTGGGCGTGCAGAAGCTCGAGGGCATGAGCCGCTACCTCGAGCGCTTCGAGCTCACCGTGCAGCGCATTCAGCAGGATTTGAACGGCTTGAGCGCCGGCGTCAGCGATGCCGGCCCGGGCGCGCAACGCCTCGCGGACAGCTTGGAATTCCTCAATCAAGTGATCCGCGGCCTGTCGGGAGAAGAATCCGGCATTGCCATCCAGAAAGTCACCGGCGCCGATCCCGAACAGCGCTTGAAAACGGTGGTGCAGCGCAATCAGCAGTACACCAACAGCGTGCGCAAGGCGATCGGCGCGGCCGAGCCCCTCGCGAAAGCGCAGACCGCGGCTCGCGGCCTGCCGGCGGTGGCCGGCACCCTGGCGGCGCAGCTGGGAAATTCCGCGCCGCGGGTGGAAAGCGGCGGCGGCTACAAGACTTGGATACTGGCGAGCCTCACGCTGGCGGCATTGCTGTTCGCCGCGCTCGCCTGGGTCTATTCAAAGACCGCCGACCAGCGGCGCAGCAACGAGCTGCGCGTGCGCGAAAACGAACGCAACCAAGAAGCCATCATGCGCTTGCTCGACGAACTGTCGAGCTTGGCGGATGGCGATCTGACCGTTCAGGCAACGGTGACCGAAGACATTACCGGCGCGATCGCCGACTCGATCAACTATGCGGTCGAGGCGCTGCGCGAGCTGGTCACGACCATCAACGCCGGCGCCATTCAGCTGGATAGCGCCACCAAGCAGACGCAGGGCGCTGCGGCGCACATGGCGAAGGCCAGCAGTGCGCAATCGCGCCAAATTTCCGCGGCCAGCGAATCCATGGCCGACATGGCGGCCTCGATCGAAGAGGTATCCGGCAATTCCGAGCGATGCTCGGATGTTGCGCGGCACTCGGTTGACGTGGCGCACAAGGGCGGCGACGCGGTACGGCGCACCATCGACGGCATGAACGCCATTCGCGAGACCATTCAAGAGACCAGCAAACGCATCAAGCGCCTGGGCGAGAGCTCCCAGGAGATCGGCAACATCGTCGAGTTGATCAACGACATTGCGGAACAGACCAACATTCTGGCGCTGAACGCTTCGATCCAGGCATCCATGGCGGGCGAGGCGGGGCGCGGCTTTGCCGTGGTGGCGGACGAGGTACAAAGGCTCGCGGAGCGCGCCGCCAACGCGACCAAGCAGATCGAAGTGCTGGTGCGCACCATTCAAACCGATACCAACGAAGCCGTGGTGTCGATGGAACGCAGCACGACGGATGTGGTCGGAGGCGCGTTGCTGGCCGAAAACGCCGGCGCGGCGCTCGAGGAGATCGAACAGGTCTCCAATCAGATTGCGAGCTTGGTGCAGAACATTTCCGCCAGCGCGCGCCAGCAAGCCGCCGTCTCCGGAAACATTTCGAAAAACATGCAAGTGGTGCGCGAGATTTCATCGCAGACGGCGGAAGGTTCGACGGCGACTTCCACCTCCATCGCGAAGCTCGCGGCGCTGTCGGCGCAGCTGCGCAGGTCCGTCGCCGGCTTCCGGCTGCCCGACTTCGGCACCGGCGCCACATCGGGCAAGCTGCCGGCATTGAGCGAACCTGCGCCGCCGGCCGCTGCCGTAAAGCCGGCGGATCCCGCAAAACCGGCCAATCCCGCAAAGCCGGACAGTCCCGCAAAAATGCGCAAGGCGAGCGGCTTCGGAGCTTAGGCTCCCGACGGTTCCGGCATGACCGATATCAGCTCCCAAACCCTGCACATAGTCGCCAAGGAACTCGCGGCGACATTGAACGATGCGCGTGCCGCGCTCGAGGGCTACGCGGACCGGCCCGATCAGCGTGAACTGCTGGAGAAGTGCGCGGATCAGCTGCACTCCGCCCATGGCGTGCTGCGCCTGGTCGAGGTGTACGGCGCGGCGCTGCTTGCCGAGGAGATGGAACACGTCACGCGCTACTTGCTGAGTTCCGGAAGCGACCAGAAACGCCAGGTCGACGGGCTCGACGCCTTGATGCGCGCGATGGTGCAGCTGCCCACGTATCTCGAACGCGTCTTGTCGGGCGGCCGGGATCTCGCGCTGGTGCTGCTGCCGCTGCTCAACGACCTGCGCTCCGTGCGCGGCAGCCCGTTGCTGTCCGAAGGCACGCTGCTGCTCCTCAACTTGAAGTCCGATCAGAACGCCGCACCGCAGTCCCTGACCCAGGGCGAGCAATCCATAACGGTGGCGCAATGGGCGCGCCGCTTGAGGCCTCGGTTTCAAATCGGCTTGTTGGGATACATCCGCGGCGAACGCACCGTACAGAATCTTGAAATACTCGCGAAGGTCACCGAAAAGCTGGAGCAAGTGGCGACCACGCAGCCCGTGTTTCAGCTGTGGTGGGTCACCGGCGCCGTCCTCGAGGCGGTGCGGGCCAACGGCTTGGAGGGCAGCGCGACCCTGAAGCGCCTGCTTGGCCAGGCGGATCGGCAAATCAAGGCGCTGTACGAACTGGGCGAGGCGCGCTACTGCGAAGATCCGCCGATCGACCTGCTGAACAATCTGCTCTACTACGTGGCGCGCGCAACCACCAACGGCGGGCGGATCTCCGCCGTGCGCGCGTCGTTCAAGCTCGCGGAACTGCTTCCGGTCGATGACTCCATCGAGCAGGAGCGCGAAAGCCTTTCGGCGCCGAGCGTCAAATTGATGCGCACGGTCGCGGCGGCGATCAAGGAAGATCTGTCGAAGGTCAAGGATGTCCTCGATATCTTCGTGCGCCGCGGCGGCGGTCAAAGCTCGGAGCTTCTGCCGCAACTCGAACTGTTGAAGAAGATCAGCGACACGCTCGGCGTACTGGGCTTGGGAGAGCTGCGTCAGCGCGTTCAGGAAGAAATTCAGGCGCTGTCGCAAATCGTCCAAGACGGCAAACCGCCGTCCGAAGATTCACTGCTGAGAGTCGCCGGTGTACTGCTCTCGGTCGAGGATAGCCTCGACGATCAGCTGGTGCGGCTCATTCTGCCCGCGCAAAGCCAGGACTCCGCGGATGCTCCGCTCGAAGACCACGAATTCAGGCAGGTCAGCGAGGCGGTGCTGCGCGAGTGCATCGTCAATCTGGCCCGCATCAAGGAGGCGGTTTCGACCGCGGTTCAGAAACCCAACGAATTCACGGTGCAAGGCCTCGACAATGTTCCGCAACTGCTGCGGGGCATTACCGCGGGACTGCTCATGCTGGGCAAGGGCCGGGCGGTGGAGCTGATGGACGCCGTCGGCAAGCAGGTTCGCAAGCTCATCGAGCCGGGCGCCGCGCCGCCGGATCCGATCCGCTTGGAACGCGTGGCGGACGCCATCGTCAGCATCGAGTACTACATGGAGACGCTGCAGAACGGGCGCACCGATCCCTGGTACATGCTGGACAACGCCGAGATGTGCCTGAAGACGCTGGCGGACGACGAAGCGCTGGTGCGTGTGCCGAACTTGAGCCTCACGAGCAGCGATGCTGCCAAGACCATGAAGCTGGATCCCGCGGACACCATTGCCATGGAGCGCACCAAACGCGCCCATGCCGCGACCAATCCGCTGATCGCCGTGCCGGAGCCCGAGGCGGTCGACCCGCAATTCGTCGAGCTGTTCATCGAGGAAGCGAAGGAAGAAATCGCGTCGGTGCAAAAGACCTTTCCATTGTGGGATGAAAATCCCATGGACTTGGAAGCGTTGTCTTCCATGCGCCGCAGTTTCCATACCTTGAAGGGCAGCGGACGCATGGTCGGAGCACGCGCAATCGCGGAGTTCGCATGGTCGATTGAGAATTTACTGAACCGCATCATCGACAAGACACTGTCGCGCACGCCGGGAATGATGGCCCTGCTGCGCAATTCGGTGGCCGCCCTGCCGCAGCTGGTGGAACAGCTCGAGACGGGGCGCCCGAGCGCCGCACCCACCGAGGTGCTGATGAAGCGCGCTTTCGCGTATGCCGACGGCCGCGATCCGGAGCAGGCGAAGGTGCATGTCGCGCCCGAGGACCGGGCCGGATCCGACGCAAACAGCGCAACGGCGAGCTGGGGCGGCGCGACCACAGTCGCAAAGCCGCCCATGGACGCGGCGCTGCACGATATCTACGCCAAGGAAACGTCGAGTCATCTCACGGAAATCCGCGAATACTTGCGCAAGCGCGCGGGTCAGCCCGCGCCACACGAGCTGCCGGAATCGGTGTACCGCGCGATCCACACCTTGAGCGGCAGCTCGAAGATGGCCGAGGCGCGCCACGGGATTCGCATCACCGAACCGCTGAACCACATCATGCGCAAGGTCTTCGACAGCGGTCTGGGTTTGTCGGGTCCGGGTCTCGCCACGCTCGAGCAGTCGGTCCGTGCGATCGAAAATGTCTTGTCGCACATCAATGAATCGACGGGATTCTTCTCCGATCAGCCGGAATTGCTGGCGCGATTCCGCGCTCTGGAAGCCGAAGTCGACGCGACGATCGCCCACGCGGCGCGCGATACGAGCGCCTCGGCCATGGTACCCGCGCTCGTGGTGAGTCCGCCGCCGCTCATTGCCGCGCCGCCGGAGGCGGCGCCGCCGCAGTCCGAGCCGCCGCCTGCCGAAGAATTCGATCACGAAATTGCGAACATCTACAGCGAGGAAGCGACCGAGCTTTTGGAAGCCGCGCAGGGCTCGCTGACCAATTGGAACAAGGATCGCAAGGACAAGCAGCCGGTCGCGGAACTGCAACGCCAGCTGCACACGCTGAAAGGCGGAGCACGGATGGCGGGCGTCACTGCCATGGGCGACTTGAGCCACGAACTCGAGACTTTGGTGCTGCAGATCGACAGCGGCGCGGTCGCAGGCGACGACCACGCGCACGCCGTCATGCAGTCCAGCCTGGATGAACTCTCGCGCATGCGCGATCTGGTCAGCGCCGGAACGCTGCCCGGCGCCGCGCGCGACTTGATGGCGCAAATTCGCGGTCTTGCGGGTCAAGACACGCCGCAACCCGCGGCGGCACCTGCCCGTGCGCCGGCAACTGCCGCAGCCGTCACGCCGGCGGCGCCAGCCCCGCCATCGGCTCGCGCCTCGCCGGCTCCCGCGGCACCGGCGATCGCGGCCCGCGCGCCGGCTGCGGCGCCGGTGCGCGCAGCGGCGCCGGAAAGGACACCGGAACCGGCGGCAGCAAACGAGGACGTTTCGAGCTTGGAATTGAGCAGCGCGCCCATCTTGCCGGGCCGCGAGGCGGCGCCGGTCGAGCGCGTGGAAATGGCGCGCGTGGACGCGGACCTGCTCGACACCATGCTCAACAACGCCGGCGAGGTGAGCATCTTTCGCGCCCGCCTCGATCAGCAGGTCAATTCGATCGATTTCAACCTCGCCGAACTGGCGCGCACCGTGATTCGCCTCAAGGAACAATTGCGCGGGCTGGAAATCGAGACCGAGGCGCAGGTATTGCATCGGCACCAAGACATCGAGCCGCGGCGCGATGACTTCGATCCGCTGGAATTGGACCGGTATTCGGCCTTGCAGCAGTTTTCGCGCGCACTCGCGGAAACCTCCAGCGACGTTGCCAGCATTCAAGGGCTGCTCGAGACCTTGACGCGCGAGGCGCAAAGTCTCCTGACCCAGCAGGCGCGGGTCATTACCGAACTGCAGAACAGTTTGATGCGCACGCGCATGGTGCCCTTCCAGCGGCACGTCCAGCGCTTGACGCGATTGGTGCGACAGGCGGCGAACGATACCGGCAAGCACGCGGAACTCGCGGTGCAGGGCGCCGCCGCGGAACTGGATCGACAGATGCTGGAACGGATGGTGGCGCCGTTGGAGCACATGCTGCGAAACTCCGTCGTGCACGGGATTGAACCGCCGGATCGGCGCGCCTTGCTCGGCAAGCCGGATATGGGCCGTATTTCCATCAGCCTGGAGCGCGATGGCGCGGAAATCGTCATCGTGGTGGCGGATGACGGCGCCGGCATCAACGTCAAGCTGATCCGCGAAAAGGCGCTGGCGCTCGGGTTGATCGATGCGCATGCGAAACTCACCGACGAGGAGGCCGTGCAGCTCATTTTGGAGCCGGGCTTCAGCACCGCCGGCCACGTCACCCAGGCCGCGGGCCGCGGCGTCGGCATGGATGTGGTGGCGACCGAAGTCAAGAAGCTGGGCGGCGGCTTGTTCATCGACTCGACTTACGGCAAGGGATCGCGATTTACGATCCGCCTGCCCTTCACGCTGGCAATCAGCCAGGCGTTGATCGTACGCGTCGGGGAGGAGACCTATGCATTGCCCCTGGCGACGGTCGAGGGCGTGGTGCGCCTGCCGAGGAATATCGTCGCACGGCACTTGGGCAAGGATGCGCCGCTGTTCGAATACGGCGGCCAGAAATACCGTTTCCAGCATTTAGGATCGTTCGTCGGCTTGGGCGCCACGCGCCTGCCCGATTTGGATGTTTCCATGTCAGTGGTCCTGATCCGCGCGGGTGAGCACTCGACGGCCCTGGTGACCGATGAATTGGTCGGCAGCCGGGAAATCGTCGTGAAGTCCCTGGGGCCGCAGATATCGGCGATCCGCGGCGTCGCGGGCGCCACGATCCTGGGCGACGGACGCATCGTTCTGATTCTCGACATGGGTTCGCTGGTCCGATCGGAATGGCGCGCCCGCCCCACCGAAACGGTCGTGCTCGATCAGCGCGATCGGCGCACTTTCGCGCTGGTCGTCGACGACTCGATCACGGTGCGCCGGGTCACGCAGCGTCTGCTCGAACGCAACGGCATGCGGGTGTTGACGGCGAAGGACGGCGTCGACGCCGTGTCGCTGCTGCAGGAAAATCTGCCGGACATCATTCTGCTGGATATCGAAATGCCGCGCATGGACGGCTACGAAGTGGCCGCGCACGTGCGCAACGATCCGCGCCTCAAGCAGATTCCGATCGTGATGATCACGTCACGGGTCAGCGAGAAGCACCGCGCGCGAGCCATCGAGCTTGGCGTCGATGATTATCTGGGCAAGCCTTACCAAGAAAGCCAGCTGCTCGACGCGATCGAGCCGCTCGTCAACCGCCGCAGCGCCGTCGCCCGGTAGCGGAATAAATACCAGAGAGGCGCCCAGGTCCCATGTCCGAATTGCGCGACGAGCTGTACAGCTTGCTGGTGCCCCTGGCGGGAGAGCGGTTGATCGTGCCGCGCGCCTGCGTCGCCGAAGTCATCGGCTATCAAGCGCCGGCGGAAATGACCAATGCGCCGCCGTGGTATGCGGGCGTGGTGAGCTGGAACGGACGCAATGTCCCGGTCGTGTCCTTCGAAGGGGCATTCGGCCAGCCGCTGCCGAGCATTTCGACGCGAACCCGGATCGTGATTTTCCACGCCGCGGGCGGCCTGGTGAAAGCCGGCTATTTCGGCATGCTGACCCAAGGTTTTCCGCAGCTCGTCCGCGTCAATGCCGACGTGGTGCGGCCCGATCCGTCCCGCAGCTTTCCCGAGCGCTCGCCGGTGATCTGCCAGGTCCGCATGGTCAACGAGACGCCGCTGATACCCGACCTTGCGCGCCTGGAGCAAATGATTTCCGAGGAAACCTCGGTGATGCAGTGAGATTCGACTGACCGCCAAACATTCTAATCAGGGAGAATAGGATGAAACCAACCACAGCTGTTTCTCTGCTCTGCGCCGCGCTAATGGCGATTGGGCATCAGTGTTTTGCCGATGAAGCGCCGCCGGCTTCCCAAGACGCGAGCCAAGCGGATACGAGCCAGAAACTGCACGCGCTGCACTGGGTCAACGGGCCGCAGAAGGTGCAGTTGTTCGGCAACTCCTCGCTGCAGGTGCCGGCGGACTACGTCTTTCTCGACCAGGCTGAGACCGCCAAGCTGCAGGCGCTGCAGCACAACCTGAGCAACGGAACCGAGTATTTTTTTGCACCGAAGAACGGCCGCTGGGAAGTGTTTTTCAGCTACAGCGACGATGGCTACGTCAAGGACGATGAAAAAATCGACGCACCGGCGCTGCTCAAGAGCATCGAGGAAAACACGGTCGCGGGAAACAAGATGCGGCGCGATCGCGGCTGGGATGAAATGCAGGTGGTGGGCTGGCAGACGGCGCCGCACTACGAAACGCAAACCAACCGGCTCGAGTGGGCGATCGACGGCAAGAACCTGCGCACCAACGATGTGGTCGTCAATTTCAACACCCGAATCCTCGGGCGCGGCGGCGTCACGTCCGCGGTGCTGGTCAGCTCGCCGGACAATCTCGATGAAGCGATCGGCGACTTCAAGTCGACCTTGACCGGATTCGAATACTTGCCGGGGAAGCGCTACGCGGAATATAAGCAGGGCGACAAGATCGCCAAGTACGGATTGGCCGCGTTGATCACCGGCGGCGCCGCGGCAATCGCCGTCAAGACAGGTCTTTGGAAGGTCATTCTGGGCGGCCTGATTGCCGGTTGGAAATTCATCGCGGCGGCCGCGGTGGCAATCTTCGGCGGCCTTGCAAGGCGATTGAAGCGCAAGACCGTTTGATTGTCGTACGAAATCGCATTGTTTGGGCTGGCCGTCTTCTTCTATCTGTACGATTCGACCGTGCTGCTGTATTCGAATGAAGCTGTGCTGGCCTGCGATTTCCGGCGGCACTGGAGCGCGGCAACGGGAACGGCGGGTTTTCTATTGGCCGGCCGCACACTCTGCATGCTCAATCCGTTCACGCCGCACCGGCCCACCTTTCGTTTGCGATGGGATTTCAATTCACTGGCGCAAGCCCCGCAATCCCAGTGGATGGAACGCGCCCACGAATTGAAAGTGCTGGCACCGACGACCTTGTCTGCGGGAATCGGCCTCTATGTCCTGCTGCCGCTCGGCATGTTCACGGCGTTGGGAGCGTACGCCGTCATCCCCGCACTCGTCCTGCTCTACGGCTCGATCATCGTTTCTCTGTTCCTGGTACGCCGCCGGAAAATTCTGATTGCACCCGGCGGCATGCGGTTCCTATCGCTGGCCTTTGAATGCATCGCTTGTCCGCCCTTCGGGGTCAACATGGTCCGCCGCACGATGCTCGGCCATCGAATAGCCGAGCCGCTGCCGCTGGCCGCCGCGCGCCTGCTCGATGCGGCGGGCTGGACCAAGCTGCGAGCCCTGTGCGTCGCGCGGATCGAGGATGCCCTGCAAGCGGTCGCCGCGGAATCGGATGAGGAGAAGTCGCTCAAGGCGCAGAGGCAGCGCCTGCTCGAACTGGTTGGGAGCACATGACTTTAAGCGAAGGCGCCGTCATTGTGTTCGGTCTGTTTGCGGGCTATTGGGCCGTGAGCAAGCTGTTCTTTGGGCCGCCGCCCGCAAAGGCTCAGCCCAAGCCGGCGAGCACGGCACCCGCAGCGGACGCTGAACGCGGCTGGCAAGAAATTCTGGGCGTGCCGGCGGAGGCAACGGCCGATCAGATCCGCGAGGCATACAAGCATCTCATCTCGAAGTACCACCCGGACAAGGTCGACAATCTGGGCCAGGAGCTCAAGGATCTGGCCGGGCACAAGACTCAAGAAATCACCGCCGCCTACCGCGAGGCCATGCGTTCGCGAGGTGTCGAGCCGTGAAGGCCGTCATTTCAGAAGACCGAACACCGCCACGGCATTGGTGGTGCCCACGAACACCTTGCCGTCGGCCACGGTCGGCGTGATGTACTTGTTGCCGGCCCCGAATTGATCTCGATTGGCTGCCGCTTGATTGCTGTTGTACAGCTCGTGCGCGAGATTGGTTGCATCATAAGCATGCAGCACCGCCGGACTCGTATTTTCATGCGCCCACACGATTGGATTGGCGGTTCCGTTGGCGGACACGCTCGGCGCAGTGCCCGGATAACTGAAGTGCGTGGAGGATTGCGACTGCGGCGTGGCGGCCAGCTTGGCGCTTGAAATCGTAAATGCTTTCAACGTGCCGGAGACATCGCCGTAGTACAGCGTGCCGTTGAAGAAAGCCGGCGTGGACCAGACGCCGCCCGGCAGTGCGCCGTTGAGCGTCTGATAGTTGTTGTTGCCGTTGGCGTTGAACCTGCCCATGGCATCTCTGTCGACCACGTAGACATTGCCATCCTTGCCGGCGCCGACCATGAGATGCCGGACCTTGTTGGTGGAATCGATCAGATCGGGCAACAGCATTTCGCCGCCGGAGCCCAAATCCAGGTCGGCATTCGACTCGGCCACCTCATTCGACATGGTGAAATAATCCAGCACGGCGAGGCCCGCGCCCGCATTGGATATCTTGAGAAATGAATTACCGTAATCCTGATTGCTCGGGAAGCCGTTGACATCCATCGTGGTTTCGAACGCACCATTCGCGGAAAGCAAGTAAACATTGCCGGCGGCGTCGACCGCGGGACCGCCTCCCGCCATCCAGATCGCCGGTCCCGCGGAGCTATGGGCCGCAATGTTGAGAGCGCCATTGCGGGTCAGCGAGGCTTGCGCAAAACTGATTATCCAGCCTCCATACGGCGCGATGTCGCAATGCGAGGTCCAACTCGTATAGATCGCGCCGTTCAGCAGCAGCAGTGCGGCGCGCTCTTCGTAGCTCTTTGCGTCGAAGGAGGAGGTCGCGGTTCCGTTGGCCGGATACGAGGCGCTGATTTCAACCGGGCCGTTCAGCAGTTCCGCGCCGGTGACGGCATCGAGCGCATGCAGGCGCTGGTGATAGGTCGAGTTGCCGTCGATGGACATGGCAACCACATAGATCGTGCCGTTTGGACCTGCGCCGCGGTCGATTACCGGAGTCGAAGTGATGCCGATTTCGGGAACGACTTGGCTGCAGCCGCGGGCATCGCTCGGCGTCTCTCCCGTACCCAGCAAGGACACGTGCCACAAGACTGCGCCCGAATCCGAATCGAAGGCATAAACCGAGCCGTGCTCCGTGGCGACGAATACCGCGTTGAAAAAGTTGCTGCCCACGGCGAGCTTCGACAAGTACAGCGGCTGCGCGTCGACTTTACCGTCCACCGGCAGGAGGCGCAGCAATCCGAAGGTCGCCGAGGCCACATTTGCGGGTGTCAGCGTTGATTCCGACAGGTTCTGGCCGCTGCGGTTCAGGTCATTCTTGTAGGTGGTGACATCGACGCCGCGCGGCATCGTCGTACCGGGAGCGACGTTGAGCTTGGCGCCGTTGCTCGTCACGCTGCCGGCAGAATTGGAAACGACCACTTGAAAGGCGGCGCCGTCATCGGCCAGAGCCGTGGCGGGCGTGGTATAGCTCGACGCCGTAGCTCCCGCGATTGGCGTGGTGCTTTTCTGCCATTGGTAGCTAAGCGGTGCCGCGCCGTTTGCAGAGACCGTAAAGGTCGCCATCGCTCCAACGACCACGCGCTGGTCGGTGGGTTGAGTCGTAATACTTGGCGCAACCGCGCCGGCAGCGCCGCTCCCGCCGCCGCCGCAACCCGGCAGCAGAGACAGCTGCGCCGCGAGCGCGAGCCAAATTCTCGACTTCATTTAAAGTCCGAAGCGAAATGTTAGTCGCTTGCTTATAGCCTTGGGCCCTAGCCCCATCAAGAGTCTGCCGTTCGCGACGAATCGTCGGAAACGGCCGACATATCACCAAACCGCGCCTGTAAAACCGCGATTGCCGCGATTGCGGCGGTCTCGGTGCGCAGCACGCGCGGACCAAGCCTCACGCGGGAGAAGGTCGATAAGTCAAATGCTTCGAGTTCATCCGCTGTGAACCCACCCTCCGGGCCGATGGCGATCTGCGCGCCCGATGCCGGCGGGGCATCGCCGTCGATGATGCGCGCTCCGCGCTGTGTTTGGCGCGCCCGCTCAGGTTCCAACACCAACCGCAGCATTCGATCGGCATCTGACGGCGCCATGGCGCCCAGGTAGGTCAGCAGCGGCTGCGGGGGTTCCACACTCGGCAGCCGATTGCGGCCGCATTGCTCGCACGCACTCACCGCGACGGCGCGCCAATGCGCCTGTTTCGACGCGGCTTGGATCTCGTCGAGCCGCACCACGCTGCGCTGGCTCAGGACTGGCACGATGCGTACCACGCCGAGTTCGGCGGCCTTTTGCACGATGAAGTCCATGCGATCGCCGCGCGGCACGCACTGCACGAGGGTCAGCGGAAACGGCGATTCCCGGTCGATGCTGCGCGCGGCGCCGATCGATGCCGAGACCCGCAAGCCGCTCACGGCCTCGATGGTGCCGGTGAATTCGCGTCCATCGCCGTTGAAAAGCACGATTTCGTCGCCGCTGCGCGCACGCAACACCCTTGCCAGATGAGCACCGGTGTCGCGCGGCAGTTCCACCAAGCTGCCGGGGTTCAGTGCGAACTCGACAAATACGCGGGTCAACCGCATGCAATTCGGCCGCGGGTGCTGGTGGCATTCATATGCGGTTGATTGTCGCATATGCTAAGGAGGGTCTCGGCAACGGCAAGGACAACAATTGCAGGTCGATCTCGAGAGCGGACTGATGCGAAACGCGCGGCAAGTTGCCTCGCCAAACTACGACGCGCGCCCAGACGGAGTCGAGGCGGAATTGATCGTCGTCCACGGCATCAGCCTGCCGCCGGGAGAATTCGGCGGGCCTTGGATAGAGCGGCTATTCATGAATACGCTGCCGCCCGATATGCACCCGTACTTTGCCGAAATCGGCGAGTTGCGCGTGTCCTCGCACCTCCTCGTGGCGCGCGACGGCGAACTGACGCAGTTCGTCAAATTCACCGATCGCGCCTGGCATGCCGGCCAGTCGAGCTACCATGGCCGCGCCGCATGCAACGATTTTTCGATCGGCGTGGAACTCGAGGGGCTCGATACGCTGGCCTATGAAGAGGCTCAATACGGCGCCCTGGCGGAGGTCGTGGCCGCCCTCTGTGATGCATATCCTCGACTGTCTCCGGAACGCCTGGTAGGGCACAGCGACATTTCACCCGGACGCAAGACCGATCCAGGTCCCGCATTCGATTGGGAACGCGCCCGTCGCGCTGTCGGCGCGGCATGCGGGGCGCCTGCGCGCCGTTAGGCGCGCCGCTAGGGGAAAACCCTTGCTCTGGGCGCAACGTGAACCTGATCACGTTCCAAATCAGCAGATTTCCGCCCTTAAGCCGACAGTAGGGTGAGGTCGTAATCCATACCAATTTCGGTGGAGGGGAGGGCTATTGTTTCGTTGGTTCGCGGACCTCCCGATCGAACGCAAATTGCGTGTGGTGATAACGGTTCCCGCTATGGCCGTCTTCGCGATAGCGATCCTCATGCACGTTGCGACAAACCTGCTGCATCTACGGGCGGATATCCAGCAGCGTGCCGCGGCGATCGCGCGCACGGTCGGCGTCGGCGCGATCGAGGCGCTCAGACGAGGCGATACCGCGGCCGCCATCAGCGCCTTGGGCACCCTGCGCGAGGAGCCCATGGTGGATCTTGCGGAAGTGTACTTGCCGGACGGGCAGAAAATCGCAACCTACGATCGCGCCGCCAACGGCGTGCTGTTGGGTCCCGCCGCCACGCCGTCGCGTGTGCGCGCGGACCAATTCCAGGTCACCGTACCCGCGTCGCACGAAGGCGCGCAGGTTGGGTACGTGCATATTCTCGTGCCGGTGGCATCGCTCTACCCGTACTGGCGGGGCTATGTCTTGATCAGCCTCGCGGCCATCGCGGCCGCCATTTCGATTTCCTACTGGCTCGCGGCCCGGCTGCAACAGCAAATCTCCGGTCCGATCGTCAATTTGGCGCAGACCATGCGGCGGGTCTCCACCGAACAAGACTATAGCTTGCGCGTCGAGCGCAGCTCCGCGGACGAGATCGGCTCCCTCATAGAGGGTTTCAATCAAATGCTCGGGCAGATCCGGCATCGCGATTCGCGCCTGGAAAAATACCGTCAATTCCTCGAACAGCAAGTCGCAGAGCGCACGGAGAACCTCGGCAACGCCAACCGCGAGCTGCAGCTCGTCATCGATGATGCGACGCGCGCCAAGGAGGCGGCCGAACGCGCCAGCAGCGCCAAGAGCGAATTTCTCGCACGCATGAGCCACGAAATCCGCACCCCGATGAATGGCGTCATGGGCATGTCGGAGTTGCTGCAGGCAACCGAACTGACTCCGCGCCAACGGCACCTGTCGAAGACCATCTCGCATTCCGCCGGCGCGTTGTTGCAGATCATCAACGACATCCTGGATTTCTCCAAAGTCGAAGCCGGCAAGCTCGAGCTGGAATGCATCGAGTTCGGTTTGCGCGAAACCGTGGAGCAGGCGATCGAAATCTGCGCGGCACGCGCCCACGCCAAGGGGCTCGAACTGGCCTGCGATGTCGGGCTCGACGTACCCGCAAAAGTACGCAGCGATCCGATGCGGCTGCGTCAGATTCTGATCAACCTGGTCGGCAACGCCATCAAGTTCACGGACGCCGGCGAAGTGATCGTGCGCGTCAAGCTCATCGGCGGCAGCGATCTGCTGCGCTTCGAGGTGATCGACACGGGAATCGGCATCTCAGACGATGCTCAGACCGACATATTCAACGCCTTCAGCCAGGCAGACTCGTTCACGACTCGCAAATACGGCGGCACCGGCTTGGGGTTGGCCATCTGCCGCGAGCTGGCCACGTTGATGGACGGCCAAATCGGCGTCGACAGCGTGGTGGGGCGCGGTTCGGTGTTCTGGTTCGAGGTACGGCTGGCGCCGGTGGTCGAGGCGTCGCCGACCTTCACGCGCCTGCCGCGGATGAGGCTGGTCGGGTTGCACGCGCTCATCGTGGACGACAACACCAGCAATCGCGACATCCTCGCGCAGCATTTGAATTCCTGGGGCGTCGAGGTCGTGGCAACGGAATCCAGCGCCGATGCGCTCGCGGTGCTCAACACGGACGAAGGCCCGCGATTCGATTTCGCGCTGCTGGATGATCAAATGCCGGGTGTGGACGGCATCGGGCTGGCGAAACGCATCCGCGAGGACTCGCGGCTGACCGCTCTGCGGCTCATCATGCTCACCACGCGCGACCACCACGAGAGCAACTCCGACACGGTGCAGCTGTTTGCCGCGATCCTCACCAAGCCCTTGCGCCGCTCGCAGCTCCTGAATTGCGTGACCCGCGCAATGACCGCCGCGCCGGATGCGGGATTGGAAGACACCGCCATACGCTCGGCGCTGCCGGCCGCGCCTGCGCGCGCATTCGTGCCGAAGATTCTGCTGGTCGAGGACAATCCGGTGAACCGGGAAGTGGCCGTCGGGATGCTGGAGAGCTTGGGTTGCGTGGCGCACGCAGCGGAGAACGGCTGGCTGGCCCTCGAGGCGATGAACAATGACGCCTATGACGCGGTGCTCATGGACTGCCAAATGCCGGTGATGGATGGTTTGACCGCGACCGCGGAACTGCGCCGGCGCGAACAGAACGCGGGCGGCGCACGCCTGCCCATCATCGCGCTGACGGCGAACGCCATGGAGGGGGACCGCGAGCGCTGTCTCGCCGCCGGGATGGATGATTTCCTGAGCAAACCCTTTTCTCAGCAGCAGCTGGCGGCGCTGCTGAAGCGCTGGCTGGCGCTGCAGGTGCTGCCCGAATCCGAGAAACGCGAGGGCTCGCGTCTGCCGCTGATCGATCCCGGCGTGCTGCGAAATATCGCAGCCCTGGCGCGGCCCGCGCTGCTCGATTCCATGATCGAGCTGTATCTGCAACATTCGCCGGCGCTGATCGCCGCGATCGAACAGGCGGCGGCGCGAGGTCAAGCCGACGCGCTGCAGGTGGCGCTGCACACTTTCAAATCGAGCACGGCGAATCTCGGCGGTATGCGTCTCGCCACGCTCATGAAGGAATGCGAGGGACTGGTGCGCGAGGGCGGCATCGCCAAGGCCGCGCCGGCCGTGCAGAGGATTCGCAGGGAATATCAAGACTTCTGCAGCGCGCTGATGCAGGAGCGATCGCCGAGCGCGGCGTAAGGCTTCAAGAGGAACAGATGAACCAAAATCAGACCCGCTCCAAGGCAACCGTGCTCGTCGTCGACGACGATCCCGGCGCGCGATTGCTCGTGGGCAGCGCTCTCGAGGTGGCAGGCTTCCGAGTCGTCACGGCCGACGACGGCCGGAGTGCGATCGCCAAATTTCAGGCCGATCCGGTTGATTGCGTGGTTCTCGACGTGGTCATGCCGGGCATGAGCGGCTTCGATGTCTGCCGCGAATTGCGGGCCAGCGCAAGTTCGCGGCACGTGCCTATTTTGATGCAGACCAGCCTGGATGACATGCTGTCGGTGCAGCGCGCCTACAACGCCGGCGCCACGGATTTCTCCTCGAAGGGAATCAATCCGATGTTGCTGGCGGAGCGCGTCAAATTTCTGGTCCGCGCCAAGGAAACTCAGGATCAATTGCGCGAGAGCGAGGCGCGGGTGCGCTACCTCGCCTACTACGATCCTCTGACCGGATTACCCAACCGCCAACGATTGCTGCAGATCCTGGAGCAGCAGGTGGAGTGGGCGAACCCTCGGCAGCGGGGGCTCGCCGTGCTGATGATCGATGTCGACAACTTCTCGCGCATCAACGACACCCAAGGCCAGGCGGTCGGAGACAGTCTGCTCAAGGAGATCGCCCACCGCCTGCAATTGTGCCTGCGGGACACGGAGCGCACGCTGCAGAACGATGGTTCCCTCAACGACATCAACGATTGGGTGGCGCGCACCGGCGGCGACGAATTCGCGCTCGCGCTGCCGGGCGTTGCGACCACCGACAGCGTCCAGGTCGTGGCACAACGCGTACAGCTCGCCTTGGCCAGGCCCTTCGTGTTCGCGCAGCAAGAGATACCGCTGTCGGCGACGATCGGCGTGAGCATGTATCCCGGCGACGCGCCGACCGCCGAAGCATTGATCAAGAATGCCGACGCGGCCATGCACCACGGCAAGAAGGCGGGGCACGGCAGACTGGAATTTTTCAAGAAGTCGATCAGCACGCGCGCGGCCAAGCACCTTTCGATGGAGGCCGATCTGCGCAAAGCCCTGGAACGCGGCGAGTTCACGCTCAACTATCAGCCGCGGTTGGCGGTCGAGGGCATGCGCGTGGAGGCCGTGGAGGCGTTGCTGCGCTGGGTGCATCCGCAACGCGGTTTCGTGTCTCCCGACGAATTCATCCCGTTGGCGGAACAGAGCGGTTTGATCGTGGAGATCGGCGATTGGGTGCTGCGCGAAGCGTGCGCCCAGGCGCGCCGGTGGCGCGATGCCGGCGGACCCGGCTGGCAGGTCGCCGTGAACGTTTCCGGGATCCAGTTTCGCGACGGCAGCCTGCCGGAGCGCGTGTCGCGAGCCATCCACGATGCCGGGATCGAGCCCCGCATGATCGAGCTGGAATTCACCGAAGGAGCGCTGATTGAATACTCCGCCGTGGTTAGCAAGGCGGTCAAAGCACTGAAGGAATTGGGTGTCGCGACCGCGCTGGATGACTTCGGCACCGGCTACAGTTCTTTGTCCTACCTGAGGCACTTTCCGATCGACACCTTGAAGATCGACCGGGTATTCGTGCGCGACATCGTCTCGAAGGGCAGCGGCAACGCGCCGTTGGTCGACGCCATCATCGCCATGGCCAAGAGCCTCGGGCTGGATACCGTGGCCGAAGGTGTGGAAACCGAAGCGCAATGGCATTACCTGAAATCCCGGCACGCCGACCAAGTTCAGGGTTTCTTGTTCTGCCGGCCGCTGGCGCTCGAGGATTTGGAACGTTGGCATTCCGAGTGGCTGCACTCCCACCAGCCCTCGGCGAGTGTCGGCTGACGGGGTCCACCCGGCAAACTTCAGACAGGCTCCTAGGGCGGCGCGTTGCGGCGCCACACCACTTCGCCATCGGCAGCGCGAGCCAGCACCCGTGCCATCACGAACAACAGGTCCGATAACCTGTTCAAATATTTGAGCGCCTCCGGGGCGACGCTTTCCACGCGTGCCAGCGACCAACAGCGCCGCTCCGCGCGACGGCAGATGGCCCGTGCGAGATGACAAGCGGCCGCCGCGGGACCGCCGCCGGGCAGGATAAATTCCTTGAGCGGCGGCAGGCCTTCGTTGAGCCCGTCCAATTCCGCTTCGAGCCGCTCGACGTGCGCCGCCCTGATCATGGTGTGCCCGGGAATGCACAACTCGCCGCCGAGATCGAACAGGTCGTGCTGGATTTCGGTCAAGGCGCGCCGGATTTCCGGGGGCAGTCCCGGGTTTCCGAGTATGACGCCCAAGGCGCTATTGGTTTCATCGACCGTGCCATAGGCTTCAACGCGCAAATTCTCCTTGGCCACGCGCGAGCCGTCGCCGAGGCCCGTGCTGCCATCATCGCCGGTGCGCGTATAGATTTTGCTGAGGCGGTTACCCATGATTCAACGAAGGGTCATGGACAACGCGACCCAGTGGCAGCGATTGCACAACATGTGTGAAGCAGAGCAGTATGGCGGCGTTCATGATTCATTCTCCGGAAATGCAAGCGGCGCTGGATGCGGCTGAAAAGGCGGCGTCGATTGCGCGCTCATTGTATCAGCGCAATGTCGAAATCCGCATCAAGGCGGACAAATCGCCGGTCACTGAAGCCGACGTACGTTGTGAAATGGCGATCCGCGAAATAATCGAGGCCCGCTTTCCCGCGCACGGCTTTTACGGCGAGGAAACGGGAATGCATCGCCAGGACGCGGAATATCTGTGGATAGTCGATCCCATCGACGGCACCAAGGCCTTTGTGCGCGAGTACCCGATGTTTTCCACGCAAATAGCCTTGATGCGCGCCGGTGAGATCGTGCTGGGCGTGTCGAGCGCGCCGATCTACGGCGAAGTGGCGTACGCCGAGCGCGGTCGCGGCGCGTTCCTGAACGGCAAGCCCATCGCCGTCAGCAACGTCGCCACGATCGACTCGGCGCACCTGTCCTGCGGCAACATCAAGAGCCTGGCCTTAGGTCCGCAATGGACGCGTTATGGAGCGATGATTGCACGGCTGAACCGCATTCGCGGCTACGGCGACTTTCTGCACTATCACTTGCTGGCGTCGGGGAAGATCGATGCGGTGATTGAAACCGACATCAATATTCTCGACATCGCCGCGTGCGCGGCCATCGTGAACGAAGCGGGCGGCCGATTCACGGAATTGAACGGCGCACCCATCACACTCAAGTCGACCACCGTGCTGGCGAGCAACGGGCGCATGCACGCCCCGGTGCTGGCCGCGCTGGGTTCCGGAGCGCATCCCTAGTAGGCGTGCTCGGGCCAGCGTATCTCGAGGGCCGTCGCAGGGCCGATGAGCACTTCGTCCAGGTTGTCCGCTTGCTGCCACCGATCGGCGCTCAGCATCCGCCGCCCCGCCATGATTTCCGCGTAGCGCTGCGGATAGAGGGGCACTTGCTCAGGATCGCCGTAGCCGTCGGGAAATCGGGGTGCATCCGTGCCGGGAAGATATTTGTCGCTGGCACCCACGGTGTGCAGCAACTCATGCGCAATCACCACGCCATTCTCGCCATCCATTTCGGGCGTGGCGAATGCATAAACCACGCCGATGAGTCCCTTGGTGAGTCCCAGCGAATGGGGCACTTCCGGGGTCAGCGCAGGATCGTGATACAGCACGAACACGCGAATATCCTCCGGTTCGTTCACATGTCCGCTGGCGCGCCACGCCCAGTAACGAAGCTTCAAACTCCACCAGGCCGTCGCAAGGAGGCCCGCGGCGGGTGCGCGCTGCGGGGGTCGATCTGCCAATGTGACTCTGAGCCGGGTCCTGACGGGCTCGCTTGCCTCGAGGTGATACCGCGCCGCCTCATGCATGAAAAATCGATCGATCGGTTTGAAGCGATCGGCGTCGAGCGTCGCGAGATAGTGCTGAGTCACCGGACTCTCGTCAGCCGCGATGGGGTAGATGGCAACGTACAGCGGCACCCGCCAGCGCGTGCTGCGATAGCGATCCTGCCAGGCGCTCAGAGCGACGATCAGCAGCACGAGCAGCAGGATGAGAATGCGCAACATCTTGAATCCGCCGCGCGACGGGGATTCAGATTGCGGTTTCAATCGGAGGCCTCGACGTTGAATTCGACGACTTCACCGTTGCTCGTGCTGTACGACACTCCTAAGGGTTTGCAGCACACCGGACAGTCCTCGATATAGGATTGCTGAGGGATAGACAGATCCAGCGTCAGCGTGATCCTCTCCCAACAATGCGGACAGGTCGTGTCCTGCCCTTGCAAGAGAATCATGTTGCGCCACACTCTTTGAAATATTCTTTAATTTCAACAGCTTATATAAAAATACGGGGCAACAGCAGTTTATCGGCCGCTTGCCTCGCATGCAAGGCGGCTCACTTCGCCGGCGCGCGGAATTACCGCCGCCCGTGCCGCCGGATCTTAGGCTAGTTCGCTGAATTCAAAGAGAGATTCTGTCTGCATCACACCGGAAGCACGACGTGACCGCTATACTTCGGTGGGGATAGAATGACGAGGAAACATGGAGCCGACCGATACTTCAAAGCCCGATTACTTCCATCGGGTTGTAGATTGCCAGTGGGCCTGTCCGGCGCACACCGACGTTCCCGAGTACATACGTCTGATCGCTCAGGGCGAGTTCACCGCAGCCTACATGGTGAACCGCGAATCAAACGTGTTTCCAGGCATCCTGGGCCGTGTTTGCGACCGTCCCTGCGAACCCGCCTGCCGCCGCGGCCGCATTGAAGAAAAGCCCGTCGCCATCTGCAGGCTGAAACGCGTCGCCTCCGACAACCGCGAGGACATTACCGCGCTCCTGCCCAAAGCGCCCCGCGAGAAGAACGGCAAGCGAATTGCGTGCATCGGCGCCGGTCCCGCGTCGCTGACCGTGGCCAATGATCTGTTGCCTCTGGGCTATGAGGTCACGATTTTCGAACAATACGGCGTGCCGGGCGGATTGATGCGCACCAACATTCCGGCCTTCAGGCTTCCCGCCAAGGTTCTCGATGAAGAAATCGGCTACATCGTCGACATGGGCGCGGATCTGCGGCTGAATTCGCCCGTCAAGAGCATGAAGCAGCTGCTCGATGCGGAGGAATTCGACGCGGTATTCGTCGGATCGGGCGCGCCCAAGGGCAAGGAACTCGAATTGCCCGGCCGCCACGATACCGACCGCATTCACATCGGCATCACCTGGCTCGAATCGATCGCCTTCGGTCACGTCGACAAGGTGGGCGAGAAGGTTCTGATCATCGGCGTCGGCAACACCGCCATGGATTGCTGCCGCAGTTCGCTCAGGCTCGGCGCCAAGAACGTCAAGGTGATGGCGCGCAAGCCGCGTCAATTCTTCAAGGCCTCCGAGTGGGAACTCGAAGACGCCGAGGCCGAAAAAGTCGAAATCGTCATCAATCACGCGCCGAAAGCCTTCGTCATCGAGGCCGGCAAGCTTACGGGCATGATGTTCGAAAAATTGGAATACGACATCGAGAACGGCGACATCAAGGCGACGCGCTCGCTGGGCGACGTGTTCTTTCCCTGCGATGACGTCATTCTTGCCATCGGGCAGGAAAATGCCTTTCCGTGGATCGAGAAAGGCATCGGCATCGAGCTCGACAAATGGAACGTGCCCAAGGTCGACGCGATCACTTTCCAATCGACCCTGGCGCAGGTGTTTTTCGGCGGCGATGCGGCCTTCGGTCCGAAGAACATCATCTGGTCGGTCGAGCATGGCCACCAGGCCGCGATTTCCATTCACAAGTTCTGCCACGAGGAGCCGATCGACGAGCGCTTGGCGCGGGGCGTGACGCTGTCGAGCCGCAAAATGGGCATGCACGAATGGGCGTACAAGAACGAATACAACGGCGTCGAGCGCCGCCTCGTGCCGCATGTGGGATTGGTGGACCGCTTCAAGAAGATCAACATCGAAGTCGAGTTGGGATTCACCGCCGAAGAGGCGGCGCTCGAAGTGCAGCGCTGCCTGAATTGCGACGTGCAGACGGTCTTTTCCGCGAAGCTGTGCATCGAGTGCGATGCCTGCATCGACATCTGTCCGGTGGATTGCCTCACCATCGCGCCGAACGGCCCGGAGGCGGATTTGCGTGCCAGATTGACGGCGCCCGCCACGAATCCGACGCAGGCGCTGTACGTGTCGGCGGCGTTGCCGCAAACCGCGCGAGTCATGGTGAAGGACGAGGATGTTTGCGTGCATTGCGGACTGTGCGCGGAGCGCTGTCCGACGGCTGCATGGGACATGCAGAAGTCCACCATTCGAATCCCGCTGGCCATCGATGAGGAGGTTCGTGCATGCCCAGCCTGATCGCCGAGGCCGACCGTGTAAACGATTTCGTGGTGAAGTTCGCCAACGTCAACGGCACGGGATCCGCCAGCGCCAATTCGCTGATCATGAAGGCGATCTTCCGCATGGGCGTGCCGGTCACCGGCAAGAACTATTTTCCCTCGAATATTCAAGGTCTGCCTACCTGGTATGAGATCCGCGTGACCCGCGACGGCCATGTCGCGCGCGCCAGCCACGTCGATATCATGGTCGCGATGAACGCGGAGACCTACTCCAAGGACGTTCGCGAACTGCGCTCCGGCGGATATTTGATTTACGACTCGACCTGGCCGCGCAGCGCGCTCTTGCAGCGCGGCGACATCACCGTGATTCCGGTGCCGCTTGCCAAGCTGGTGAACGAGAATTTCGACGGCGTACGCAACCGCATCCTCTTGAAGAACATCGCCTATGCCGGCGTGCTGGCGGCGCTGCTGGACGTCGACCTCGAGGTGATCAGCGGGCTCTTGAGCGAGAGCTACGGCAAGAAGCCGAAGCTGCTCGACTCGAACACCAAAGCACTGCGCCTGGGATACGACTACGTCAAGGAGAACCTGGCTGCGCCGCTGCCGCTGCGCGTCGAGCACCTGGACAAGACCCGCGGCCACATCATGATCGACGGCAACACCGCGGCGGGCCTCGGCTGCGTGTATGCGGGCGCCACGGTGGGCGCGTGGTATCCCATCACGCCCTCAACCTCGTTGATGGATGCCTTCAAGGGCTTTTGCGAACGTTACCGCGTCGACCAGGACACCGGCGAAAGAAACTTCGCGGTCCTGCAGGCGGAAGACGAACTGGCTGCGGTGGGCATGGTGTTGGGCGCCTCGTGGAACGGGGCCCGCGCGTTTACGCCCACCAGCGGGCCGGGAATTTCCCTGATGAATGAATTCATCGGCCTGGCCTATTACGCCGAGGTGCCCTGCGTCATTTTCGACGTGCAACGGGTTGGGCCCTCCACCGGCATGCCGACGCGCACGCAACAGGGAGACGTCATGCTGTGCGCCTACGCGTCGCATGGCGATACCCGGCATGTGCTGCTATTTCCGGCAAACCCCGAGGAATGTTTCTACATGGCCGTGCAGGCCTTCGACGTTGCCGAACGCCTGCAGACGCCGGTCTTCGTGATGTCGGATCTGGACATCGGCATGAACGATTGGATGTGCCCGGACTTGAAATGGGACGATGCATACCGGCCGGACCGGGGCAAGGTGCTGTCGAAGCAAGAGATCGACGGCCTGGAAAAGTTCTACCGGTATTTGGATCGCGACGACGACGCGATTCCCTACCGCACGCTGCCGGGGACTTCTTCCAAAGGGGCGTATTTCACGCGCGGCTCCGGCCACAACCAGTATGGCGGATACACCGAGGATTCGGCCGAATACCAAGTGGTGCTCGACCGCCTGAAGCGCAAGTTCGCCAACGCTCCCAAATATCTGCCAAAGCCGGTTTTGACCGGCAAGGGCAACAGCGCCGTCGGTATCGTCAGCATCGGCAGCTGCGATGGCGCGATCCGCGAAGCGCTCGACGTGCTCAAGCAGCAGAAGATCGAGGTCGATTATCTGCGCGTAAAGGCGTTCCCGTTCAACAGCGAAGTGGAGGCGTTTCTCAAATCGCACTCGACCGTCTTCGTGGTGGAACAAAATCGCGACGCGCAACTGAAGTCATTGCTGGTTCTCGAAACCGCCGTCGAAAAAGCCAAGCTCTTTTCCATCTTGAGCTACAGCGGGTTGCCGATTTCGGCGCAACCCATCGTCGATGAGATCCGCGCCAAGCTCGCCGAGGCGCCGCGACTGAGCGCGGTTCCGCGCTAACACCTAGGTCCTCCATGTCATACATCAACAAGCCCAAAGTCGCCCACCCTTCGCTGCCCACCAATGAATTGGGGCTTACGCGCCGCCAGTACGAAGGCAGCATGTCGACCCTGTGCGCCGGGTGCGGCCACGATTCCGTGACGGCGGCCCTGGTCGAGGCGTGCTGGGGACTGTCGTTGCAGCCGGAGCAATTGGTCAAGCTGTCGGGCATCGGCTGTTCCTCGAAGACCACCGCTTATTTCGTGAGCGGCTCGCATGGGTTCAATTCCGTCCACGGCCGGATGCCGTCGATTGCCAGCGGGGCTAACGCCGCCAATCGCGGCCTCACGTACGTGGGGGTGTCGGGCGACGGCGATTCGCTGTCCATCGGCGTCGGCCAATTGGTGCATGTCATCCGCCGCAACGTCAACATGCTGTACATCATCGAGAACAACGGCGTTTACGGACTCACCAAGGGTCAGTTCTCGGCGTCCGCGGATATCGGCAGCAAGGCGAAGCGCGGCGAGACCAATTCTTCGCCGCCGATCGACCCGGTGCTGCTGGCCCTTTCCTTGGGCGCGACGTTCGTGGCACGCAGCTTTTCCGGCGACAAGGCACAGCTCGTGCCGTTGATCCAAGCCGGCATGCGCCACAACGGCTTTGCCTTGATCGACGTGCTCTCGCCCTGCGTGACCTTCAACGACCATGAGGGCTCGACCAAGAGTTATGGCTTTACGCGCGAACATTATCATCCGGCGATCGAAGCCGACTTCGTGCCGCGGGCCGACGAAATTGCGGTGGACTATCCCGCGGGCGAGGCCATTGCAGTCAGTCTGCATGACGGCAGCCGCGTGGTGTTGCGCAAGCTCGATCCGTCCTATGACCCGACGGATCGCACCGCTGCGTACAACTACATCGAGAACAAGCTCAAGCAAAATGAGTACGTGACCGGGCTCATCCACATCGATGAGGCGGACAACACCGAGTTTCACAACCTGAATCGCACCGCCAAGGCGCCGCTCAACAGCATCCCGTTCGAGAAGCTGTCGCCGGGGAGCGCGGCGCTCGATAAATTGATGGGGCGCTACCGGTAGTCAGGAAGGCTAAGAAGAGTCAAGGCACGAAAGACAACAGTGCCTTGACTCTTCTTATCCTTCCTGACGAGAGCTTGGGCCGATCGATATCACATGCCGGTGCTAGTGAGATTGAGCGTAGATGCTAGTGCCGCCGCAGATGGCTCGCGGACAGAAAGATTCGAACGGGCTCGCCGAGCAGTTCGTATATCGCCGTTTGCGATCGCATCAGCGCGTCCGCATTGGGGATGATGCGCAGCACGCCAAAGTCGCGCGCCGCGAGGATTCCGGCGGGCGCCGGGATGACTTCGAAGCCTGCATCGGTGTACTCCTGCACGGAGCGACGCATGTGCGTGGCGCGCGTGACCAGGACAATGCGGTGCACACCCTCGGCGATCAGTATCCGCGCGGAGTTGCGCGCATTCTGAAAGGTGTCGTAGGCGCGATCGTCGACCCAGCGCGCCTCGATCCCAAAATTTCGCTGCAGCGTATCGTGCATCGCGCGGGCTTCGATCGAAAACCCGGTGACGAGAATGGGCAATCCGGTTTTCTTGGCGAGGTAGGCGCCGTAGCTCAGTCTCTCGAGCAACAAGGGTTCGGCGGCGGGGCCGCCGTATTCGGGCGCCAGCGCGCGCTGTCCGCCGCCGCCCAGAATCACGATGGCCTGGGCGTTGTCGGCTAGATTCGGGTCCAGCGGCGGATACAGTTCCACGAGGCGCGTCAACGCGTCCGACACGATCGGCGTCGACAGCAGCCACAACGATGCGACGGCGGCAATCAAACAGGCCCGCGCAAGCCGCGGACGCCTCTTGAGCAGCACGAAGCCCAGCAGCGCAAGCAGAAGCGGGCCCGCCGGCGGGAGGATCAAATCCTTCAGCAGCGTCTTGAGTTGCAATAACCAAATCAAGGGTGATCGGCTCCTCTTTGCGAGACAACCTGCATTATTAGAACGGCGCGATCCGAAAGGTCAATGCGCAGGCGTGAATCCGCTGCGGGAAAGTGGCAATATCGGCAACCTTCGGGAATTCGTGCAACCAGCAGGGCGGCAGATGCAAAAATCAAATTCTCTCATTGCCTTGATGAGCGCTCTTTTTGCAAGCCACGCATTCGCTCAGGCGCCCAAGATGCAAACCTGCGAATCGTCTCCGCAACCCGCCTTTTGCAGCGCCGTCCGCGGCGTTCGCACCGAGGGCTGGCCGGCGCAGAGCCGCTCCGAGGTGATGGCGCAACATGGCATGGTCGTGACCAGCCAGCCGTTGGCTGCGCAAGCCGGACTGCAGATTCTGCGGCACGGGGGAAACGCCATCGATGCGGCGGTCGCGACGGCCGCGATGCTCAACGTGACAGAGCCCATGATGGTGGGCATGGGCGGGGATCTCTTCGCCTTGGTCTACTCTGCCAAGGAACACAAGGTCTTCGTGCTGAACGCCAGCGGCATGGCGCCCACGGGCGCGACGGTCGAGCGATTCAATCAATTGGGTTACGCCTGGAATCCCAAGAACTGGGGTCCGGGTTCGGGCATGCCTGCGGGCGGGATCTTGCCGGTGACGGTGCCCGGCGCAGTGTGGGGCTGGCAGGCGGTGCTCAAGCGTTTCGGCAAACTGACTTTCAAAGAGGTGCTCGAACCGGCGGCGGAGTATGCGCAAGGCGGCTTTCCGATTTCCGAGCGCATCGCGCATGACTGGCGCTTGCCCAATGCGCTGCCGCTGCAGGCATGTTGTACGGCGCTCGATCCCGATTCGATCAAGACCTGGTATGTGAACGGGGCGCAGCCGCAGCCCGGACAGATCTTCAGAAATCCGGATCTCGCGCGAACACTGCGCCTGCTGCAGTCGAAAGGCGCGGACGCGTTCTACAAAGGCGAGATCGCGCAAGCCATCGTGGCGAAATCGCAGGCACTCGGCGGGTCGATGACGCTCGAGGATCTGGCCGGCTACAAGGGCGAATGGGTGGAGCCCGCGCGCACGCAGTATCACGGCTACGACATCCTCGAACTGCCGCCGCCGGCGCAAGCCTGGGCGGCGGACGAGATTTTGAACATCCTGCAAGCGTGCGTGCCGGTATGGTCGACCGGCGGGACTTTGGCATCGCTGGGACCTGCTAATCCACTGTACTGGCATTTCCTGATCGAGGCCAAAAAGCTCGCCTACGCCGACTTGTACCGGTATAACGCCGATCCGAATTTCGCGGCCGTGCCGCTCGCGAAATTGCTGTCGCAGGCATATGCCGCCTCTCTTTGCGGGAAAGTCGACCCGCAGCATGCGTCGATACCCGGTCCGCCGGGGAATTTTTCCGGTTCCGGCGACACCATCGTGCTGTCGACGGCCGATGACGAAGGCAACATGGTCTCCTGGGTGAACAGCAACTTTTCCGCCTTCGGTTCGGGGGTGACGGTGCCCGGTTATGGTTTTATTTTGCACAATCGCGGCGCGCTATTTACGCTCAATCCCAAGAGCCCCAACGCCATCGAGCCTCACAAGAGGCCTTACAACACGCTGTCCGCGGGCTTCGTGATGCACGGCGATCGGCCGCTGATGACCGTCACGCTGATGGGCGGCGACATGCAAGCGCAGGGACACGCGCAGCTGTTGGTCGACATCTTCGATCTTGGCGCCAATCCACAGGCGGGCGCGGATATGGCGAGATTCCGCCATGCGCAGGTGCCCAACACGCTCAGCTTGGAGACGCCGCTGTACGACTTGGTGGGCGCAAAGCTTGCCGCGATGGGCCACACGGTGAAATCGGTCAACGGCGAGGAAATGGGGGGCGTGCAGATCATCATCATGTTCGTCGCTGACCCGGCAGCGCCGGCGGCGGGCACCGCAAAGCATGTCGCCGGCTACTATCGTTCGGGGTCGGATTTTCGCAAGGACGGCGAGGCGGTCGGGTGGTGATGACGGCGTTTCGGGAGCCGCCGCTCCGGGAGCCGCCGGCTTAGGGCGGAAGCAAGCGGCGCTTGCCGTCCGAGGACAGCATGATCCCCGGTTCATCGAGATTGCTCCTATCCCAGAGCTCGCACGTCACTTCGCGATGGCGCTGGTCCAGCGCTTCGCAATAGTTGGTGTACAGGCATAGGCGGACCTGGGCGCCACGGCCTGCGCGAACCTTCACGAACCAATCCGGGTCCGCCAGCGCCTGGCGCGCGAATCCAACGATATCCGCCGCACCGCTGCGCAGCGCCCGTTCGGCTTGCTCAAAGTGATGGATGCCGCCGGACAGCACGATGGGCGTGGTGAATCCAGCCCGGCGGATTCTCGCGCGGATGCGTGCAGATGCGTCGACATTGCGGCCGAAAGGCCCTTGCGCGTCCGAATAATACGAGGGCATGCACTCATAACCGCTGCGGCCCGTGTAGGGGTAAGCGGCTTCGCCGACCTTTGGCTGCGATGCGTCCTCGAATTTTCCGCCGCGCGACAGGGAAATAAAGTCCATGCCGGCGCCCGCGAGGCGCTCGGCAAAATATTCGGCGTCCTCGACGGTGCTGCCGGACTCGATGCAGTCTTCGGCCAGCATGCGGCAGCCGACTGGAAACGCCGGTCCGACCTGCGCGCGTACCGCCGCGAGCACCTCGAGCGGCAGCCGAATTCGCTGTTCCCTTGCGCCGCCGTAGCCATCGGTCCGGGTGTTCCGCGCCGAGAGAAATGACGCCATGGTGTAGGCATGCGCGTAGTGCAGCTCGACGCCGTCGAAGCCGGCGCGGCGGGCGCGAACCGCGGCGGCCGCGAACACCGCGGGAAGCGTGGCCGGCAAATCCCGGACCGCCGCCACATCGGTGTCCGTGACGCGCTCTCTACGCCCAAGCCGCAACGACTCGAGCTCGCGCGCCGTCAAGGCGTGCGCCAAGTCGGCTTCGTTCAGCGCGGCCAATCGCATTCGGACGCTCGCCTCATCGGCCTCGGGCATGTGCAGAAATTCCCGGTGCCGCGCCGTCACCGTCAAGAAGCGCTCGAAATATTTCCGCGGAGCGGGACGGCGCCGAATACTCAAAAAATCGATGATTTGTATGAATAGCTTGGTTTCGCCGTTGCTGGCCCTGCGCACGCATTCCGTCAGGCGTTCGAGCCCGGGCAGGAAACGATCATCACTGATGCGCAGCAACGGTCCGCTGGCGACGTCGCGCACGCCCGTGGCTTCCACCACCAGCGCCGCGGGGCGGCCCCGCGCAAACCGCTCATACCAGGCGAGCACCGCCGGCGTGACGTCGCCGTCCTCGGACGCGCGCCAGGGAACCATGGCGGGAACCCAGGTGCGCGATGCCAATCGCACCGGGCCCACCATGATGGGCCGGAACAGCAGCGATTGCTCTACCTGGGACGAGCTGGGCCAGGGCGCGTCGAGCGGCGCGTACTTGATGCGTTCAGGCGGACGCCAAATGGCCATGAGCTTCGTCGGGAATCACGGCGGTTGCCTCTATTTCCACGAGCGCGCGCTGCTCGACCAAGCCCCGCACTTCCACGACCGACATCGCCGGAAAATGTTTGCCCAGCACTTCTCGGTAGGCAGCGCCGATCTCGCGCGCCTCGCGAAGATAGGCATCGCGACTCAGGACATACCAGGTCAGTCGGACCAAGTGCCGCGGCTCGCCGTGGGCCTCCTGCAGCACGCGCACAATGTTGCGAAGCGCCTGCCTTACCTGCTCGGTCAAAACGTCGCTGCTGAACTGCCCCTGCGCGTCCCAGCCGATCTGGCCGGAAATGAATATCATCCGACCGCGTGCGGCTACGCCATTGGCATATCCTTTTGGGCGGGCCCACTCCGCGGGTTGCAAGGTCTCGGTGCTCATTGGAATGCTCAGATTGGCTCCTAGTTGCCTTTGAACGCCGGGCGTTGTTTTGCCGAAAAGGCTTCGTAGGCACGGCGAAAATCATCGGTCTTCATGCAGATCGCCTGCGCCTGCGCCTCGGCCTCGAGCGCCTGGTCCAGCCCCATGTTCCACTCCTGATTGAGCATGGATTTGGTCATGCCATGCGCAAACGTCGGACCATCCGCCAGCTCCTGGGCGAGTAAAGCCGCCGCCGCGCGCAGCTCCTCGACGGGGAGCACGCGGCTGTAAAAGCCGCAGGCGAGCGCTTCGTCGGCGGCCATGCTCCGGCCCGACAGCAGCAATTCCGCAGCCCGGCCATGGCCTATGATGCGGGGCAGAATGGCGCAGGCGCCCATGTCGCAGCCCGCGAGTCCCACGCGCGTGAACAAGAATGCGGTTTTGGAGCGAGGCGTGCTCAGTCGAATGTCCGAAGACATGGCCAGGATGGCGCCGGCGCCCGCGCATACGCCGTCGACGGCGGCGATGATGGGCTGGGGGCAGGCGCGCATGGCTTTGACGAGATCACCCGTCATTCGAGTGAAGTTGAGCAGCTCGGGCATGCTCATGCGCGTCAGCGGACCGATGATCTCCTGCACATCTCCGCCCGAGCAAAAGTTTCCATCCGCACCGGCGATGACGATCGCTTTTACCTCCGAGGCATAGGGCAGCCGGCGCATCAGATCCCGCAGTTCGGCGTAGCTATCGAACGTGAGGGGATTTTTCCGATCGGGACGATTCAACGTAATCGAGCCGACTCGATTTTCGACGGACCAAAGGAAATGCCGGGCGTGGTAATCGGTCAAGGTGTCTTGCAAGTCGGTCGAAGTGTCTTTCATGGGTTTTTCCGCGTCAGTTGCGCGCGCAAAAGCGACAAGGATTCATTCAATGCGCGCTGCTCGCGCTTGGGGATGCCGGAGAAAAGCGTCACGATCCAGGACTCGTGCTCGACAGCCATCTGCGAAAACTGCCGCCGTCCCTCCCGGGTGAGCTTGACCAGGTAGGCGCGACGATCGGCCGGATCTTCGGTTCGAACGATCGAGCCGGCGCGCTCCAATTGATCGACAATACCCGTGATGTTGCCGCCGGTCACCAGCATGCGCCGCGACAGCTCGCCCATCTGCAGTCCCAGCGGCGCCCGTTCGAGCTGGGCCATCAGATCAAAACGCGGCAGCGTGGTCTTGAATTGCGCGGCCAGAGCCTTGCGCACGTGGTTCTCGATGAGGTGCGTACAGGTCAGCAAGCGCAGCCACAAGCGCAGCGATTCATGATGATCGTCGGTCAATCGGGTATCCAGGCCCAGCGCTGCGCTCACATCAATTCTCCGCCGGCGACCACGATGCTCTGCCCGGTGACCGATTCGCTGCCGGGCAGGCATAGCCACGTGACGGCGTTGGCGACCTCATCGGGTTGCACGAGCCGCCCCTGCGGATTCGATTTGGTCATGGCCAGCAGGGCGTCTTCGATCTTGCGGCCGGTGACGGCGGATATTTTTGCCGCCGCCTCTCGGACCAGATCGGTATCGGTATATCCGGGGCACACCGCATTCACGGTGATGTTGCGCGACGCGACCTCCCGGGCGACGGCACGCGTCAATCCGATGACGCCGTGTTTCGCCGCGCAGTAGGCCGCGACGTAGGGATAGCCGGTCAATCCGGCCGTGCTCGCGATGTTGACGATTCGTCCGAAGCCGCCTTGCAGCATGTCGGGCAACGCCGCCTGCATGCCGAAATACGTGCCGGACAGGTTGATGGCGAGCAAGCGTTCCCACAGGGCATCGTCGCGTTTGGTGATCGGCGCGCTGATCGCCTGCCCGGCGTTGTTGATCAGTATCTCGATGGGCCCGAACAGCGCGCGCGCGCCGGCAAACGCGGCGTCCACGGATTCCCGCTTGGCGACGTCCGCGGTTGCGCAAAACGTCTGCGCGCCGGAGGATCTCAATTCGGCGGCAAGTCCTTCAAGCGTCGCGGCCGTGCGCCCGAGCATGCTCACTTTGGCGCCCTGCGCGATCAGCGAGCGCACGATGCTGGCGCCGATACCGCGGCCGCCGCCGGTTACCAGTGCGTGCCGACCCTGCAGCGGCTTGTTGCCATTCATACGGCGCCCCCGGCCGCGGCGCGCTCGGCGGCCCGCTCGAGCTGGTTCTTGGCGGACTGATAGGGCTCGGGCCACCACTGTTCCGCATAGCCCTGCGCAGCGGCCGCCGCGAGCGTCCACGAAGGATTTGCCAGGTGCGGCCGCGCAAGGGCGCACAGATCCGCGCGTCCCGCGGCGATGATCGAATTGACATGATCGGCCTCGTAAATATTCCCCACGGCAATCGTGGGAATGCCGCTCAAGTTTCTGACCAAGTCGGCCAGTGGTGTCTGCCACATGCGGCCATAGACGGGCTGTTGTGTCGCCACCGTCTGCCCGCTCGATATGTCGAGAATATCGGCGCCCGCCGCAGCCAACGCCTTGGCAATGACGATCACGTCCGTTTCGGAGAGGCCCCCTTCCGCCCAATCACACGCCGATATGCGCACGCTCAGCGGCTTCTCCGCCGGCCAGGCCGCGCGCACCGCGCGCAGCACCTGCAGCGGAAACTTCAACCGATTTTCGACGGACCCGCCGTATTCATCGGTTCTTATATTGGTCAGGGGCGAGAGGAAACTCGCCAGCAGGTAGCCATGCGCCATGTGCAATTCAAGCATGTCGAATCCGGCTTCGGCGCCGAGCGTCGCCGCGCGCACGAAATCGTTCTTCACCGACTCCATCCGCGCCGGCGTCATTTCCTGAGGCACCTGACTGATGCCGGGCAGGTACGGCAGCGGCGAGGGCGCCCACAGCGGCCAATTGCCGCGGCTCAAGGGGTGATCCGCTTCCTGCCATCCCAGCTGCGTCGAACCCTTGCGGCCCGCATGACCGAGCTGCAGGCAAATGCGCGCGGGCGATTCGGCGTGCACGAACTCCACGATACGCCGCCACGCCGCGCCTTGCGTCTCGTTCCACAAGCCGGTGCAGCCGGGCGAGATGCGCGCGTCCGCCGAGGTACAGGTCATCTCGGTGAATACCAGCCCGGCACCGCCGGTTGCGCGTGCGCCCAGGTGAACCAAGTGCCAGTCGGTCGGCACGCCCTCCGCGGCTCGATATTGGGCCATCGGCGACACCACCACGCGGTTTACGAGCTGCATGCCGCGCAACCGAAACGGCAGAAACATCGGCGGCAGCGGCCGCGCAATGCCGCTGCATTTCGATGCCAAGCGGGTTTCGATCCTGTCGATGAACTTGGCGTCGCGCAGCTTCAGATTCGCATGGCCGATGCGCTGGCTTCCCGACAACAGGCTGTATGCGAATTGCAGCGGCTCCATGCCTTCGTAGCGCGCGACATTCTCGAACCACTCCATGCGGTTGCGCGCCGCATTTTGCAGCTTCTGCGCCTCGACACTGCGCTCGGCTTGGTAGGACTGCAGCCCGGATTGCACGTCCTTTGCATGGCTGACATGCCGCACCAGCGAGATGGCGTCTTCCATCGCCAGCTTGGTGCCCGAGCCGATCGAAAAATGCGCCGTGTGCGCCGCATCGCCGATCAGCACCCGGGTGCCGTCGTGCCAGTGCCGGCAAACAACCCGATTGAAATTGAGCCACGGCGAGCCGCGCAAGTGCCGCGCGTTGGACAAGAGCGGGGCGTTGCCCAGATAGGCCGCGAACAACTTCTCGCAGAATGCGATCGACTGGTCTACGTCGGCCTTGTCCAGCCCGTGCGCCGCCCAGGTCTCCTCGCGCGTTTCCACGATGACCGTGGAAAGGTCCTTGCTGAACTGATAGGCGTGAATCTGAAACCAGCCGAATTCGGTCTTCTCGAACGCGAAGGTGAACGCCGCGAACTTCTGCGTCGTGCCCAGCCAAATATACCGGCACTTGCGCACCTCGATGCTGGGACCGAACCTCTCTTCTTGCCGCGTCCTGGCCTTGCTGTTGGCGCCCTCGGCAATCACCACGAGATCCGCGCCGTCGAACTCGTCGGTGCCGTCGATCTCGTGCTGGAAGGTTTGCTTCACGCCCAGCGAGGCAGCGCGCTTTTGCAGAATGTTGAGCAGCTTGCGGCGCGAGATGCCCGCGAAGCCGTGGCCGCCCGAGCGGATGGCCTGGCCCTTGAAATGCACGTCGATGTCGTCCCAGTGGTAGAACTCGTCGACGATGCGCGCATGCGAGGGCGCGTCCGCCTCGAGGAAATTGCCCATGGTGCTGTCCGAAAACACCACGCCCCAGCCGAAGGTGTCATCCGGACGGTTGCGCTCGAATACCTCGACGGCGGCGTCCGGCAACGCCTTTTTGAACAGAATCGCGGAATAGAGGCCGGCGGGCCCGCCGCCCATGCAGACAATTCGCTTCATGCCTCATTATAGCATATATCAATAGTTTATATATAAAGCATAAATGTTCATTCGCCGTCCAGGCAACGCGCGAACAGTTCGACGGCGGTCTTCAATTGACCCACGGAAAGTCCCGCGTAGCCGATGAGCAATCCAGGCCGGGCGGGCAGCGCGCGGTAGTAGGGATGAATCGGGTGCAAGCCAAGGCCGACCGAACCGGCGCGCTCGATGAACGCGCCGAGCCGATCGAAGCCCAGATGGCGAAACCAGATGACAAAATGCATCCCCGCCAGGTGCGGGCCGATTTCAATGTGCGAACCCGCGAGACGCTGCAGCGCATCGACGACCGCCCGTCGGCGATGGATCAGCTCCGTGACGGACTTGCGCAGATGCTTTTCGTACTGCCTGCTGTGGATGAAGGTGGCAAGCGCCGCCTGTTCCACGGAGGGCGAGCCTAGATCGTCGAGCAGCTTCGCCTTGTACAGGGCGTCGCGCAGCGCCGCGGGACATACGATGTAACCCAGGCGCAGGGATGGAAACAGTGTCTTCGAGAAGCTGCCCACATACAGGACGCGATCGGCCAGATCCAGGGATCGCAACGCCGGCAGAGGCCGCCCGCCCGCGTGAAATTCGGTATCGTAGTCATCCTCGAATATCCAGCTTCCGGTGCGCGCGGCCCATCTCAATAGTTCCAGGCGCCGGCTCAGGGACATGACCACTCCGGACGGGAATTGATGCGAAGGAGTGACGAACACCAGCCGCGTCGGAAGCAGCGGCAATTCGCGCACGACGAGGCCCTCATCGTCCGTGCGGCCGCTCTTCACGCGCGCACCGTGCGCGAGCAAGCTGTGCATGGCTAGCTGATAGTGCGGATCTTCCACAATCACGCGGTCGCCCGGGTCCAACAGTACGCGCTCCACCAGCGTGAGCGCCTGTTGAGTGCCC
>Ga0210406_10000951_pt1 | contig 37561 bp, 34 predicted proteins | sample IncBWC30MmetaG_FD_155454 | JGI IMG/M metagenome (GOLD analysis project Ga0210406, IMG submission 155454) | Forest soil microbial communities from Barre Woods Harvard Forest LTER site, Petersham, Massachusetts, United States - Inc-BW-C-30-M | ecosystem: Environmental > Terrestrial > Soil >... | reverse complement strand
GACCATCGCAGATTGGGGAAGATCGTAAACAGGAACGCCGCGGTATCGCGATCGATCACCATCAGGTCGACGAAGTTCGCGGTCATCTGCACGACGTCGTGCTTGAGCCGCGACAACAGCACCAGCGCCACGACCATGGCCAGCGACAACGCGGCTGACAAGGCAGGTCGCCGCAACAGCGTGATCCAGAAGAAGTTCAGGATCCCCCACGCCAGCAGAAAACAAATGCGCGAGCCGAGGTCGGCCTCGGTTTGCAGCATCAGCAACAGCGCCGCCAGATGTGGCGCCGCGACGGCCAGCAGCCGGAAAATGCCAAAGGAGGTAGCGCCCGCGGAGGCGACGGTTGCGAATGGGCCTGGATTTGGCGCGGACGCCATGGAGGGGACGCAACTTAAAACCCGGCACTGCCCAAAAGCCTTGGCTGGCGATGACCAGGAGACCGACGCCGCGTCCGGAACCCGCAGGCGTGTCATAAAAATGTAATGGAACCGTCACGGCGGCGCAATGGAGCGGCCCTGTGACCTTTCGTCTAGAGGCAGCAATTTTTGCAGGCAACCTTACCGGGCGGGCCGCGGCTCGCTTCCCCGATCAGATCGTGCTCGATAATTCATTCCGGCAACCCCGGCCGAAACCCTGCAAGGTTATTTCAATGTTTTGTTCGGCACCGGACAGACGGGTTTTCAAGACGGAATTAGCCTTTTTGTCATGCTGGGGAACACGAAACCCGATCCAGAACTATTGCCAAACCACCGTCCGCGCTGCCCCGATTGCCAAATGCGGATGGTGACCGCTGCCGTCACGCCCGTATCAGAGGGTTTCGAGCATCGTAGCTACAAGTGCCCGAAATGCGCCCACGCCGAAACCAGAATTGAGACCAGCGATCCCCATGAATGGACTGCCTTGGGCGGGACGGCTCGCGAGCCGGGGCAAACGGATCATCCAGCATCGACCAAATAGCTCTGTTCCATGGCTCGACCGATCAAACACCCAAAGCCCCGACTCGATCTGGAAGCCGAAGCGCTGACAGCCCTCGAAAAAGCCAGTGCGCTGCCGCACGGTCCGGAGCGGGCCGAGGCGATGAAGCGAGCCGGCATTCTCAGGAATGCGGCCGACATGCATGGATTGCTGTTTCCCAAGCGGGGCACACCTTTGAAAACCTGAGCTTGGCGCCTTCCACAGTGCGCTACAGATGCGAGGATAGGGCGTGGCAATTCGATGCCGCGTAAACGGAATAATTCTTGCTATGTCCGGTACTTGGCGTAGCCTCCCTTAGATTATCGGGTATCCGTCTAGGCACCGATAGCTGAGAGTTCTCTGCGCTCCCGCCTGTCAAAGGGAGCGCGTGCGATGAAGAACATTTTGCTCAGCCTGCTCTCAACATCCGACCTGGAGCGCCTTGAGCCGTACTTGAAGCCGACGCATTTCGAACAGCATCACGTGTTGTTCGAGGCGGACGAGCAGATCCGCCATGTTTACTTTCCGACCGGCGGGGTCGTTTCCCTGGTCGTTACCCTTTCGACCGGAGAAACAGTTGAAGTGGCGATGGTCGGCCTCGATGGCGTGGTGGGCGCGGCCGCGGCGCTCGACGGCAAGGTGGCGCTAAGCCGCGGCATCGTTCAGCTCGGCGGCGAAATCGTGGTGTGCGATATCGAGGCCCTCAAATCCACCGCCTTGCAAAGCCCCAAATTGCTTGCCCTGCTGATCCGTCACGAGCAGACCGTTTACGCCCAGGCCCAGCAGTCGGCGGCCTGCTTTGCAACGCATCAGGTCGCCGCCAGGCTCTCGCGCTGGCTGCTTCGCGCGCGGGATTTGTCGGGCAGCGATACGCTGTCGTTCACCCAGGAGTACCTCGCGCAAATGCTGGGCGTGCGAAGGACCAGCGTAACCGTGGTGGCCCACACCTTGCAGGCGGCGGGATTGATCAAATACGCGCGCGGCAAGATTCAAATATTGAATACCGAAGGGCTGCAGGACAGCGCTTGCGAATGCTACGCGACCGTCAAGTCCCAGTATGGGAAATTGGTCGGAAGAATCGGCCCGAGCTAGGTCGGCTCTGGAGTCCAGGCTGCCGCGGCCTTCATTCCCGTGCGGGCGGCGGAGGCTTTGCGATCCCCTCGATGAAGAGATCGAGGATCGCTTCGGCGGCGCGCTCGGCTTCGGCCTCAGCGATGCCCCAGCGCGGAAAATGTCCGTCGATCTTCATCCGCGCAAAACCGTAAACCAGCGCGCGGCCGGCGATCAGCACCGGCTTGAGCTCGCCCGTGCGCAGCGCCCCTTTCGCAAAAGCCTCCGCCAGCATCCGCTCGGTCATGGCGATCAGTTCGGCATTGTCGCGCGACAATTCGGCGGCCCCGTCGTGATCGAAATAGCGGCCGCTCGAGATGATCTCGAAATGGGCGGGATTGCGCATTGCCCAGCGCAGATAGGCAAGGCCAAAGCCGCGATAGCGGCTTAAGGGATCGTCGGCCGGCGCTTCCGCGAGAGCTGCTGCGATCTCGGCCCGGAAGCGGCGCTGCGCTTCCGCCGCGACCGCCATCATCAGTGCGTCCCGGCTTTCGAAATGCCGGAACGGCGCGCCCGGCGAGACGCCGGCGCGGCGGGCTGCCTCGCGCACGCTGACTGCCGCGGGCCCGCCCTCGGCGGCCAGTTGCAGCGCCGCGTCGATCAGGGCGCGCCGGAGGTCGCCATGGTGATAGGGCTTTGGCGCCGGCGGGCGGCGCCAGGGCCGCTGCTTCGGTTTCGCGGATGCGGGCATAAGATCTGTTGTCTGAGCATGACCTTGTTCGGAAAACGGTACCCACCCATCGGGTCACAGCCCGAGGGCAATGCTTTTCCGGGCCATGTTCTTAGCATCACCCGCTTGTGAATGTAAGCATCGATTACACCAGTTGACCGGTCGCGGCCAGCCTATGTAACTGATGATTACATCAGCTGGGGAGCACATCATGGCAGAGCACATCACGACGTGGCATCGTCAAAACTGGTTCGAAGGCTGGCGGCTATTCGCCGTGCTCACGCTGACCCTGATTGCCCTGTGCGTCTGGATCGCCGGCATGCGGCAGTTCGAGGTCGAGGGCATCCGCATGGTGGTCCGCTTCACCGCGCGAACCTCGCTCGTCTTCTTCTGCCTGGCGTTTGGCGCCGCCGCGATGGCAAAGCTGTGGCCCAATGCATGGACCAGGTGGCAGCGCCGCAACCGCCGTTATCTCGGCGTGACCTTTGCGGCCTCGCATGGCCTGCACGCCCTTGCGATCGCGGCTTTCGCCGTCATGGACCCCGCAAGCTACGCGGCCGCCACCAGCATCGCGTCCTACATTTTCGGCGGCATCGGTTATGCCTTCATCGTCGCGATGACGGCGACGTCGTTCGACCGCGCCGCAAGCGCGCTCGGCGCGCGCGCCTCGCGCATACTGCACCTGACCGGCGGCTATTATTTGTTGGTGCAGTTTTCGATATCCTTCGGCAAGCGCGTACCCGACATGCCGCTTTACGCACTGTTTCTCATTCCGCTGCTCGCGGTGTTCGCGTTGCGGATGATCGCGATGGCGTCGAGGCCGACGGTGCGCGCGCTCCAGGCGGGGTAGTGGCCTCAGTGCATCAGCAGATGAATATGATCGCCTAGCGGCGTGGGCTCGGCCAGATTAGCGAAAGGCATTCCATGAAGATCATAATAATTGTGGTTGGCGTCCTTCTTATACTGCTCGGCTCGCATTGGTTCGGCCAAGGAACGCTATTGTTCCCATGGCCCAGTAACCCGGCCATGGACGGACACAGTGAGTTTGTTGTTTACGGAATTGCGAGCGTGCTCGTTGGGGCAGGCTTAATTTGGTATGCGCGAAGGCCAACTTCCGTGCGCCCGTAAAGCGAGCATGCTGACCGGCGGCTATCATTTGTTGCTGCAGTTTTCGATTTCCGTCGGCAAGCGCGTACCCGACATGCCGCTTTACGCGCTGTTCCTCATTCCGATGCTCGCGGTGTTCGCGTTGCGGATGATCGCGATGGCGTCGAAGCCAACGGCGCGCGCGCTGCAAGCAGGATAGCGGCCTCAGTCGACCAGCAAATGAAATTGTCGGCCAAGCCGGCGGTGAACGGTGAGGACCGCCCTGTCGACGTCACTGATGAGACTGTCTCCAAGGACGACGTTCGGGATTTCCCAGTTCCGGCCTTGGCGGACATCCGGCAATCCGTAGAGACTGGGGATGCGCGCCGTTTCGCATCCCGGCTCGCTTCGTAACGCCTCATTCGCGAGTTGCGTCAATTCCACATTGTTCTTTCCGATCGTCGTCATCGAAAAGTCCGGTCCGCGCGTATCGAAGCAACCGCGATCAATGTCCCCCACATTTCACGCCGGCGGCATCAAGCCGAGACGTTTGGCGATGATCTTGTCGACCATACGCTTCGGCAGCACCGATGTGATCACGTGCCGCATCGGATCCGGCGTGATCTGGTAGCGCACCTTTGGGCTCAGCAACGTCAGCGCCTCGAAAATCCGCTCCGCGATTTTTTCCGGCGGCAATCCATTTTCGCCAAGCTGCCGCGTGAATTTGCGGATTCTTTCCAGCGCCGGGAAAAACGGCGAATTCCTATAGGGCGAAACGTCGACCTCCTCGGCCTTGCCCCAGATCGGGGTTTTCACCGCACCCGGCGCGATGATGACGACGTCGATGCCGAACAGCATCAACTCGCGGCGCAGGCTTTCCGACAGTCCCTCGATCGCATGCTTGGACGCCGAATACGCCGACATCAGCGGGTTGCCGTTCTTGCCTGCCACCGAAGAGACCATCACGATCCGCCCCTTCGGCCCCTTCAGCGACGGATCGGACCCGAGTAGCGGGCCGAAAGCTTGGGTGGCGATGATCGGCCCGATCACATTGACGTCCATCTGCCGGCGGAATTCGTCCACCGACAGTTCGAGCACCGGTCCCGCGACCGCGATGCCGGCATTGTTGACGAGGCCCGAGAGCGTCTCGCCGCCCAGCGCCGCGCGGACTTCGCGCGCCGCCGCCAGCACCGCAGCCTCATCGGTGACGTCGAACATCAGCGGGGTGAAATTGGCGCCGAATTCGCTCTTGAGCCGCTCCGCATCGGCCGCTTTGCGCACGCTGCCGAACACGCGAAAGGAGCGATCGAGCAGAAGTTTTGCCGTGGCCCAGCCGATACCGGTCGACGCCCCGGTGATGACGACGGATTTCATGACTCTGCCTGCCCGTGCGATATTTCCTGACGATCATGTAGGCCGGGCCCGGCAATGCCGCAATGCTACCCGCAGCCTGCTCGGCGGGCCCGCCGATGATCGTGGCGCCGCACATGATGCTTCGATGCCCATCGAAGTATTCGTCGTTTGCCTAAGATAAACTTGGTCCGGAAGGCATTTTGACTTGGACAATGCCGCCGCAAGCTCCATAGAAACGCGCGAGGACGGTTGGGCTGCTAGGCCGAATATAGGACATCAGTCATGACGGCAACACAGACTATTGCGGCCGATCCACCGCATGTTCGCGCCGCACCACCGCATCCAAATCCGTATCCTTATTACGGGCGTCTCGCCCGCGAGCAGCCGGTATTCCGCGACGAGGTGAACGGATGGTGGGTTGTCGCCAGCGCAGCTGCGGTCAACGAGGTGCTGACCAGCGATTTTTGCCTCACGCGTCCTCCGGGCGACCCTGTCCCCACCGCGATCCGCGCCGGGCCGATGGCGGAGATTTTTGGCCGCCTTGTGCGTATTCGGAATGACGAGATACGAGGCCGGCTGAAGATCGCGGTTGCCGCTGCCTTGCGCGGCCTCGATCTGGGCACTGTGGCCGATCTGGCCCGGGCACGGGCGGCCGAGCTCGAGGCCGACCTTGGGCTGCCGCTGGACGAGAACAAGACCACCCAGTTCATGTTCGCGTTGCCGGTGCAGGTGACCGCACAATTGCTCGGCATCCCGCGCGAGCGGTACCGCGATATGATGTCGTGGCTCGGCGACTACGGGGTGGCGACGGCATCTGCCGCGACCGGGGTTCCCGCACCTGACGCCGCGCTGTTCGCGCGCGGAAACCACGCAGCCCAAGCGCTCATCGAGCTCGTCGGCGCACTCAGGAAAAATAGCGGCGCGCGTGGACCGCTGCTCGACGCGCTGGCGCAGGAGGCGCGGCGCGCCGGCTGCGACGACGAGGCGGACATCATCGCCAACGCGATCGGATACCTGCTGCAGGGCTACGCCGCCACCGCTTCGCTGATCGGCTTGACGTTGCTGGCGCTCGCGCGGCGTCCATCGCTGCGCGCCCAGGTGGAAGCGGATCGCGCATGGCTCCGCGAGGTCATCCAGGAAGTGCTGCGCTGCGATCCCACCACGAACAGCACACTCCGCTTCATGGCGCGAAATGGCGTTATCGCCGGACAAAAAATGCAGCAAGGCGACCTAATCATCGTTCTGATTGCGGCGGCTAATCGCGATGGCGCGCTCAACGGCGAGCCCGACCGTTTCGACATCGCGCGCCAGGACCGCAAGTATCTCGAATTCGGGGCCGGCGCCCATGCCTGCCCCGCCGACAAATTTGCCCCGCTCATTGCCATGATCGCCATCGACCACTTGTTGACGCGCGGCATTCCTTTTGAGCGGCTGGAATCTTCGCTCTCCTATACCGCCTCCGGTCATATCCGCACGCCACTGTTCGGGCGCTGACCGACGAAGCGAATCGCAATGAGGCGTAACGGCTAGATCGGCGTCATTCGGCGGGCGCTACGACCGCCGCCGACGGCAGGCGATTGGGAATGTGCAGAAACAGCGCGCAAACGATGGCCGCGAGCAGGCCGAGCAAGGCGAGCCCATAAAGTCCGCCCGAGTAGCTGCCGGTTAGGTCTTTCATGACGCCGACATACCAGGGGCCGAAGAAGCCGCCGAGATTGCCGAGCGAGTTGATCCAGGCAATGCCGGCCGCCAATCCGGCGCCGCTCAAGAACATCGGCGGCATGGCGAAGAACGGGCCCTTGGAGCCGTAAAAGCCCATTGCGGCGATCGACATTCCCACCAGCGCCCACCAGCTCCCCATCGTCATGCCGGCGATGACGAGCCCCACGGTCGCGAACACGCAACCGATGAACAGATTCCAGCGCCGCTCGTTCATGCGATCGGAGATGCGCCCCCACGTCACCATGGCGATGGCGCCGCAAGCATAGGGGATCATGGTGAGCCAGCCGACCGTCATGTTGCTGTAGTCACCCAGCGACTTGATCATCTGCGGAATGAAATACAGCATGCCGAGGCTCGCAGTGACGATGCCGAAATAGTTCAGCGCCAGCAGCAGCACCTTGGGATTGTAGAGCGCCTGCCATAGCGTGAACTTGCGCACCGCCTCGGTGGCGCTGCGTTCGGCGGCGATCTTGGTCACGAGCCAGTGGCGTTCTTCCTCGGTCAGGAATTTGGCCTGCTCAGGTCGATCCGTGAGCACGAAATATGTGAGCACCCCGATCACCACGGTCGGGATCGCTTCGGCGATGTACATGACCTGCCAACCCCTAAGACCGAACAGGCCATCCAGACCGAGGAGTGCCGTGGATATCGGCGCGCCGACCGCGACCGCGAACGGCAGGCCGATCAAGAAACCTGACACGATGCGGGCGTGGTGATGGCTAGGGAACCAGTAGGTGAAATACAGGATAATGCCGGGAAAGAACCCGGCCTCGGCGACGCCCAGCAGGAAACGCACGATTGAAAAGCTGGTCGAGCCCGTAACCATGGCGGTAAAGCCGGCCAAGATTCCCCAGGTGATCATGATCCGAGCAATCCATATTCTGGCGCCGATTTTTTCCAGGATGACGTTGCTCGGGACTTCGAAGATGAAATAGCCCCAGAAAAACATGCCGACGGCAAAGCCGAAGGTGCCGGCCGACATGTCCAAGTCCGTGCGCATGGTGAGCCCGGCGAAGCTCACATTGATGCGATCGATATAGGCCAGCACATAAGACAGGATGGCAAACGGCAGCAGGCGCAGATAGACCTTGCGCATGGTCGAGCGTTCGAGCGTGCGGTCCACGGCTTCCCTCCCAGGATTCAAGAAAAGCCCGGCTTATGCCGATGTTGTTGTTCTGTCAGGCTAGCACAGCGCGAGTGACGATCGGCATAAAATTCGTGTCCAATTCGCCTCGCGAAAGGTCGGCTTCAGCCGGCATGAGCCCCCTCTGCTTGGTCAACGCCGGCGGCCGGATCGAGCCTGGCGCAATCAGCGGCAACGTCTTACTCCACCACCTCGTTGGCGCGCACCAACAGCATCTGCGGTATTTCAACCCCGAGCGTCTTTGCGGTCTTCAGGTTGATGACCAGCTCAAACTTGATCGGTCGCTCTACCGGAAGGTCTCCAGGCTTGGCGCCTTTCAAGACCTTGTCGACAAAGAGTGCCGCGCGCCGGTAATTCTCGACCAGGTCGGGGCCATAGCTCATCAGTCCGCCGTCATCGACAAATGTGCGATTGAAGAATATCGCCGGCAGACGCGCGCGGCGGTCGCAAGATCGGCGATGCGTTTCCGATAGGTGTTAAAGGTGGTGTCCGGCGGGACAAGCAGGGCTTCGGCCTGGCCTTGCGCGAAAACGGGAAAAGCCTGTGCCAACAGATCCGGGTTAGGAACTTCAAATGGTATCAGCGCGATCGCAGCACGCGCCGCAGCCGATTGCGTCTCGCGCCATTGCGGCACATGCGACGGGTTTGCGGTATTGATGAGAACGGCGACGCGCGCCAGATGCGGCAGTAACTCCCGCATGATGTCGAGCTGTTTTGCCGCCATATCTTCGGCGAAATTTGTCAGACCAGTCACGTTGCCGCCCGGATGGGCAAGACTCTGTACCAGGCCAAAACCGACCGGATCCGCGCCGTCCGCCATCACGATCGGGATCGTGTTGGTAGCGTCACGAGCCGCAAGATTGGCCGGCACCGGAGCGGAGACGATCAGACGTGGGTTCAATTGAACCAACTCGGCCGCCAAGGCCGGCAGGCTGTCGAGATATCCATCGGCAAAACGGTAGACGAAGCGAGCGTTGCGGCCTTCGACGTAACCGAGCTCCCGCATGGCGGCCGTGAATGCGCCGAGTTGCCTGGAACTGGCTTGATCGGAACTCGCATGCAGAACGCCGATCAGGAGTGGAGCTGCTTGCTGCGCATGTAGCGAAATCGACCATGTCGCCGCTGCACTGCCGAGAAGCCCTATGAATTTGCGCCGCCTCATGCCGCCACTTGGGGCTAGAAGATGATCCTTCCTGAGCACCCGATCGACGCGACGCAAAAGAGCCGCCTACTCCGCATGCCCGTCGATGATCGGGCCGAACAACTGCCATTTCTCGCCGGTAAAGCGCATCATCTGCACCTGCTCGATCGGATAGAAATCGGTCGACGTGGTCTTGATGCGGATGCCCGGAATGTAGGTGTCCATCTCGAAATCCATGTTCGCGACCGCCTTCATCACGTTCTCGCGCGTAAGGTTGTCGCCGCAGCGCTTCAGCACCTCGACCAGGGCGGTCGAGATATTGAAGGCCGTCAGCGGCCCGCTCTCGGACTTGTCGGCTTCCGGATAATATTTCGCCATGAAGGCGCGGAACCGCTGCATGCCGGGATAGCTGTCCCACTGCGGATCGGTGACGTCCATCTGATAGCCGGCGGACAGGATGCCCCGGGAGTTTTCCAGACCGGCAGGCTTGAGCACCGCGCCGACCGAGGCCGACACGTTGGTCATGATGTGGACCGGGTGCCAATCGAGCTCGGCGAGCTTCTTGATCGCCTGTGCGGCGAATTTTGGGGTACCGATGTTGACGAAGATATCCGGGTTGGCGGACTTGATCGCCACCACCTGGGAATCGACGGTCGGCATGGCGACCTCATAGGGGACGCTGGCAACCACCATGCCGTCAAATTTATCGCGCAGCACGTCCCTCAAGCCGAGAACGTAGTCCTTGCCGAAATCGTCGTTCTGATAGAGCAGCCCGATCCTGGCATGGGGGTAATGCTGCAGGATGTAGGTCGCATAGATCCGCGCCTCCGCCCGGTAGTTCGGCTGCCACCCGATGGTCCAGGGGAAATGCTCGGGATCGCCCCAGCGCGAGGCGCCGGTGGCGACGAAGAGCTGCGGTACCTTCATATTGTTCATGTATTTCTGGATCGCGGCGTTGCTCGCGGTGCCGAGCGGGGCGAAAATCAGGAACACCTCGTCGCTTTCGACCAGCCTGCGCGCCTGCTCCACCGTCTTCGGCGGGCTGTAGGCGTCGTCATAGCTGATGAAGTTGATCTTGCGGCCGTTCACCCCGCCATTGTCGTTGATCATCCGGAAATAGGCGCTCATGGTCTTGCCGATGATGCCATAGGCCGATGCCGGCCCTGAGTACGGCATGATGTTGCCGATCTTGATTTCGGTGTCGGTGACGCCGGTGTCGTATTTCTTCTGCGCGGTGGCGGGCACCGCGGCCAAGACGAAGGTCAGGGCGAGGGTCAGCCCGGAAAGCATAAGCTTTCTAGCAAGATGCGGCCTGACGAAAGGTGTCCGGATCAATTGCTTCGCGCAGCGCTTCATGAGCTTGCCTCCTGCGATCCGAATACGCGCACTTCATTGGAGCGGAGCATTTTCTTGCAGCGACCGGATTGCACTTCGCCGGAAAATGACCGCAAAGGCGTAACGGCTTGTGTCGGACGATTTCCTCGATTTTTTTCTTGAGGTGCGGACGATAGCAGGCCGACGGGCTCGCAGGAAGCGGCGAGCTGACCAAAGACGATTTGTCGCGAGAAGCGCTAGAGCAGGATGACTTTTCTTCGAATCGTCATCCCGCTCTATCTTTTTGTTTGAGCATGATCTTTTCGGAAAACCGGTGTCCACTTTTCCGGATCATGCTCTAGTTGCGGTGCGGCGCAGCAACCTGCCCGCCGCAATCTCCGATTTAATGCATGGACGCCCGTTGCGCCTGCTCCCGAAGCCGATAGAACTGGAGCGCGGCCCGGGCGGTCTTTGGCTGCAGCCGGAAAAAGCTTGCAAAGCACCGGTCCAGCCGATCCTTCGCCGGCCTGCCGCGACCGGCCTGCAAAGCCAAGATGGCCTTCACCGTTTCCCACGACAGGTCGATGGCTTTGGCAAGGACAAGAAGCTGCTCCGGCTCGCTCTCAACCAGCGCGCGCTCGATCAGCCCGGCCGGAACATTGCACATCAGCGACAGCGCGACCACAATTCTATCGAAATTCCCTTCGCGAACAAAGGCCTGCAAGCGCGCCTCATCGAGTTGGCCAAGCGAATGCAGCGTCCGCACATGGGCCAGCGCCTTCGCATGGTCGCCGGAGCCCGCGCGCGCTTCGGCCTGAATCGCCTCCGATGCTTCCGCAACCGCGCTCCGGATCAACGCAGCTTGCCGCGGATCGGCCGCCTCAAGCCTGTTTCTTACGATTTCGGACGCCTGCGCAAACAGTCTTACCTGATCGTGGCGCGAGATGTCGGCGCGCCACCAGACCCGCAACGCGAGATCGCCATTATCCTGTGCCCTCTTGACGAGAGTGGACATGCCGGCCGCGGAAAACTTGGCGCCAGGGTTATCGACGGTACCGGCGACGACATGATGATTGCCCCGGTTGACCAGAATATCCGTCACCGGCTCGGTCAGGACGCTTCGTCCGGAAATAGCCAGCAGGTGACCCTGACTCTTGGTGCGCGCGGCCTCTGCCAGCGAGGCGTCATCGAGCCGGGCGGAGTGCGCCAGAACCGGCGCTGCCACTTCGATCGCGTCGTCGAATGCGAGGGCGCGTATCACCCCGCCCGGCGCGTCGGGGACCCGGGCGAGCCGGTCGCCGAGGGCGGCACGCGCGGCAAGCTCAATGTCCTCGACGAGCTTGCCCATGACATCGTCGAACAGGTTGATCTGTTCATCGGAAAACTTGCCCGAGCCCTGGATGAAAAGATCGGTGACGCACCGCAGGACTTCGGCGCGCCTCGACAGGTCGTTGCCCGTCAGCACGCTCTCCAGTTCATCAATAAGACTTTCCTGTGCGTTCATGGCTTGGAACCGCAATCTGCTGCGGGAAATATCAGGCGCATTGCACGAGGCTCACGCGACGTTTCTGGTCGACGGAACCAAGGCATCGAGATCAAGCTCGGAATGCGGAACCGGCCGGCCGAACAGATAACCTTGCGCGTAGTCGACCCCTGCGGACAGCAAGGCCTCGAACTGCTCGCTGTTCTCGACTCCCTTGGCCGCGGTCGCAATATCGAGGCCGCGCGCCAAGGCGAGCACGGACGCGACGACCGCCGCGCAATCTCGGCGGCTTGCGAGCCCTTGCGTGACCGACCTGTCGATCTTGATCTTGTCGAATGGAAAGCCCGTCAGGTAGCTTGCCGAGGAATATCCCGCTCCGCAATCGTCGAGCACAATCGAGACACCAAGATTCTTCAGTTGCCTGATCGCCTGCAGATGCGCCGCCCGGTTGTTCTCGAATAGCGAGGTATCGGCGATTTCCAGTTCCAGCCGCTCCGGCGAAAGACCGGAATCGACCAGTGCGCACAGTACCAGGTCGAAGAGATTCCCCTTGCTGAATTGAGCGGCTGCGATGTTGACGGCAACCTTGATGTGCGCCGGCCAGGCGGCGGCATCGATGCACGCCTGTTGCAGAATCCATCCTCCCAGCGGCAGCATCAAGCCCGTCGATTCCGCAAGCGGGAAGAATTGATTGGGAGTGAGAAGTCCTCTCGACGGATGATGCCAGCGCACGAATGCCTCTACGCCGCAAATGCGGCGCGTGCGGATATCGATCATAGGCTGATAGTGCAATTCGAATTCGTTGCGCGATATCGCATCGCGCAACTCGCCTTCCATCGACTTCTGTATGTCGGCGGCCGCGGTCAATTCGGATTGAAATACCCGGAAGTCGTTGCGCCCGCTGGACTTCACGGCATAAAGCGCCAGGTCCGCCTTTTGCAGCAGCGTCTCGGCATCGGTGCCGTGCTCGGGCGCGAAGACAATTCCGATGCTGGCCCCGACGCCGACCCTGTTGCCATTGAGGTCGAACGGTTTTTCGATAAGCCTGACGATCCTGAGCGCCAGCGCGATGGCGCCTTCGCTCTGGTTCTTCTCGTTTTGCTGGATGATGGCGAATTCGTCGCCGCCCAGACGGGCCAGGACATCGGTATCGCGAAGCGAGGACTTGAGCCGCTGCGCGACTTCGACCAGCAACTGATCGCCGGCCGGATGCCCCAACGTATCGTTCACATTCTTGAACTTGTCGAGGTCGAGCATCAGCACGGTGAAAGTGGTGCCATGACGCTGCAGCCTCTTTGCGGCATCTTCGAGCTTCTCCGAGAACACCGCGCGGTTCGCCAGGCCAGTCAGCAAATCGTGTTGCGCAAGGTAGGCGATCCGCTCTTCATTGCGAGCCCGTTCCGTGATGTCCTCGTCCGTGGCAAGCCAGCCGCCGTCAGCCATCATATGGCGGGTGATCGCGACCACGCGCCCATCGGCGAGCTCGTAGACTTCCTTTCTATTCTTCACATTTTGCGTGAGATAGGCATCGGCCTCCACGCCCAAGAAATTGGTGCCCTTTTCGCGACGGTATTCGAGAATTTGCGCCAGCGTCGTTCCCGGTGCTATCTGATCGCGGTCGAAATGATAGATGTCGCCATAGCGCGCATTCGAAACCACGACCTTCTGCTCTGCATCGAACATGCAAAGCCCCTGGGACATATTGTTGAGCGCAATGTCGAATCGGACGTTTATCGCCTCAAGTTCGGCGGCCTTCTCGGCCAACAGTTGCTCGCTTCGTTTCTGCTCGGTGACATCTTCGTGGGTCGCGACCCAGCCGCCATCGGGCAGCGGCTTGCGTTGAATGAATATCCGGCGGCCATCGGCCGGTTGGTAATTCTGTTTTGCCTCCGTCGGCATCAACTCGACGTGCTGATCGACGGTCAGATCGCTGGTCTCGCCGCGGTCGACATAATGCTGCAAAATCCGGCTCAGTGGCGTGCCCGGCCGGACCAGTTCGTCCGGCAGATTGTACATCTGCTGATAGCGGCGGTTCGAAATCACCAGCCGCTTTTTCGCATCGAACAGGCAGAGGCCCTGCGACATGTTGCTGATGGCGATATCGAAACGCGTATTTGTATTCGCCAAAGCCCGCGTTTGGGCCGCGAGAGCGTTGGTCTGCCGAACCAGGACGAAGGTGCCAAATAGAATGATGGAGACGATCGCAACGACCAGCGAACCGAATATATAGAGATGCCGGTACCACGGCGCCAGCATCTCACTACGGGCGTAGCTCACTAACAAAACCAGCGGCAAGCCCGGCACTGCCTTGTAGCCTGCCACCCGATCCACGCCGTCAACGATGCTCTTTATTTCGTAAGAGCCCGTCTCCGACATCGGCAAATATTTCTTGAGGAGCGGAGAGTCCGCGAAGGATTTTCCAAGTGCGTCGCGGTTCTCGGGCTCCCGTGCGAGAATCGTTCCCTCGCGGTGTAACAATAGGACAGTGCCGCCTTTGCCGAGATCGATCGAGCCAAAGATCTTGAGAAAATAGGACTGATCGATGGGCGCGGTTACCACGCCTGCGAAGCTGCCGTCGGCGTTGCTCAGCCGCCGCGATGCCGCCGTGAACCATTTATCGCTGGCCGCTGAACGATAGGGTGGCGAAATGAACAGCCGATCGTCGGCGGCATCGCGCTGGGCGATGAAATGCGACATCTCGGATATGTTGCTGCGTGGTGGCGCGTGGTCATAGGAGTGAGCGATCAATTGCCCCGACGCATCGGTCCATCCGACCGCGACAAGGACGGATGAGCTCTTTTGCAGCTGCCGAAGCGCCGCATTGGCCACGCCGGGTTCGGTGTACTTTGCACGGATCGCCGCCGCCTCAAGCAGGACACGATCGACGTCTTCAAAGATCAGTGCCGTGTGCGCGGCAAGAACTGTCGCAAAACTCTGGGCATCGGTTTTTGCACCCGCGATCCGGTCCCGATAGCGGCTTTCCAGATCGGTGAGAAACAGAACGATTGTCGCGGCCGAAAACACCAGGCCAAGCCCCGCCAGCGACCATCCCGGCGACGGGACCAGTTTTCGATAATTTCCCTGCATTCCAAACCCGCGCTGCGACCGGCATCGGGCCCATCCTCGCTTCGCATCCGTTAATATTGCGTTCATATTATTAACGTCGATGCGCGGACGACGGATGGGAGTCTCGATTCAAGGCCAGCCAAGTCGGGACGCCCAACGGGCGACCGGTCATTCCAGGTCGCGACGCGATGAAGTCGCGGTCAATGCGATCGGCATTGGAGAAGGACCGCCGATCGCCACGCAAGAATCTGGATGAGGTCTCAATTCGTGTCACCGAGGCGCGCTCAACGCTTTTTTGCGACCGGTACCGGCGACGAGAATCCGGATTAAACGCCGGCGCTTTGAATCTGAACCTGCAAGGCTTTTTTGCCCAAGGATTTCACCTGGGCTGGCTCACACCAAGAATATGGTTGAAGCGTCAGTTCTTGTTCCGACCGCGGCGCTCGCATCGTTTGCGGCGGCTCGCTGCGACTTGGAGATTGGATGAGGTCGCAATCTGGGTCGACAAAAAAAGCGAGAACGCCTCTCGCGCTCTCGCTTTTGAATATGCCGATCAGGCCTTAATTTTCCGTTCCGCTGGCAGGAACCAGCCGGGGCGTTTTAGTTCTTCGTCTTGTCCACCAGCGCGCCCTTCTTGATCATCGCGATCGCGCGCGCCCCGCGCGATCGCGCAAAGATAGAGCGTGGATCAAGCCCTAGTTCTTGGTCTTGTCCACCAAGGCGCCCTTCTTGATCCACGGCATCATGTCGCGCAGCTTGACGCCGACTTCCTCGATCGGGTGCTGCGCAAGCTTGGCGCGGGTCGCCTTGAACGAGGTCTGGTTGACCTTGTTCTCCAGCATCCAGTCGCGGGCGAACCGGCCCGACTGGATATCGGCCAGCACCCGTTTCATCTCCGCCCTGGTCTCGGCGTTGACGATGCGGGGGCCGCTGACATATTCGCCGTATTCGGCGGTGTTGGAGATCGAATAGTTCATGTTGGCGATGCCGCCTTCATAGATCAGGTCGACGATGAGTTTTACTTCGTGCAGGCATTCGAAATAGGCCATTTCCGGCGCGTAGCCGGCTTCCACCAGCGTTTCAAAACCGCCCTTGATCAGTTCGACCAGGCCGCCGCACAACACCACCTGCTCGCCGAACAGGTCGGTCTCGCATTCTTCCTTGAACGAGGTCTCGATGATGCCGGCGCGGCCGCCGCCGATCGCGGAGGCATAGCTCAAGCCGAGGTCGTGGGCATTGCCGGAAGGGTCCTTGTGGATCGCGATCAGGCACGGCACGCCGCCGCCGCGCTGGTATTCCGAGCGCACGGTGTGGCCGGGGCCCTTTGGGGCGATCATCAGCACGTCGAGATCGGGACGCGGGTCCAAGAGGTTGAAGTGGACGTTGAGGCCGTGGGCGAATACCAGGGCCGCGCCCTTTTTCATGTTGTCATGCAGGTGCTCGCGATAGATGTCGCCCTGCAATTCGTCGGGGGTGAGCATCATCACGAGGTCGGCCCATTTGGCGGCTTCCGCGACTTCCATCACCTTGAAGCCGGCGGCTTCCGCCTTCTTGGCCGAGCTTGATCCCTTGCGCAGCGCGATGGCGACTTCCTTGACGCCGGAATCCTTCAGGTTCAGCGCATGGGCGTGGCCCTGGCTGCCATAGCCGACGATGACCACCTTCCTGCCCTTGATCAGGTTCAGGTCGGCGTCGCGATCGTAATAAACACGCATGGTCGTTCCTTTTTCGCTGGCCGGGCGGGGCGCCCGGATCGTCGTGTGTTCTGAGGGTTTGCCGGGTGATTTCCGGCCGTTGTCTAGTCCATTTTTCACTTGAGGGGAAACCTGTTTGTGCATGGCGCGGTGCGGCATCATGCTTCCATGAAGACCGGAATCAGGGAGGCAAGCAGCAGGACCGCCATGAGGATGTTGAAGGTTCGTACCGCCGTTCGGGACGAAAGCAGCGGCCGCAGCGCGCTGCCAAATAGCGCCCAGGCCGTGCACGACACTGCGCCCAGGATCAGGTTGAGCGTGACCTGAATCGCGATGTTCCAGGGAAACGAGGCGATCGCGGCATAGGTGGTGATGGTGCCGATCACGATCGCCCAGCCCTTGGCATTGATCCACTGGAACATCGCCGCACCCCAGAACGTCATCGGCCCGCGGCGGTCGCTCCGACCGGGCGTGACGGGGTCGGACATCGCAATCGCGGCGGCGAGGTACACCAGATAGGCCACGCCGCCATATTTGAGAATCGTCTGCAGTACGGGATAGGCGATGAAGACGGTCCCGAGCCCGAGGCCGACGGCGCCGATCATGAAGGCGAAGCCGATGGTGATCCCGGCAATATGCGGCAGCGTCGGGCGGAAACCGTAGGTCAGTCCTGACGACAGCAGCATGATGTTGTTCGGCCCCGGGGTGATGAACATCACGGTGGCAAACATCACGAAGGCGATCAGCAGCGAGTGGGACATGGCAGGCTCACGCGATTTTCGGCAGGGCGCTCGGCCGTTTGGCCAGCAGCATCACGGCGATACCGCCGATCACGGTCACCATGCCGGCGAGCCGCAGCGGCCCAAAGGTTTCACCGAATACGACGCTCGACGCCGCTGAGCCGACGAACGGCACCAGCAGCGCGAACGGCACCACCTGCGCGGCCGGGTAATCTCGCAGCAGGCGACCCCAGAGCCAGTAGGCGATCGAGGTGGAGATAGCGCCCAGCACGAGCATGCAAACAAGCCCGGTCAGCGACATATGCACGAGCGCATGCCATGTCGGCTGCGGCCCGTTGGTCGCGAGCGTCAGCGGCAATAGCGGTATCGCTGCGACCAGGCACAACCACGCGAACAGGTCGAACATGCGTACGCCGTTGGCACGCCGCAGCAACAGATTGCCGATCGCGAAGCTGACCGGGCAGATCATGATGATCGCGAAGGCGCCAACGCTGAAATCGTAGCCGACCGTGCCGCAGATCATCAGGAGCCCTATGGTGGCGATGCCGATGCCGATGGTCTGCATCGGCGTCGGCAATTCGCGGAACACGAGGGCGGCAAAAGCGATCGTGAACAGCGCCTGGCTCTGCACGATGACGCTGGACAGGCCGACCGGCACGCCGTGGGCGATGGCAAAGGCTTGCGCCAGGAACTGGCCGAGAAACAGCGTGAAGCTGATCGCGATCAGAAGCGGCCATGACACCTTGGGTCTGCGGACGAACAGACACGGTGCCGCCGCGATCGCAAAGCGCAGCGTGGTCATCAATTCAGGCGAGAATTCATCGAGCGCGATCCGGCTTGCGACGAACGCAAGCCCCCAGATCACCGCGACCATGACGGCGATGCAAACGTCGGCCGGCTTCATTGTTCTTGCTCTTCTTGTTAGCCCTGCTCGCCGGATTTCGGTTTGCGCAAAAGATACGTGCCGTGCAGCGGCGCGTGATAGTCCGCCGACACCAGCGTGAAGCCGGCCTCGGTCAACATGCGCTCGATCACCCAGCCGAACGTGGAATATTCGTCGCGCATATGGGTGACGACGCTGTCGCGCTCAAAGCCGTGGTTCTTGATGTTGAATTCCGCCCATTGCTCGACGTCGCGTTCGCTTCCGTCGGGCATGCTGACGAACACGATATCGCGCAGGTAGAAATTGGCGCCTGGCTTGAGCGCGCCATAGATGCGCGACAGCGCTACCGCCTTCCAGAAATCCGGCAGATGATGCAGCGTGAACTCGCTGACGATGAGATCGTACGAATTGGGCTGGTAGGCGAAGCTGAGCAGCCCTGCCGACTGGGTGCGGATCGGCGCTTTCCGGTCACGCGCATAGACTTCGGCCAGCGCCAGCATTGCCGGCGAAATGTCGATCGCATCGACCTCGGCGCCCATCAGCGCGGCTTCACAGGCCAGCACGCCATTGCCGCAGCCGATGTCGGCCATCCGCCATCCGGGCTTGACGCCCAGCATGGTCAGCGCGGCGCGGGCCCGAAGATCGCTGTCGTCGTGGCGGTCGTAGATCGAGGCGACGGCGGAATCGAGCCCCAGCCGCCGCCGCTCATTATAGTACCAGTCACGCGCCAGCATATTTCACATCCCTTCAGGCCCGCGCCCGATCGCGGCGACGCCGGTGCGCGAGACCTCGAGCAGGCCGAGCGGACGCATTAGGTCGATAAACTGGTTGATCTTGGCGGTGTTACCCGTGATCTCGAACACAAAACTCTCGGTGGTGGCGTCGATGACGCGGGCGCGGAAGGCGTCTGCAAGCCTGAGCGCCTCGACGCGATTGTCGCCGCCGCCGCGCACCTTGACCATCGCCAGCTCGCGCTCGATCGAGCGGCCGGACAACGTCATGTCGACCACGCGATAGACCGGCACCATGCGGTCGAGCTGGTGTTTTATTTGCTCGATGACCATCGGCGTGCCTGTGGTGACGATGGTGATGCGGGAGAGGTGTTTCTGGCTCTCGGTCTCGGAGACGGTGAGACTTTCGATGTTGTAGCCGCGGCCCGAAAACAGGCCGATCACGCGCGCGAGCACGCCCGGCTCGTTCTGCACCAGGACCGACAACGTGTGCGACTCGGTCGGATCGTTGCGCTCTTCGAGGAAATAGGCGGATGCGGGCTGGGTCATTTTAGGTCCCTGTTCATCTCTCGGTCGTCATGCCCGGCCTTGTGCCGGGCATCCACGTCTAAAGTCTCCACGAGAAGGAAGACGTGGATGGCCGGGCATAGGCTAGCGGAAGCGACGCCGTCCTTCGGAGGTCTATGCCCGGCCATGACGACCTCTTTCTCAACATTCACACAGGCATATTCTCTTCGAGGACGGCGGGTGCTCCCGCCATCACCCATTTCCGGAACAGATCGAAATCGATATTGCCGCCGCTCAAGATCAGCCCGACGCGCCTGCCCTGCAGCTTCTTCTTCTCCTGCAAGGCCGCGGCAAGCGCCGCGGCGCCGGCGCCTTCGGCAAGGTTATGGGTATCGGTCCAGTAGGCGCGGATCGCGGCAGCGATCTCATCGTCGCTGACCTGCACGATGCGGGAAGCGCCCTTACGGATGATTTCTAGCGCGTCGGAATCGGGACTGCGCGTCGCCAGGCCATCGGCAAGCGTATTGCTGCTGTTGGTCCCCACCACGGTGCCGGCGGCGAATGACAGCGCATAGGACGGCGCTTCGGTCGACTGCACGCCGACGATTTCCGTGCTCAGTCCGAGCAGATCGCGCACCAGGATGCAGCCGCAGATGCCCGATCCCTGTCCGATCGGGACATAGAGCACATCGAGGTCCGGCGCCTTGCGCAGCAGTTCGAGCGCGAAGGTTGCGACCCCCGTCACAATATCGCGATGGAAGGACGGCACGAATTCAAGCCCATCAACTTTGGCGCGACGCCCGGCCTCCTCGGCGGCGGACTGAAAATCCTCACCATGCTCGACCAGGTTGGCACCGAACGCCCGCATCGCGCGATTCTTCTCGACCGAATTGCCTGATGGCACATAGATCGTCACCGGCACGCCGTAGCGGCCCGCCGCGAAAGCCAGGCTCTGGCCGTGATTGCCGCGGGTCGCCGAGATCAGCCCAATGGTGTTTGGCCGCTCGCGCTTCAAGGCATCGACATAGACAAGCCCGCCACGCACCTTGAAGGCGCCGGTCGGCGTATGGTTCTCGTGCTTGACGACGATCCCAGCACCAAGCCGTTGCGCCAACAGCGGCCACGCATGCGCAGGCGTCGGCGGCATCGCGCGACCCACCACCTCCTGCGCACGCTCCAATTGCTCGAAGTCAAACATCGGTTCGCTCCATCAAAGGCGGTGAGCTCCCTCTCCCCGCTTGCGGGGAGAGGGTCGGGGTGAGGGGGTACCGGTAGGACTGAGTGCGGGGAGAGTCCCCCTCACCCGACGCTACGCGTCGACCTCTCCCCGCATCCGCCTTCGCCCGAAGGCGGGCTTCGGCGGACAAGAGCGGGGCGAGGTGAAGGAAGCGATGCCTAGGCGTCCTCATCTTCAAACCAGCGCCTTGCCGCCGGCGAAGGCGGAGGCGGTCGCCTCCCCGGTCGCTTGCTCGGGCAGCAGCATTTCGTTGTGCGCCTTGCCGGAGGGGATCATCGGGAAACAATTTTCCAGCGCCGCCACCCGGCAATCGAACAGCACCGGACGCTTGACGTTGATCATTTCCTTGATCGCGCCGTCGAGATCGGCCGGCTTGATCGCCTGGATGCCGACGCAGCCATAGGCGTCCGCAAGCTTGACGAAATCCGGCAGCGCCTCGGAATAGGAATGCGACAGCCGGTTCCCGTGCAGCAGCTGCTGCCACTGCCGCACCATGCCCATATACTGGTTGTTCAGGATGAAGATCTTGATCGGCAGTTCATGCTGAACCGCCGTCGACATCTCCTGCATCGTCATCTGCACCGAGGCGTCGCCGGCGATGTCGATCACGAGGCTGTCGCGATGGGCGACCTGCACACCGAGCGCCGCCGGCAGGCCGTAACCCATAGTGCCGAGGCCGCCCGAGGTCATCCAGCGATGCGGTTCCTCAAAGCCGAAGAACTGCGCCGCCCACATCTGGTGCTGGCCGACTTCGGTCGTGATGTAGGTGTCGCGGCCGCGCGTTAATTCGAACAGGCGCTGGATCGCATATTGCGGCAGGATGATATCGTTGTTCTTCCTGTAGAACAGCGAATTGCGCCCGCGCCATTTGGCGATCTCCTGCCACCACGCCTTGATGTCGGGTCTTTTCGCTTCCGCCTTGAACGCCTGCAACAGATCGCCCAGCACATTGCCGGCATCGCCGATGATCGGCACATCGACGCGGATGTTCTTGTTGATCGAGGACGGATCGATGTCGATGTGGATCTTCTTCGAGCCCGGTGAAAATGCGTCGGTGCGCCCGGTGATGCGGTCGTCGAAGCGCGCCCCGACGCACAGCATGACGTCGCAATCATGCATCGCCATGTTGGCTTCGTAAGTGCCGTGCATGCCGAGCATGCCGAGCCAGTTCTTGCCCGATGCCGGATAGGCGCCGAGGCCCATCAGGGTCGAAGTGATCGGAAAGCCGGTGAACTCGACCAGCTCGCGCAGCAGCTTTGAGGCTCCGAGTCCGGAGTTGATGACGCCGCCGCCCGAATAAATCACCGGCCGCCTGGCGGCAGCCAGCAGCGCCACGGCCTTGCGGATCTGGGCCGCGTCGCCCTTGACGCGCGGCGCGTAGGAAATGTGGACGTCGGATTTGCGCGGCGGGTGATAGGTGCCGACCGCGAACTGCACGTCCTTCGGGACGTCGACCACCACCGGCCCGGGACGGCCGGTGGTTGCGACATAGAACGCCTCGTGCAGCACTTTTGCGAGATCGTTGACGTCGCGCACCAGCCAGTTGTGCTTGGTGCAGGGCCGGGTGATGCCGACGGTGTCGCATTCCTGGAACGCGTCGTTGCCGATCAGATGCGTCGGCACCTGCCCGGTGATGCACACCAGCGGAATGGAATCCATCAGCGCATCGGTCAGCGGCGTCACCATGTTGGTGGCGCCGGGCCCCGAGGTCACCAGCACCACGCCCGGCTTGCCGGTGGAGCGTGCATAGCCCTCGGCGGCGTGGCCGGCGCCCTGCTCGTGGCGCACCAGGATGTGCTCGACCGCTTCTTGCTGAAAAATCTCGTCATAGATCGGAAGCACCGCGCCGCCGGGGTAACCGAACATATGCTGGACGCCATGATCGATCAGCGCCCGCACGATCATGGCGGCGCCGGTCATCTGGTTCGGATCGTGGCTTGTCTCGCTCATGGCTTGCTCCGGATGCGCTGTTGCCGGTGGGTCTTTTTGGGAAATAAAAAAGGGCCTCGAAGGGCCCCATGCACACCGCCTGAATTTGGATGACCTCAGCCATCCCCGGCGGTGCACCTGGGTACGATGACGATAAGGAGGAGTTTGGTAATAATATTACGCATATTGCAGCTCAAACTTCCCAAAGGTTGCGCGAACATAGCCGCGATTGCCCGAATGTCAAGGCAAGGCCACGCCTCGCGTGATTTGACGCAGGTTAGCGGGATTCCGACGGTTCGGCGAGTGCGAATTTGCTGTTTCCAGCTATGTGCGCGTCAAACCGCTGTCATTCCGGGGCGCGCGATAGCGCGAGCCCGGAATGACATCGTGGAGCCATTCGCCCGCCGCCTCCGGCCGTATCCACTCAAACTCCGGCAGCTGGTGCCGGAACCAGGTGAACTGCCGTTTGGCATAGTGGCGGGTGTCGGCACGGCCGATCGTGGCGGCTTCTGCCAGCGCGAGCTCGCCCCGGACATGCCGGATCAGCGCCGGCACGCCGTGGGCCTTCATCGCCGGCAGCAAGGAATCAAGTTTTCGCGCTGCCAGGTGAGCCACCTCCTCCAGCGCGCCGGCCTGCAACATGGCAGCGAAGCGCGCGTCGATCCGCGCGTAGAGCGCTTCGCGATCGGGCGCGAGAAACAGCGCGCGGAAGGTGCCCGGTGGCAGCAACGGCGGCAGGCCTTGGCGGTGCCAGTCGATCAGCGAGCGCCCGGTCGCTTCAACCACTTCCAGCGCACGGGTGATGCGGGTGCGGTCGCGCGGCTTCAGGCGTTGCGCGGACGCCGGATCGCGCCGCGCCAATTGTGCGTGCAACGCCTCGACGCCGTCGCGCTCCAGCCTTGCGCGCACGCCTTCGCGGATCTCGGGCGGGATCGGCGGAACGGCGGACAGGCCTCGCGTGAGAGCCTTGAAATAGAGGCCGGTGCCGCCGACCAAGACGGCCAAGCGGTTTTGCGCGCGCGCCTCTGCCAACATCGTGCCTGCGTCCGCCACCCAGGCGCCCGCGGAATAGTTCACGCTGGCGTCGACATGGCCGTAGAGCCGGTGCGGCACCAGCGCTTCCTCTTCCAGCGTCGGCCGCGCGGTGATGATGCGGAGGTCGCGATAGACCTGCATGGAATCGGCGTTGATCACGACGCCGCCTGCTTTTTGCGCAAGCTCGAGCGCCAGCGCCGACTTGCCGCTGGCGGTCGGCCCTGCGATAAGCACGGCCTCAAAGCTCTCGTGATGCGAATTCACCAAAATGTCTCTCGTCGCCACGCTCATCTGCAATCCCGCCGACCCCGCGCTCGACCAGACCATCGTCGACGGCGCGCTGGCCGTGCTGCCTTCGCCCGGATCAGCAGAGTGGCTGTTCGACGAAGTGGCGGTCGATATTCCGTTCGACGGCAGCGAGGATATTGCCGGCATCGAAAGGCGCCTGCGCCAGGCGCGGGGCGACCTGCCGATCGACATTGTCGTGCAGCCTCGGGCGGCCAGGCGCAAGAAGCTTTTTCTGGCCGACATGGATTCCACCATGATCGGCCAGGAATGCATCGACGAACTGGCGGACTTTGCCGGGCTGAAGGCGCATGTCGCAAAAATCACCGAACGGGCGATGCGCGGCGAGATCGAGTTCGAGCCGGCGCTGCGCGAGCGCGTCGCGCTGCTCAAGGGCATGCCGGTCGGCGTGGTCGATGAAGTGCTGAAAACGCGGATTACGCCGACGCCAGGCGGCCGCGACCTGGTCATGACCATGCGTGCCCACGGCGCCTATACCTGCTTGATCTCCGGCGGCTTCACGCTGTTCACCAGCGCGGTCGCGGCGATGATCGGCTTTCAGGAGAACCGCGCCAATGAATTGATCATCGAGGGCGGCAAGTTTTCAGGCGAAGTGGCCGAGCCGATCCTGGGCCGCGCGGCAAAACTTGCGACCCTGATCGAGCTCACTGAGTCATTCGACCTCGACGACATCGACACGCTGGTTGTCGGCGACGGCGCCAACGATCTTTCCATGATCGAGCACGCCGGCCTCGGCGTCGCCTATCATGCCAAGCCGACGGTCGCGGTGGCGGCGGGAGCGCGGATCGATTACGGCGACCTCACCGCGCTGCTCTACGCGCAGGGGTATCGGCGCGAGCAGTTTGTGGACGGATAGGCCGACGTCTTCATTCGTCATGCCCGGACTTGATCCGGGCATCCATCAATCTTCAAAAGAGTCCTACGAGGAGGATGGATTGTCGGGTCAAGCCCGGCAATGACGAGATGAATGCGTCACGAGCACCTACTGCACGCTCAGGGCCACAAACCGCAATTCGCCGTCGCCATTGGCGACCAGGAGCAGCACGGATTTCTTGCCGTCCTTCTTCAACTGCTCGACCCGCTTCTTGATGTCGGCGGCGCTACCGACCGCCTCCTGCGCCACCTCGACGATGACGTCGCCGGCGGAAAGCCGCTTCTCGGCGGCGTCGGACGTGCCGTCGACACCGGTGATGACGACGCCCTTGACGCTGTCCTTGATCTTGTAGCGGGTGCGCAGGTCCTTGCTCAGCGTCGCCAGATCAAGCCCGAGCGCCTTTTGCGTCACCGGCTTCTCTGCCGGCTCCTCCTTGGTCTTGGCGGAAGCCGGCTGGGCCTTGTCGGGATCCTCGAGCCGCCCAAGCGTCACTTTGCGGGTTTCTTCCTGGCCCTTGCGGATGACGACTACATCGACTTCCTTGCCGACCGCGGTGTCGGCCACGACGCGCGACAGGTCCTTCGGGTCCTTGATGTCCTTGCCGTCGAACTTGACGACGACGTCGCCCGGCTCGATGCCCGCCGGTTTCGCCGGGCCCTTGTCGTCGACGCCGGCGATCAGCGCGCCGCGGGCCGGCTTGATGCTGAGGCTTTCGGCGATCTCGTCGGTGACCTGCTGGATACGAACGCCGAGCCAGCCGCGGCGAAGCTCGCCGAACTGCCTGAGCTGATCGACGACGCCGGCGACCGTCTTCGACGGCACCGCAAAGCCGATGCCGATCGAGCCGCCGGAGGGCGAGATGATCAGCGTGTTGACGCCGATCACTTCACCGTCGAGGTTGAACAGCGGACCGCCGGAATTGCCGCGATTGATGGCGGCGTCGGTCTGGATATAGCTGTCATAGGGACCGGAACTGATGTCGCGGTTTTTTGCCGAGACGATGCCTGCCGTGACGGTGCCGCCGAGGCTGAACGGGTTGCCGATCGCGACCACCCAGTCGCCGAGCCGCAGCTTGTCGGAATCGCCGAACTTGACGGCGACCAGCGGCCGCGGCGGCACGAATTTCAAAACGGCGAGATCGGTCTTCTTGTCGATGCCGACGATCTCGGCCTTGATCTTGGTGCCGTCATTCATGATGACGTTGATTTCGTCGGCATCCGCGATGACGTGATTGTTGGTCACGACGACGCCGGAGGTGTCGACGATGAAGCCGGAGCCGAGCGAGTTGGTCTTGTGCGGGGCCAGTTCGCTGTTGCCGCCGCCCTTGCCGCCCGGACCCCTGCGGTTCTTGAAGAAGTCGTCGAAAAATTCCTCGAACGGCGAACCCGGCGGCAGTTGCGGAATGGCGCCCCTGCCGTCGCCCTTGGCCTCGATGGTCTGCGAGGTCGAGATGTTGACCACCGCGTCGATGACCTTCTCCGCGACGTCGGCGATGCCTTCGGGGCCACGCGCGAGCGCCGGCAACGAGACAAGCGCGGCGGTGGCGCCAAGACAAATCGCCGCCAGGAAGGGACGCAGGCGATAGCTCAGGGTCGCAGCGGTCATGTCAGCTTCTCTCCGGTAACGGGATTGGATTTCCGAACGTCACAGTGCGCCCGAACGGGGTGGCGGCGCAAGCATCCCACGTCAGCACTTCTTCGTCATAAGGGGCCCTAATGCGGCGAAAAGCGGACCGCCATCCGCACAAGCTGCACGATGGCGTCCCGCAACTCAAACGCGGCGGACCGCCCAGATCAAGATCAGGCCTGCGACCGCCGAACCAATGCCCACCACGCGCAGCAGACTGTCCGGCGTTGCCAGCGCACTCTTCATGGCCTTGCGCATCCATGCCGGACTTGCCGCAAACAGCAAGCCTTCGAGTACAAACAGAATGCCCACACCGATGAGGAAGTCGGCGAACGCTATGGACCTCATCGGATTGGAACCTCCCGTTTGACCTTTTTCTATTTTTTTGGTGAGGGCGACGCAATTGACGCCGCCCCGGCCGTTGTCACGCGACGTTAGGGCTTCGGCGCCGCGGCGGCGGGTGGCGCGGCAGAAGCGGCCGCGGGCGGCCTGCCGCCGGCGCTGCCGAAATATCTGAAGAAATCGGAGTCCGGCCGCAGCAGGAAACGGGTATCGCTGCTCTTCAGCCCGTTCTCATAGGCCGTCATCGAACGGTAGAACGCGAAGAAATCCGGATCCTTGCCGTAGGCCTCGGCAAACAGCCGGTTGCGTTCGGCGTCGCCCGCGCCGCGCGTTTGCTCCGCCGTGGAGTTGGCTTCCGCCACGATGACGGTCGCTTCGCGATCGGCGTTGGAGCGGATCTCCTGCGCCTTCTGGCCGCCTTGCGCGCGAAACTCGGCGGCCTCGCGCTGCCGTTCGGTCTGCATGCGCTGGTAGACCGCCTGGCTGTTCTGCTCCGGCAGGTCGGCACGGCGGATGCGCACGTCGACCACCTGGATGCCGTAACCGTCGGCTTCATGATCGAGCTGGTCGCGGATCCGCGCCATCAACGCTTCGCGCTCGTCCCGCACCACCTGGATGAAGGTGACCTCGCCGAGTACGCGGCGCAGCGAGGCGTTCAACAGCGTGGTGAGCTGTATGTTGGCGGCCTGGATCGAGCCGACGCTCTGATAGAAGTGCAACGCGTCCTTGATGCGATAGCGGGCGAAGGCGTCGACCACCAGCCGCTTCTGGTCGGAAGCGATCACTTCCTGCGACGGATTTTCCAGATCGAGGATGCGTTTGTCGATGGCGATTACCGTGTCGATGAACGGCGCCTTGAAGTGCAGGCCCGGCTCGGTGACGACGTCAACCGGCTTGCCCAATCGCACGACCAGCGCCTGTTCGGTCTGCTGAACCGCGAAGACCGAGCTGTAACCGACGATCAAGGCGACCAACAGCAAAAACAGCGCGACAATTCCAGTGACCGGAGACCTCATCGCGTGCCTCCGCTCTGCTGCTGCGGCTGACCCGTTGTGGGCGCTGCCGGCCGGCGCGGCGTCAGCTCGTTCAGCGGCAGGTATGGCACAACACCCTGCCCTGAAGAGCCGCCGTCATAGACGAGCTTCTCGGAGCCGCCGAGCACGCGCTCCATGGTTTCGAGATAAATCCGCTCCCGGGTGACGTCGGGCGCCTTCTTGTACTCGTCATAGACCTTCAGGAAGCGCGCGCTCTGGCCCTTGGCTTCGGCGACGGCCTGCTGCTTGTAACCTTCGGCGACCTGGAGGATCTGCGCGGCGCGCCCCTTGGCATCGGGAACGACGCGATTGGCATAGGTCTGCGCCTCGTTCTGCAAGCGCTCGAGATCGGCGCGCGCCGCCTGCACGTCACGGAACGAATCGATCACCTGCGCCGGCGGATCGACCTTCTGCATCTGCACCTGCTGCACCAGGATGCCCGAACCGTAATTGTCGAGCGTCTTCTGCATCAATTCCTGCACGCTGGCTTCCGTGGTGGTGCGCGCGCCGGTGAGGACCGGCTGGATGTTGGCTTTGCCAACTGCCTCGCGCATCGCACTTTCCGCGACCGCCTTCACGGTGCCTTCGGGATTTTGGATGTTGAACAGGAAATCGGCGACGCCTTTCGGCTTGATGCGCCACAACACCGTGAAATCGACGTCGACGATGTTCTCGTCGCCCGTCAGCATCAGGCTCTCTTCCGGCACGTCGCGCATGGTCCTGCCGCGGCGCGCCGGGTCATCGATCAGCGTCATGCCGATAGAGATGGTGGAAACGCGCAGCGCCTTCGGCAGCAGCACGGTCTCGATCGGATAGGGCAGATGATAATTCAATCCCGGTTGCGCATCGCGCACATATTTACCGAAGCGCAGCACGATGCCGAGTTCTTCGGACTGTACGCGGTAAAAGCCGGATATGGCCCAGATCACGAGCGCGCCAACCAGGATTAGCGCGATGCCGAGGCCGGAGAAATAGCCGCCGGGCAAAAGCTGCTGCAGCCGGTCCTGGCCGCGCCGCAGCAGGTCTTCAAGATCGGGCGGCCTCGGCCCGACCGGTTGCGGGCCGCTTCCCCACGGCCCTTTCGGACCCGAGCCCCATGGGCCACCGCCCTGATTCTTCCACGGCATTGACGCTCTCCTCCGCGAGGCCCTCAGGGTCAAGATGCCCCAAGTCCCCGCATATCGGCAGGCTTATACGGGACGGCCTCGGCCCTTACAACGCAAGCTTACGGTCAGATGGAGCTATGCTTGAGCTGGGTTTTGTCAATGTAAACATTAGGAAATGCGGTTAATGTGGCTGCCGCCGGCGATATGTCACATAGGAAAATGCCGCGCTGTCGTCGGGCCCGGCCGGATTTTGGACGCGCGCCAGCTCTTGCCATTCCGCCGCATCGATTGCGGGAAAAGATGTATCGCCCTCCGGCCGGGCGTGAACTTCGGTAACTTCAAGCCGGTCGGCGATATCCATCCACTGCGCATAGACTTCGGCGCCGCCGATCACGGCGACTTCCGCGACCGAGCGCCGCAGTGCATCGCCCAGCGCCACCGCGCGAGCAACCGCGAGCGACGTCGCCACCACCGCTCCGTCGGCGCGAAAGTGGCGATCGCGCGTGACGACGATATTGGTTCGTCCGGGAAGCGGCCGGCGCAACGACATGAAGGTTTTGCGGCCCATCACCACCGGCTTTCCGATCGTCATCGCCTTGAGGCGTTGCATGTCCGATTTCAGCCGCCACGGGATCGCGCCATGTGCGCCGATCACGCCATTGTCGGCAACCGCCGCGATCAGCACAACTTCCATCAGCGCTCTCCTCGCGCCAGCGCCAGCAGCGCCGCACCATCGACCCGGCATACCGTCCACTCGTCCATCAAGACCGTGCCAAGCGATTGGTAGAATTCGATCGACGGCGTATTCCAATCCAGCACCGACCATTGCAGGCGCGACCAACCGTTCGCCAGGCATTCCCGGGCGAGATGCACCAGCAGCGCCTTGCCGATGCCCTTGCCGCGCAACGCCGGGCGCACGAACAGGTCCTCCAGATAGATCCCCGAGCGGCCAGAGAAGGTTGAGAAGTTGACGAACCAGACCGCGAAGCCGGCCGCTTCGCCGTCCCACTCGGCGATCTCGCAAAACAGCCGCGGATTGCGACCGAACAGCGCTTCGGCGATGTCAGCCTCGGTGGCTTCGACTTCGTGGAGCAGTTTCTCGTACTCGGCGAGCTCGCCAATCAAGGAGAGGACAAGGCCTGCTTCATCGCGGCGCGCGCGGCGGATATTGAGGGACATTCAACCGCTCACACCGCGACCTCGGCCTTGATGTGCGGGTGCGGATCATAGCCCTCGAGTTTGAAGTCCTCGTAACGGAAAGAGAAGATGTCCTTCACGTCGGGATTGATCTTCATCACCGGCAAGGGCCGCGTCGGGCGCGTCAACTGCAGGCGCGCCTGATCGAGGTGGTTGGAATAAAGGTGGGCGTCGCCGAGCGAGTGCACGAAATCGCCGGGCTTCAGGCCGGTCACCTGCGCCACCATCATGGTCAGCAGCGCATAGGAGGCGATATTGAAGGGCACGCCGAGAAACACGTCGCCCGAGCGCTGGTAGAGCTGGCACGACAGTCTGCCGCCGGCGACATAGAACTGGAACAGGCAGTGGCATGGCGGCAGCGCCATCTTGTCGACGTCGGCCGGATTCCATGCGCTGACGATCAGGCGGCGCGAATCCGGATTGCGCTTGATCATGTCGATGACGTTTGAAATCTGGTCGATGCTGCGCCCATCCGGCGCCGGCCAGGAGCGCCATTGCGATCCGTAGACCGGGCCGAGATCGCCGTTGGCGTCGGCCCATTCGTCCCAGATCGAAACGCCATTGTCCCTGAGATATTTGATGTTGGTGTCGCCGGCGAGAAACCACAGCAGTTCATGCACGATCGATTTCAGCGGCAGCTTCTTGGTGGTCAGCATCGGAAATCCCGACGCCAGGTTGAAGCGCATCTGGTGACCGAAGATCGACAGCGTGCCGGTGCCGGTGCGGTCACCCTTTTCCGCGCCGTCCGAGAGAATCCGTTCGAGCAGATCGTGATACTGATTCATGGTCGCGCTTTGGGCCTGCTGGGAGACGAACTTAACGAGCGTCCGGTCGATGGCTAGCGGCGACTCGTCTTTTGCGATTGATTATACCCCGAAAAATGGATGTCTTACCTGCAAACGGCAAGGGCGGAACCTGCGTTCCGCCCTTGGTTCTTGCCGGCTTTTGGCCAAACCCCTCAACCTTCGGATTCCACGAATACTTCGTCGCGTTTCTTGCGCAAGGTCGGCAGCACCGCCAGCACCAGGAGCGCGGCCGCGCCTGCCATCAGCACTGCCGAGAGCGGACGGGTCAGGAAAACCGTCCAGTCGCCGCGCGAGATCAACAGCGCCCGGCGCAAATTTTCCTCCATCAGCGGCCCCAGCACCATGCCGAGCAGGAGCGGCGCCGGCTCGAATTCATGCTTGATCAGCCAATAGCCGAGCAGTCCGAACGCACCGGCGAGTATGACGTCCACGGGCGCGTTGTTGATGGAGTAGATGCCGATCGCGCAAAAGATTACGATCGACGGAAACATCAGGCGATACGGCACTCGCAGCAGCCGCACCCAGACGCCGACCAGCGGCAGGTTGATGATAATCAGCATCAGATTGCCGACCCACATCGAGGCGATCATGCCCCAGACGAGCTCGGGCTGCTTCTGCATCACCTGCGGCCCCGGCACGATGCCGTGAATGGTCATGGCACCGACCATCAGCGCCATTACCGCGTTCGGCGGAATGCCGAGCGTCAAGAGCGGGATGAACGAGGTCTGCGCCGCCGCGTTGTTGGCGCTCTCCGGCGCAGCAACGCCTTCGATCGCGCCGCGGCCGAACCGCGAGGGATCCTTCGCGATCTTCTTCTCGAACGTATAGGCCGCGAACGAAGCGATGACGGCGCCACCGCCCGGCAGGATGCCGAGGATCGATCCCAGGATCGTGCCACGGACGATGGCCGGCGCGGAATCGATCATATCCTTTTTGGTCGGCATCAGCCCGGTGATCTTCTGCTGCACGAGATCGCGGTCCATCTCGGCGCCGGCGTCGAGGTTGCGGATGATTTCCGCAAATCCGAACACGCCCATTGCCACCGTGGCAAAGCCAAGACCGTCGGCGAGCTCCGGAACGTTGAACGCCATGCGCGAGGCGCCGGTCTCGATGTCAGACCCGACCATCGACAGCAGCAAACCGAACACAATCATCGCAATGGCTTTCAGGATCGATCCCTTAGCCAGCACCGTCGCGAAGATCAGGCCCAGCACCATCAGCGAGAAATATTCGGCCGGTCCGAACGCCAGCGCGAGTTTGGTCAACGGCGCGCCGAGCACGGCGATCAAAACGGTCGAGACGCAGCCGGCGAAGAACGACCCGATCGCAGCGATCGCGAGTGCCGGACCGGCGCGGCCCTGTTTGGCCATCTGGAAGCCGTCGAGCGTCGTCACCACCGATGTCGCCTCGCCGGGAATATTGACCAGGATCGACGTGGTCGAACCGCCATATTGCGCGCCGTAATAAATGCCCGCGAGCATGATCAGGGCGCCGACCGGCGGCAGGCCGAAGGTGATGGGCAACAGCATCGCCACGGTCGCGATGGTGCCGATGCCGGGCAACACGCCGACCAGCGTGCCGACCAGCGCGCCGATCAGACAGAGCAAAATGTTGGCCGGGATCGGGATCGAGACGCCACCGAGCCACGCTGGCGACCACGGCACGAACTGGAACACGACATGGAAGCCGAGCGCGAGATTGGAAAAGAGATCGGTCATCGCCCCTCACTGAACCAGGAAGCGGGGCCAGAGCTGCATCGGCAGCCCTAGCGCGTAAGGAAAAAGGAAACTGCAGAATGCGGTCAGCACGATGCCAACGATGGTGGTTTCCTTCCACCTTGTCTCGTGCGTTCCCAGCGCGGCAACCATGAAGGTGAGGAACGCCGAAATCACCAGACCCAGCGGGCGGATCGTGATGGCAAACGAAAGAATCGACAGCGAGACGAAAAGCGGACCCCGCCAGGCATAGGTTGCCAAATGCGCGCCCTCGGTCAAAAGACCGACGACTGTCACTGCGATGCCTAACCCAAGCAACAGAACCGCAAACATCCGGGGCACGGTTCCGGCTCCAAATGAAAATCCATGCATGCCCTGCAGATCGCTTGAAGCCCACAAGGCGAACAGCGCGATCGCGATCAGCGCTATCCCGCCGACAAAATCCTGCGGGCCACGTATCCATTTCGGCGTGATGGATTTGCCCGCGCCGTGGCTCGGCGTATCACTCATCGAACTCTCCCCGGACATTGGGCTTTCCGCCCCCGTTCTGCTCCGATAGCGCCCCGCTACTGTCATCCTGCCTAGCGATTTCCGTCAAATAACGCCAGCGAAACCCAAAAACCCCCTGGCCAGCAACATCATGATCGGCATGGGCAGCGCGAACAGTCCGGCAAAGGCGGCAATACCCCCGGCAATGCCGCGGATGCGCGAGCTGAACACGATCGATAAATTGACGATGTTCGGTTCACGCAGGAAATGGCACAGCGCAAAGTTGAATCGTCCGCTGTCATCCAACGGTAGGGGGGTCGACAATGCCGCGCCGCGCCCAGACCAGCACGCCGCCAAAGCCGTCGAGCGACTTTTTTGGCGAACGCCACAAACGGCTCAGCCAGCCCAGGCGGGGATCTTATGACCGAAGGGGAGATTTCCGGATGCGGGGACGGCAGCGGGCGGCGAATCCGGGGACATTGTCGAGATTTAAGGCGGCGGCCAAGCCAGGGCCAAGCCAATTCGGCGTGTACCGTTCCGGTATGAGCCTATTGGGGCACTGTTTTTCTCAACTTTTGCCCCCTATATTAGAGCTGCCGGCTTGCCGGCTATGGAAATAAAGTGCCGTCGCAATAAACCATTCGGACCCGGGGGCAGCACCCGGCGCCTCCACCAAAACCCGAAATCAGCCCTATTTGACGGGTTTTGGCGGGGGCGAAACAGGATCGACGAGGGCGTAAAGGGCGTGTTTTTTCCCGGTATTGTTCCGCCGTTATCGGGCTATGCAATAGTTGCAAACGACAACTATGCTCCGGTTGCTCAGGCTGCGTAACGCAGTTTGAAAGACCATTCTGAAGTCCTAGCGGGTTAAGCTCCGTTAGGCGGGGTTCGGAGGCACCTGGCAACAGAAGCCTCCACTTCATCTGCACGTGCCCGCTCCGGATGTGCTGCGCCGTAATTTGCACCGATGATGCCTGCTGACCGCACCCCGCCGCCGGAGTAGCATGGCGAAAACAGGCGAGTCGGGCTTTGGGCACCGCAACCGATGCGCCGGGCAGCATGCGACCGCGGGACGACGACACAGGACGACGATGGCGACCGATCATATCCGATACGATGTGCTGGCGCGTGACGCGCTCCGCGGGGTGTTGCGCCAGGTGTTGACGGATGCCGCCGCGCATGGGTTGCCGGGCGAACATCATTTCTTCATCACGTTCCTGTCGACCGCGGAGGGCGTGAAACTTTCGCCGCGCCTGCTCGCGCAATATCCGGAGGAGATGACGATCATCCTGCAGCACCAGTTCTGGGATCTGGTGGTCACGGAGGATAGGTTCGAAGTCGGCCTGTCGTTCGGCGGCGTTCCGGAACGCCTGGTGGTGCCGTTCAATTCGATCAAGAGCTTCTTCGATCCCTCCGTGCAATTCGGCCTGCAGTTCGAACCGTCCGATGCCGCCGCCGAGACCCTGGCCACCAACCTTCCCGCGAGCAACCTTCCAGCGACCCCCTCCGCTTCGGCCCCGACCGCGGCTGCGCCAGAGCCTGAGAGCGGCAAGGACGAGCCGGAGAAACCGAGCGAGGGCGCCGAAGTCGTGCGACTGGATCGCTTCCGCAAGAAATAATCGACGCGCGAGAAGTTCCGCGACCCTGTAGGATGCACGCCTCGCGGCGCAATGGACCTCCCGCATGGCTCGATCAGAACTCCCATCGCGAAAGAAATCCACCCGCACCGAGACCGACAGCTTCGGCCCGGTCGAGGTTCCCGCCGACCGCTATTGGGGCGCGCAGACCGAACGCTCCAGACAGAATTTCCGCATCGGCCATGACCGGATGCCGATCGCAATCATTCACGCGCTCGGCATCGTCAAGCTCGCTGCGGCCGCGACCAACCGCGAGCTGGGGTTGCTCGACCAGCGCCGCGCCAGTGCGATCGCCCGCGCCGCGCGCGAGGTGATCGACGGCAAGCTCGACGATCATTTTCCGCTGGTGGTGTGGCAGACCGGGTCCGGCACCCAGACCAACATGAATCTCAATGAGGTGATCGCCAACCGCGCCAATGAACTTTTGGGCGGAGAACTCGGTACGAAAAAGCCGGTTCATCCAAACGATCACGTCAACATGAGCCAGTCGTCGAACGATTCATTTCCGACCGCCATGCATATCGCCGCCACGCAGGGCATCATCGCCGATCTCATTCCGGCGCTCGGCGAACTGCTTGGCGCGCTGCGCAAAAAGGAAAAGGCGTTCGCCAACATCGTCAAGATCGGCCGCACCCATACCCAGGACGCGACGCCGCTGACATTGGGCCAGGAATTTTCCGGCTATGCCGCGCAGGTCGAAAGCGGCATCGCGCGGCTGCGCGTGGCGGGGAAGGATCTGTTGGCGCTGGCGCAAGGCGGCACCGCGGTCGGAACCGGGCTCAATTCGAAACCGAGATTCGCAAGACTGTTCGCCAAACACGTCGCCAAATTCACCAAGTTGCCCTTCACCAGCGCTGCCAACAAATTCGAGGCGCTGGCTTCCAACGACGCTTACGTCTTCGCGCACGGCGCCATCAACTCGGCCGCGACCGGCCTGTTCAAGATCGCCAACGACATCCGGCTATTGGCCTCGGGTCCGCGCTCCGGCCTTGGCGAACTGATCCTGCCGGAAAACGAACCCGGCTCCTCGATCATGCCGGGCAAGGTCAATCCGACGCAATGCGAGGCCGTCACCATGGTTTGCTGCGAGGTGTTCGGCAATCACACGGCCATCACGATCGCGGGCAGCCAGGGGCACTTCGAACTGAACGTCTACAAGCCGCTACTGGCATATTGTATGATGCATTCCATTCAACTACTCGCGGATGTCGCGCGCTCGTTTACCGAGCATTGCGTGGCGGGCATACGCGCCGACGAAAAGCGCATCCGTGAATTGATGCAGCGTTCGCTGATGCTGGTGACCGCACTCGCGCCGAAAATCGGCTACGATAACGCCGCAAAGGTCGCCAAATCCGCGCACGCCCGCGGCACGACATTGAAAGAAGAGGCTGTGCGGCTTGGGTTTGTGTCGGCAGCGGAGTTCGACCGTCTGGTGCAGCCCGACAAAATGACACGCCCTGGATGAACATAAAGCGGCGCGAATCCGTAGAAGTACGGGTGAAATAATTATCCGTCATAACACCTAAGACTGATACCGAGGATCTATCGCCGATGCGCTGCCGCATGGTAGTGCACAAAATAATTCATTTTCGCAGAGCGAAATTCATTTTTTGATGCTATCAGAGGGCAATTAACGGGGGCTTTTGCATGACGATCGGGTCTGCCGGCGCACAGCGCGGCCACTCCTTTCATCGTAACAAGTTATCGCGCCTCGCGGCCGCTGGATGACGGAGGCGGGCGTGGGGGATGTAGTCAACCTAAAGCGATTCAAGAAGCGTGGCGAGCGCGCGCAATCGGCGAAACAGGCCGATGCGAATCGCGCGCGGTTCGGCCGCACCAAGTCCGAACGGGCCCGTGATGCCGAACGCGCCAAGCGCGCGCGCGACCTGCTCGATCAGCACCGGATCGAGGGCGAGGACGCGCCATGAAATCGCCGGTCGTGAAGCGCTCGATTGTCGTCGGAGGTCACAAGACCAGCGTCAGCCTCGAAGAGGCGTTCTGGAACGGCATGAAGGAAATCTCCGGGCTCCGCGACATGACGTTGTCCGAACTGGTGGGCGAGATCGACAGCAATCGCCAGCAGGGCAATCTGTCTTCGGCAATTCGCCTGTTCGTGCTGGACTATTTCAAGAGCCGCGCCGCATCCGCCGCGGCGGAATCCAAACCACAGGGCTGAATCGTTTCCGGATTCGCAAAATGCGCGGGCGCGTCCGCCAGGAGGCGCGCCCGCAGCACCGCGGCACAGACCGATATCAGCGATCAGTAAACGAGGCCCGTGCCCGGCGGCTGCTCGAGTGCCGCAGCCAGTGAGCGATAATGCTCACAATCGGTTCCGCAAATCGCGGCGATCCGGCTCAAGTGGTATTGTGCCTGCTCGCGGTTGCCCTGCTCGATCTGCCACAGACCGTAATACTGCCAGGTCAGCACATGGTTCGGATCGGACTTGAGCGCGCGCTCGTACCAGATCTGCGAGAGCCTGTAGTCGCCGAGCTTGCGATAGGAATAGCCGATCAAATTGGCGACGTTGGCGTAATCGTCATGGCCGAGCGCCTTGAGCTGCTCGATGGCCGCACCATAGTCGTTGCGATCATAGATCGTCGCATAGGCGGCGCGATACCCCCGCGCAAAGG
>Ga0210406_10000950_pt1 | contig 37578 bp, 38 predicted proteins | sample IncBWC30MmetaG_FD_155454 | JGI IMG/M metagenome (GOLD analysis project Ga0210406, IMG submission 155454) | Forest soil microbial communities from Barre Woods Harvard Forest LTER site, Petersham, Massachusetts, United States - Inc-BW-C-30-M | ecosystem: Environmental > Terrestrial > Soil >... | reverse complement strand
GGTCGCCCCGCAGGGATGACCGCTGGGCTTGCTCCTGTGGGCACGAATGGAACACCTTCGACACTGGTGGGGTATGCCCCACCTGCCTCCACCAGTGGACTTCAACCCAGTGCCTCAAGTGTCGCGGGTGGTCGCCGCATTCAGACTGGTATGCGAAATAGCGGAGCAAGCCTTGCAAGAGATTCGCGTTGCTTCAGCACAAAAGGTACTTGCTCGACCATGGGACGTGCATTCGCGACCTTATGCCATCGGCCACTTCCCGAAAAAGGGTATCTTGTTTATGAGGCGGCGTAGCACCAGCGTGGTAGTACTACCGAACACGAATTACAGCGCTGTCGATGCTAAGGATGAAATAACGTCCGAGCAGTTCGTGCCCCGGCGCTCCATGGGGCTTTACGCCCCAAACGACGCCAAAACCACCGACCCAAAAACCCATTTGGGGGATGAATGTCCGGCTTCATCATTGCGGCAACTAGCCCCGCAACCGTGAACCCGTAACCCACGAGTCCTATCAGAAAAATGAACAAACCTTTCGTTCCAGTGCGTGCTAACCGAGCAGCCTTGCGGAGCAATGTCCAAGGGGCATAGCTATGAATACCGCTTTTTGTCCGAGCTTCCGCGACGAACTCCGATGCCAAGGCAGCGGGATCGCCCAGACCAGAAATCGCTCGTTCAATCGGATGCGGCTCACTCTCCGCTCCTAGTTCCTCGATCCGTTCTCTCAGATGGCTATCAATCTCGGTCAAAATTTCCTTTTTCTGATCTTCACCAATCTGCTTCAATCCAGCCGATACCTTTACGAGGTACTGTCGGATTAAGGCGTGGTCTGCTGAAACCATTACCTCAGTCATTTTCATCGCTCTTTCGCCCCATTCTTGATAGGCAGCAACAATCCTGAGATGCTTTGCGATTGACATCAACTCGGAGGTGAACTTGTGAACGCGCATCACTAATCGTCCCCTCAGCGATTCCTAAGCACATTTGGAATTACGGACCTCCATAAAGGTCGCATGCGGACACGTTGAGGAGACGGGCGAAGTACCTCGTTTGCGTTGTCTCCGCAATCCACCCAACGAACTTCCGTAATTAGGGTGTCGGATGCTCTCTGTGATGCAATCAAAGATTGATTAGTGGAAGAAATTCATGAGCAATGTTGTGCAGACGACGAGGCGACGACATCTCCCATCAACGAAGCCTCAAGTGAACAAGAACAGCATACAAGCAAAATACTGTGGCGACTGCGGGGCATTGATACTCTTGCGGGCTGAGATTTGCCCGAAGTGCGGATGTAGGCAGTTTACCGCTCCCAAAGGTGGGTTTCCGACTGCCGGAGGTATCCCTATGGAAATCGCCGAAGCACTGAAGATCGTGCGAGTTCTTTCGGTTGGAGTGAACCCATATACGGGCGAGATTCTTCAGTCCGAATCGATTTGCCAGAATCCACGAACTCTCCGGGCGCTGCACTGGGCCGTCGAGGCACTGGAGGGCATGCAATCTCGGGAACGCAGAAATCGATCACTGCCGGAAAACGCAGGAGAATCTTGGTCTCACGAGGAAGATCAGCAGGTGTGTGACGAACTCCGCGCCGGAGTCGATTTTCGAAATATTGCGGAGACACACGGCCGAACTGTCGGTGCGATCACGTCACGGTTGGCAAAGCTGGGAATGATTCCTCCCAAGTAGTCCGATCTAGCTGAGCCTTTCTTGCGGATCACAGAGAACGGGAGGCAGTCTGATTCCATCGACGGCATTGGAATTGGCAATCGCACGCCGGGCGTCACCCTGACGATGTAGTGACCAGCCACGCACGATTCTCTATCGCCCGAAATTGGGGAGCCCCAACTCAAGGAGAAAACTGGCCGGGTTAAGCCGTCAATGCTTCGGGGGTAGTTGCCACCATGGGATGAAGGCGGCTTAGAATGCCATCACGACACAGAATTCGCCGCCGCAACTCATCAGCCTGTGTGCGGTCGCAGGCGAAATCGTGAGCGGCCATGTTGCGAACTACGCTTACCCATGCGGCATCTTTCGAGATTGCTTCCACGTCGAATCCTCGCTCAGAGGCCTTGCTGCGAATAACTGGGTCCTTCCCCAGATACCAAGCCCAGCTACCCAAGGTCATGCCGCGCTTGTGAACTTTGCCCCAGCGGATCAATGGCTCTTTCGATTTTCCTTGAGCGTCATAGGTTTGTGTGCCAGCAGCCAGCAACTCAATCACGATCGGTCCGATAATCCGAACGTTCAGTTCATTCTCGTAACCTTGCGCCATCCTCACGGCGGTCGGGGCAAAGCCATCTGGTTCCTGAACTACGTTGTACAGATACTCAACCAACTGAAGCGCACGCTGGGTCATTTGGTGAAGCCGAGAATACAGCGGCTCTCCAAGCTGGGCAGCTATAAACGGCTCGTACGAGGTCGCCGGGCGTTTGTGTTGCTCAAACAAACGCACAATTTCATCTTGGCCAGCCTTCAGTGAATCAAGGGAATCCCCCATGTTAAGGAGGTCCATCTTCCATTCTTGACGAAGACCCTGAAGTGCTCTAGTTTGCTGTGCGGTTAGTGCCCTCGGCGGCAAATCCGGTTGTGCAACCGTCGCAAGTCTTGTGCCTTTCACGTCTTCTAGTCGGATACTGTTGCCTATGGCCGCTAGTTCGACAATCTCAAGGAGGACGGTAGGCTGTAGCTGAGAGTTCGCAATCGCCGATTCCATGCGCTGCTGGAGGTCTTCGTTATAGTGACCATTCTCAACATATTCAGAATCCGCCCTCTCACAGACAGGGTTGAGTAAATCGCGAGAGATTCTGGCAGCGAAAACGAAATGCTGAACGTCACGTTCCAGTGAGCAGAAGAAATCTTGGCAAGTTGACCAACTGAGTGCTTCCCACACGAAGGGCGATGCTTCCTCCGACCGAACCGTAGATACCGTGAGGCTCAGGGCTTCCTGCCCATGGGCGATGAGCGGAAACACATCATCTTCCGATCTGGCCAAACGCACGAGGATTTGAGCACAGGCATTCGGTGAATTCTCGGATTCTGCCAAGAGCAAGTTTTTCTGTTCAAGAAAATCGTCCTTAATGTAGGCTAATGCGTCTCTACATCCACTCGCTAAACTCGCCCCAATCTTCGCGAAGACGGCTGGGACGCCCGTGAACTCAGGTCGGCACGCCGGACAACCGCCCCAATGCAGCCGCGCTTCCAAAAGGTTAACGAAATCGTACTCGTTCAAACAATCAGTCCCACTCTCGGGGATCGATTTTGTCAGTATGTCTCGAAGGAAAGCATTTATTTCTGGGTCGATACAGTCTGGAATCATGATTACACCCTCGATCGATCCGACGCTCGTTTCAAGAGCCTGTGCACGAGAACAAACCTTTGGCGGGCCAGATTCGACTTCCGTAGCGAGCCTCACGATTATACTCAGAGCGAACAAGAAGCCGGAAATGGAATATTCTGAAGCGGGTTGAAAAAGCAGGATGCGGCCTGCGGCCTAATGTCAGTAGGAAATTTGATTCCCCTTTATCAGTTGCGTCGAGCGATTTGGTAATTTTACGGCGCTGCTCGCGACGCTTTTTGTTGTTTTCAGCAGCGCAGAAACGACATTTAGAGCAGATGAAGCCATGACGTTCTTCGATGAGAGGCGAAATCAGATTACGTGCCAGCAATGGTTGCAAGTGTATGAGCCTTACTATTTTCTCAACGGGCCAAGATGGGGTCAGCGCCTCAATCATCGGAACCAATCTAGTCGATTCGTGGAGAATCGAGCGTGTGACTTATTGGAGCAAGAAAACCTAATGTCCGAGAGTGACGTGATCCTCGCCATGGCTTGGAAGATTGGGCTAATCGATCATCACGGCTCTGAAGCCGCCAAAACCATCAAATACCTGCAAGGTTGGCCCACAGTTCTCAAAGACCGCTACGGTCGAGACTACTCGGAAGCAATTTCGTATCTCGCGAACAACATGCCAGCCATATTGCGAGAGATCGCACGCGGCAACGGCCGATATCTCTTCGATTTACATCCGAGATTGGACAGCTTCGGCCCAGTTTACGCCGTCAATGTCCTCTTCTTCATCACGCATGGCAAATACCCAATCTATGACCAGTACGCGCATGTTGCCGCCAGAGCAATCAGTCAAGGCTTGCCGCCTGAATCTCATGTCAATTACAAGGCAATCCAACAGTGGACCGACTACAAAGAGTACATGAATTTGCTTTCTGGTCTCAGCGAAGCCTGTCCAGAACAGTTCCGGGACTCTGCTATGTTTGTATCCCGTACTCTTGATCGGGCACTTTGGGTTTACGGACATTTCTTCCAGACTAAGCCGAGCGGTGTTTCGGTCACTCAATCCTCGGGCGGGATTCACCATTCACCAGACTCCGTAATGGCAGTTTCCAATCGTGTCTTGGTTGGTCGAATCTGCGATCTGTCTAGCACGACGACCGATGGCTGGAGGCGTAGAGAAATCAATGTGAAACGGGGGTCTGACGGATATCCGGATGTGAGAGATATTATCCATTTGATTGATTCCTCGGGGGCACAGTACCCTGATCTGCCATTCATCAAAGGAGCAAGGCTCCCGGGCCATACATGTTTGGGACAGCCGGGTGCACTAAAACCATGGTTTACGCGGCGGTTCCCGTTCGGTGAAGTTAAGACCGAAAACGTGTATTTCGAACCCACCGACCGCTCAAACGAATATCGAATTTTGTCGGAATCAGAGTGGAAAGCAAGCAGGGCCTTGAAATAGCAACCTACATCGAGGACTCACCGTTTGGGTTTCTGCCACCGCTTGTCCCAATGCTTGTATCCGAGAACGTTCTTGATGTGCAACTGGTATTTACCAGCACGGCGGTCCTTGGTGATTTTCTGGATCAGCACCGTAACCTCTGGAACTGGAGGATTCATCCTGTTGAGTAGGCGTAGCTCAAAGGGTCTCTTCACCCTTTCTAGGCGCTTTGTCCAATAGGGTTTGATCTGGCGATATTCGATCTTCTTGGTTCCAGCGATGATCTCCGCTAGCCACTGGCGCTCGATTGTCGTGGTGATGCGGTTGTAGCCGATTCGCATGATGTTCCTTTGCATGCAGAGGAGCAAGGTTCTTGCACTGGATTTCTTGAAGTCCCGGACTATTGATCTTTGAGTGCTTCTTCTGCAGCACGGGTGAACTCTTGGATTGCATTGAGCCATCCGTCCTCATGGGCGAGCAAATCTTCGATTGTGATGTACGTTCCCCCTTTAGCGACATACCACCCCAGCGGCCGAGGGGTTTCTTTCACGTGGGCACCCGGCACCAAAGCCGCGAGCCGCTTCAAATAAGCATGGCTGAGGTTCAGCAGCCCAACGGCGTCCGCTTGCCCATTGAGCATTTCTGTCCAGACCTTTCCAGAAGTCAGGATTGACCCCATATTCCACGGGCGCTTCTCGTCTGGCCGAGAGCAGCGAATGATCATCGAACCTTTGCCGAACTCAATTGCTGCGCCAATGGCTTCCAACCGCCTAATAAACTCCTTCAGGCGCGGCACAACTGCTGGCATATTAACCGCCAACTGCTCGTAAAACTTTTCTTCGCTAATCGTCGTGGGCTTGCCAATGTCCTTTGAGTCCGTGGCTTGATCGAGGGGTGCCTTGGCCGTGATGCGACCATTCTCAATTCTCACGATTCCGCGATCAATATTCTTGGTTCTAGCGAGAATGCGCGGCTGAACGAGGTACCCGCTGCCGAGTTCGGCAGGCCATGCAAAGATCGCCAACTCTACAAGACCGAACGTGAAATGCATTCCTGCGTGCTGCTGAAGGAACGCCGCGATATTCTCAGTGCCTACCTGTATTCCGTCCCCTATCACAAGCAGGAGGAAACGCCCCCGTTCAAGGTTTCGCGAGACCGCATCAATGAATTGCTCCTCGTTCATTTCTTCGCGCCCCGCCACCGAGGCGACGGTCTCATAAAGCCCAAGCTTTGGGTGCCCTCCGTTTCCGTCCGGCATTTCCGCCCTGAATATCGCGTCCTGCAATTGCTCGTATGAAAACGCCGAGAGGTCCTTCGCGTAGTCGATCACTTGGGCGACTACTTCACGCCGCGCTTGCGGGTTCCTGAATAGCTTGTTTTCGCCGACGATAAGGTCGCCGTCAGGAGTCGCGTAGAGGTTGTCAACATAGCCCGATGGAAGCGGAAGCTCCATGCAAATTGGAACAACATCGGTGAGCGCGGGCTCGATCTGCTCAATTGGCAAGACGTTGGGATAGCGGCTGACGAGCTTCTGGAGCCAGCGTTCCTTGTACATGTCGTCGCTGGTGCCCTTTTCAAGGCGGATGCGCTTGAGTCCCCGCGCCGCGCTTTCTTTTAGGTTATCGACAATTAGAGGTAGTCCGTATTGCGTGTCTGACATCAGTTCCACCAAGCGGTATTATCGTCTACCTACGCCATAATGGTGACATGGAATCTTGCTGAGCTTGTGGGCCTTGCAGCCAGCCTTCGTGAGAACAGCTATGACCGTGAACTGAATGAAAGCGCAGCGCAAAGCTGCTCATACCGCACGCTGGGCGGTCACCATGACCAAGGTGCGTATCCGTCAAGCACTGGCTCGGACCCGGTGGCAGCTAGTTACATTTTGCGGGATATCGGGAGCGAAATCAGTCGGGGTCGTAGACCTGATGGCGAGCCGCAAGGATCACGGCAATCCACTTCCCACACGAAGCGAGGCGATGCCTTTCAGATCATCCTGATTAAGGTCAAAGGCGGACAGGCGCCGACGCCCACTGCGGAGGACGGTTACCGCTTACTCGCCGTAGCTGGACACCACCGAGCCCGGCGAGTACTGCTGGCGGCGTTGACCAATGGGAAAGCCGCACGCTTCTTTCGCTTGGGACGGAGGCAAGCAAAAGCTCTTGGGGACTGGATTGAAGTAGAAGACCGGAACTCGATCTTCAGATAGGCTTCGTTCGTCAAGGCGGGTGATCAGTTGGAAAAGATCGGCCATCCCTTCGCCCTTGCCCTAGCGATCATCTTGCGTTGTTCCCGCTCTGATAACAGTTGCGTGTATTGACCCCAGACGACGCCCTTGCCATCCCCCCTCCAAGTCCAGTAGCCAGTCCGGTAAGCGTAACGGCAGCCGTCGTTGCTTGCATCAGGATCGAAGCGGATGCGCTGCATCACGTGTTTGTACTCGTCACAGATGAGTGAAACCTCGTCCACAATAGTGCCGATCAGCCTGTAGCCCGCCCTCCCTTTGTGCTTAAACTTCACGGTTTTCCCGAGTCCGCTGAAATCCGATCTCAACGTCGCTTGTCTCGTTCTGAGTTGCACTCTCGCCGCCTGCTTTGTAAGTTTCATGCGCGAACCTCTTTTATTGAGCGTGTTTTGCTCTGGTGCTAGGGTGGCTAAAAAAATGATTTTGTTTGTGACACAGTTTTAAATTGCGGTGCTTGAGTAGTTGCGTTGACGAAGCGCACGACTGCCTTGTCTTCTACGTGCAAGCTAAGGTACCGCGGTATGTTATTTTTGGAATCGATCCATGTGCATCTGATCTCTATCTTCTGATCTTCCCACGTTAAATCCACCGTTAGAGGGATTTGCCATCCTCGTATCGGTGTACCAAGAACAGCGATCATCTGTTGCGGGGTCTGTGCAAATTGGGAGGCGGACACGTTTTCGTGTATGCGATTAAACTGGTAAAGCCTTCCATCCCAAAATGCTACCCCCGTTGGCGAATCTCCTCCTTGAAACCCCTGCGACAAATGCTCTGAGCGCGACGATATGTCGATGCCGGGCACGACGCTTCTGACCTCCCACGGTTGCATTCCCAGACGAAGGCCATCGACCTCAGTAGGCATTGACTTCAATACAAAAGGCTCGGAAGATTCTCCCCAGTCGTAACTCACCTGCCGTACTAATTTTGAAGGATGCGGCGTGGATTCAACTGTAACCATCGTCGGATATGCGACGACTTCAAGGTCAAGATCGCGGGAAACACGGTCTCCATCTTCGCTGTTTACGTACCTTGCCCTAACGTCGCCGTCAATCCACACCCAACATTCCGCGTCTGGTCCCTCATAGATGCGCTTGTCCGGCGGCCCAAATTGCGAACTCGTACTGCGGTCGAAGTCGTCAGCATCGGCAGGGCTAATGTGAGTGAGACTGCTGTGGATGCTGTAAAGCCTATTCTCTGTAAAGCCCAGAGTAACGTAATAGTCTTCGTGTGTCCCGCCGGATAGATAGCGGCCCTCTCCCATTAAGTTTGGCTCTAGAGCCTTTGCATCGGAGATTGACATGCCAAGCTTGAATCCATGCAGTGCGGTCGGGAGCCTTCCTGAAGACGACAAGTGGAACGTCGCTTCTTTTTTCGGCGGCACGTCGTTCGGCGGTACGTTGTATAAAGGGCCCTTCACAATGGGCGCAGGTTGGCGATCCCCCTCTCCTGTGGTATCGGTCAAAAGCCCGCAAACAACGAAGAACGCAATGATTCCAAATACGATCAGGACCACTTGAATACCAGTTAGGTTCTTCACGTCAAAGCGGCCTTTTCCCGAGATACTGTCCATCGAGTGACTGTATTCCCTACGGGGAGGGACACCATAGTTACGAAGGGTTGGCTGCGTTGCTGTAAGGAAGCCACAGGAGGTTGTCGGACTTCCCTGAATCCTCACGGAACACTTATCCCTCGAAAAGTGCTGAGTTTAACTCGCCAAGCATGCCTTTGGTGACCTACCATCGACCCGGCTAAAGGAGGATGATCACGTGTAGCCGACAAGCTGGAACCTGAGAACTTGAAGCCTTTCGCTAGAAGAGAAAACTGAATGTCTTGCGTCCACTGTGGCAAAAACCTTTCCGATGACGCGAAATTCTGCGAGGCGTGCGGACGACCCACCGTGCCGACTCCCATTCCAACGAACTTCGTGAATGCGCCAGACGAACCAGCGTCAGGGTCGTCGCTTGCTTCAGAAACAACAAGCCGAGTTCCCATTGCACATTATTGGAGGTTTGCGTTTGGAATGGTGTGCTTTACGGCCTGTGCAACGGGCTGCGTCTTCCTAATCACCAAAGCGACCCTCAATTTAGGACCAAACCAATTTGGGGAGGTCGGCGGTTCGACGATGGGCGTGCTGTTTACCGCAGCGTGGGCTTCCCGAACATGGAAACGCATTCAGGAAGCTGAGCCGGAAAGTAATGCCGAGTTTAAGCGGATGCACCGCTCTGCCCTCTTAAAACTGTTCGGGGTCGTCTTCGTAGTTCTTCTAACCGCTTGCGGCTTAGGGGTATCCGCTGGGCGCAAGCAACAGGACACGGAACGCCTTGTGCACAGCATGGTTGAACTGAACCGGGAACAAACTGAGTTATATCAGCGTTTTATGCAGACCTTTACATACAAGAATCTTCGCCAGCCCGCATCTTTTTCCAGTCCGCAGGTGGCGGCCAATTCGCTCAGCGAATTTGGTCAATACGCTTCAAGCTCAGAGAATCTGATGAGGCGCAAGGTGTCGCTGCTGGGAAGAAACTCAGCCCCCCTTCTGACAGCACAGTTCGATGCAGGTCGTACCGTGATTTCTACGACAGAGGAGCTATATCGGTACGCCTCCGACCCTTCGCGCAACGTTCACTTAATAAATGGCGGTGTGGCGATAGATGATCCTGACGAGTTTAACAAGCGAATGGATGCAGTCAATGATGCTTTGCATAGGTTCGAGTGGGCATCGGCCGCGCTGAGCAGAGAGCAGGCTCTAAGAAAAGATTATACACAGTGATCCTCAGCCCCTCCTTTGCGGCTCGATCCCGACATCAACGATGTGGGCGCGGTACTGGCGCTCGATTGTCGACGTGATCCGGTCGTGAGGAACTCGCATAGTCGCTATCGCAATCACCTTTGTCTTAGCATTTGACGGAAATCACCGATGCCTCTGGCGACCTTGCCTTGACCGCCTCTAATCAATCCGCGAATACCCCAGCGTTCGAGTTTCGTATAGTGCTGGTTGATTAGTCTTGGGTTGGCGGTGACACCGAGGTTTATGAGGTATTTCTCCACCTTCATGATCTGCTTGAGGTTCGCCTTCCCCTTGCTAACAGGTGCTAACACGAAGAAGAAAATTGGAGTGCCCTTTTTGCGCTGAATCAGGAAGTTTTGATACTTGTTCATCTTGTCCGGCGTGAAAATTTCTTGTTTCAGCCCTTTGGTTGCCTTGCCAACATAGCCCGGTATGAATTCCTTCCCCGCACTTCTCGCGAAAACGTAACAGCCGCGATAGTTTGCGTATTTCCCGTAGGACTGCCAGAACGCCCTAACATTTTCGTCGGCTATTATTCGACCGCCGCTTTCGTGTGACCGACGAACTTTAAAGGGTCCGACCACGCGGAATATCATCACTTGCCACCTCGCTTCGTTGAATATCGTTCGGTATGGGAAATCATGGGTGCTCCTACGACGCGATGGACTATATCTTCTTCAGCTTGGAATAGTCTGAATCCTGCGTTCCTTTCGTTCCTAGCATTAACACTGAAGCCCTGTGATCATGCTCCTGCCGGAAGTAAATTCTGAGACCGTGTCCAGCGTCGTGTTGCCACACCAGAGGACTGGTGCCGGGACATTCGTGTTTCCCGTCAAGCCGCTCCTGATTCATAATCCTAAATTTCGCTTCAAGAACGCGGCGAACCCCCTTATCGCAATCCAAAATCCACGTGAACACCGAATTGCTGAACCTCAAATTAGGGAAGTAGTTTCCATAGTCCTTCCCCAAGTCTTCGACGTGTCCGTCCGCACCGCTGTCTGCCCCGGCGCTGGCAGCTTTCGTCTTGACGTTCAAACTTTCGCAGACTGCGACGCAGGTCCTCGATCTCTGACTTGTAGGAATCCATTTGGGCTTTGATTGAAGCGGCTTTTTCTTTGGCGTTTTTTAACTCCTGCTCTAGCTCATCAATGTGTTCGAGCGCCCATCGTTGGTCTTTCTTTACGCGCTCATAGTCCTCCCACGCACCACGCAAGACTGCGGCACGCTGTTTTAGCTCATCTTCGTAAAGATTGTCGGTCGCAATATCGCCAAGCGCCTCAAAAACCAATATCTTGATCTGGTCAGCGTGGATTTCCCCGTCTCGTTCCGCCCTCATCACAGCGCGGAGAACCGAGTTGGCGACAAGATCGGGCAGGATCGCATCCTCGACGTGCGCTCTGGCGCAAACCGCATTCAGTGAGTCATGGAGTTTGGACGAGGTGAATGGTTCTGTTGAGCCGTTCGATTTTCTCACCAAAACTACTTTGTTTAGTTGTTCCACAATTTGCGGCAAAAGGTTTATCGCCTCATCGATACCACGAACGATGAATTCTTTACCCACAAGATGCCGCAGGGTAACGTTTTCCAAATAGTTCGGGTCGATCAGGATCACGGGCTTGCCTTTTCGCCGAGCCTGAACGATTCCGATTACTGTTCCCACCGACTCGCGCCAAAGGTTCGCAATCACCAAGTCTGAGCGATCTAGCTCCACCGTTTCCTTGAAGGGCGTCCAACCACTGTGATCGGTGGGATCGATGCACTTATGTCCGAGTTTTGACACCCGCGACTTGATCTCTTTTCGACATTCCGTCTTCTGCTTTTCATTGCAGTTGGTGACGGGACCTGCGAGGTACATGCTCAGTTTCCGTTCTCCTGCCATAGAGAAATCTCTCGCTGAAGCTATGTAGCACGAAGTGCTTCTACGCCTTGAGCGCCGGAATAAAGTTTCGCGTGGTAGTTAGGGAAAAACCGCCGTCGCGCTTCAAAACTCCACCGCAACGAACCAATCGTGAAGTTGTTCGAGGGAATCCTAGGCGGAAAAAACCTTCGCTCCCCGCTGCACTCGTAACGAACTTCAATCTCCTTCGCCATTTGATGCCTCGTCACGCGGTTGGGCAACATCACTAACGCTAATTGTCTCGGCGCATTCAGCGTTCTCGTCGTAATCGCAGACTCGACCGGGATGGGCTTGTTTACATTTCTGGCAGAGTTGAGTGGCCATTTCTCCCCTTCCTCCAATTCGCGGAAATTCATATCGAAGCTGCGACCTGACGGTTGGGTGCACCATCACGGTACGCGGTATTCGTATTCGTGTATGGTCAGAAGCGATCACTGTTGTGAGCCCGGATTGGTGCGAACAGTGAAGACGGCGGGCAACTCCTTGTTTCCTCGCGGTAGCAACTGGAGGTTGGTCCAGCCTTGTGCAAAAGTGACCATTCTCCAGCGCGGCTTCAAGACTACAGTGGCTTTGGGGCAGAGCCCTTCGCGGTACAGACAGTGGAAGCCAGTGTCAAAACACGATTCCGTCATTAAGCGCAAACGCCGCCCGAAATCGGCCAAGCGTGTGGATTACACCGCACGGACGATGGTGGTTATCACGCAGCACTCGCGAAGCGGCGAATCTCAGGGGGCGCTGCAGAAAAGCGCGTAATGGAACAAGCGAATTCCCAGACTATTAAGCCGTAGTGCTTTTTGCCTGCGATTCGACAATCGGCCCGGTGTCCTAAAGACTGCCCGGTTCAATTTTCGTACGAACGAGATATGGCGAATACTCCGTTCACAACACTTGGGTTTCGCTCGTGGAGAATATGGCTGATCTGCTGGAGAGACGGAGAATGAAACTAACCAAGGGAATGCGAGTTCTGACCGTTCAACAGCCCCTTGCCAAGCTTATTGCTCTAGGTGTGAAGAAGGTCGAGTACCGCTCGTGGCCCACATCGCACCGCGGACCGCTGGCTATCGCATCGAGCAAGGCGTTCCCGAAGTATCGCCGAATGCAATGCGAGAAGCAAGGCATCAAGCGGAAGCTTCGAAAGCACCATGTGACCGTGGACGATCTCAAACGCGACTGCGGCAAGGTACTTTGCATTACGCGGATTGTTGAGTGCCGGAAACGGTCTGATGGCAGTTACGGTTTTAAGCTTAGGCAAAAGCCGATGAAAGTGTTCGACCCGCCCATCTCCATACCGCCCGGCGGTTTCCACCTTGGTTTGTGGAAGTGGAACTGATAGCGAGATTTGCTTTTGTGTTTCGTTCTTTTCGAATGTAGTGCGGAGGGTTAAACGCCGCGGATCGTTTGAGAATTTCCCGTTGCCTATTGGAGGCACGATGCTGACTCTATTCACATGGGGCTACTGGGGTTGGGGCGGTTCAACGCGCTCAACTAGCAAGTTAGTGCAGGCGGTTGATGTCGCCGAGAAGAAAAGAGGCCATAAGCCTCCGTTCTTCGTGGACATTCGCCTGCAACGGAGCGTTCGCGCAAAGGGCTTTATAGGCGATGCATTCGCAGATGTAGTGGGAGCCGCACGCTACCAACATATGCCTAAGCTCGGAAACCTGCGTGTCCGTGACCGCAAATCCGGGATACAGATCGCCGATCCCTCGGCAGCCAGTGAACTGCTACAACTGGCAATCGAATGCCACCGCCAGAAAAGGCGCATTCTATTCTTCTGTGCTTGTTTAGACCTCGATACTAAGAAATGCCACAGGCATGTGGTTGCCAAATTACTGCTCAGGGAAGCTGCACGACAGGGTCGTCGAATCGAGATCGTCGAGTGGCCCGGCCACAAACCGACGTACAACACGAGAGTTAAAGTGAAGTCCTCAATTTTGAAAAAAGTAAAGGCTGGGAGGAAGAGCGTTCCGCTGGGCAAGAACGTCGATCTCAAGACATTCGCGGGTCTACCGTGGGGTTCTGTCGTGACGCTTCAGGATGGAAAAGCGGAGCTTCCAATCGTCAGCGGCCCTGCGAAGTATCATGGCGAATGGTGTTTGCAGGTGGATCATTCCGGCAAAATTGGTGGCGATGCCAAGCGCCTGAAGAGTTGGGGAATCAGTTTTCGCAAGAATAAAGGTCTTGAGTAATGGCAATGACAATGACGCCCAAGCAACTAAGAGCCAAAATCCGCAAGCTGCCGGTTGGTGATTACGACACCCGGGGCACTTGGGGCACGTGGTACAGATCGCAGAAAGAGCACTGGCTTGGCTGGCTGAAAGGGTACAAGGGGGCGGGGTATTACAAGCGAAAAAAGTGGCATCGATCAGCGGAGTTCGTTTACAACCACATTAATTGTCCGCCTATGCTGCTATGGCTTGGAGAAGCATCGGGTGTCCCGAGAGCTAAACTCATTAAGGCCAAGCATGCTGCTCGGTCGGCCAAACCGCATCTTCCTACCCAGACTGCCGCAATCAGAAAAATCATTCCTTGGAATATGATCGAGGAATGTCTCGGCGAGGGCGGCAGGCGTGACAAGAAACCGGGCAATCGTAGTGTATCAGGCAAGAAGACCAAGCGAACGCGGAGGAGTGCCACGGAAATTATGAAGGAAACATTCCCAAGGCAGGCCGACTACGACTTGGTACTCAGCCAACTTTCAGAATCCATCTACCAAGCCAAATCGGTGGCTCCAAATGCTTGGGCTGTTACGTTGTTCCCCGATGGATTTCGGCTCAACGTCGGTCAGGTAGAGGTTTTGACAGCTTTCCGAGGGGTCAGGCTCTTAGTGCAAGGCGCTGTTCAGAGCATCGATCAAAAACTCCTTGAGCAGTCTCCCTACAAAGTTCCGGGAGATAACTACATCTTCAAAGGGAGCACCGAGCAGTTCAGGCGCTATCGCGATGCCTTGCTCGCCGCACACTACGATTTCATCTTTGCTGCGGGAACCACAAAGATTGGTAGACCACGGGCCGGAACCCCACACCGTGCCTCCCACTCATCTGGACTTGCCGACTTGGCAGAAGCAGTAGCCTATGACTTGGCAGACGCGGCAGCCCATAAAAGCAAAAAAACGAGAACGATACATTGGGTCAAATCCGACGAACTGGACGGTGTGGGACACGGCGTCGAGTTCTTGCACGACGAACTGAGTGGCCAGAGTGACCGGACGCCAGTCGCATTCTTGGAGGAGTATGGCTGGCGGAAAGGTGGTCCGGCGACCGTTAGGCTACTCGGAACCCGCCCTAGCGCGATCACCGCTGCTCATTGGCCAGAGATCATTGAGAGCGCCCGCAAAGCCGTGCACGTGTTCCTGTCGAACGAAGCCAACTTTAGCGAATCATTCCACCACGGACCAATCCACGTCTTATTTAACGCCTAAGGTAAGGAGTGCGTATGCCGAAGCTTTATCATTTCACAGCAATGATGAGATCATCGCTGCGCTGTTTGCAGGTGGATCATCCCGGCAAAATTGGTGGCGATGCCAATCGCCTGAAGGGTTGGGGAGTCAGTTTTCGCAAGGAGAAAGGGCTTGAGTAATAAGTCTGAAATGACGCCCGAGCAACTAAGAGCCAAAATCCGCAAGCTGCCGGTATGGGATTACGACACTCGGGGCACTTGGGGCACTTGGTATAGATCGCAGGAGGAGCACTGGCGCGGCTGGCTGAAAGGGTACAGGGGGCCGGGGTATTACAACCGCAAGGACGGCGACCGAACAGCAGAGTTCGTTTACAACCACCTCAACTGTTCGAGCATGCTGTTGTGGTTGGCCGAGGCGTCGGGGGTTCCGAAAGCGAGAGTCGTCAAGGCCAAAGCCGCTCGCTCGGCGAGCCAAAATCCTTCCGCACGAAGCGCGGCTGTGAGAAAGATCATTCCATGGGAAATGGTCGAGATTCGCCTCAACAAGCGCGGGAAGTAATTGATCCATGCCCCGGCCAGAAACTAGGGTTCCGACTATTAGATAGCTCTAGCCGATATTACCTTCCCATTTTTCAGCCTTTCTTCCATTGATTCCGTTGATGGAACGATTATCGTGAAAGGGTCTGCGACACCCCGCCGTTTGGCTTTCCGATCTAAATCCTTAACACAAGCCAGAACCGCGCCCAAGACCTCTGTGGAGGTGCGGTCGTATAGAAAATCCGCCAGAGCCTTGTGTGCGATCTCCAAATTTCGCAGTCGGTGGAACGGGGTCCGTATGTGAGCGTCAAGCTTCGACAAATAGAATTCTAGATAGAACCTCGTTCTTTTTTTTGGAGCCATGCTTTCTCCTTAGAGTAGCGAGTCGTAACAGATAACAGGCCGGTCTTTCTCACCCTCACAGCAAAGACCAACCTGCCTCCCGTTGAACGTCTCGTGCCTACCTGTTCGCTACGAATACGGTCCCAAAAGAAGTACCGGCCGCCACTCCCGCCAAGAGTTGATGAGTCACGCCATCCGAAAGCAGATAATCGACCCCAATTCCGGCCTGTGTCTGATTAGGCGACAAGCAAGGGCTTGCGCCGTAAGTCAAGGAGACCTTAAAGAAGTTCTTTCCAGAACTGTCAGGAGTGATGCTTCCTGAAAAGGAACAGCCGGAATCAGAGCCGCTAAACGTGCCGCTCGCGTTGATGTTAACAACAGCCGTCGATCCATCCATGAGCGTCCCCGTCCACGCGCCGGAGATGCCGGACAGCAACGCTGGGGTGCCGTAGTTGAAAGATGAAATTGACCCCACCGCTCCGTTGAAGGTTACGTTGCTGTTGCCGCTCTCTGAAACGGTCCCGCTTACACTAACGCCAGTGACATAAGTTGCGGCCAGTGATCCAGTGAAGGTTGACCCAGAGGAGTAGAAGTCGGTAACAGTCGCCGCATATGTGCCATTGTTGGATGCGCCTTGCCCGGTCATCATGCCCGACACATAGAGGACGTTGCCGATTGTGGTCCCGTAGATCGCATAGAAAGTGTCGTTCGGAAGAATGATACTTTGGAAGGAGAGCCCGGTAGAGGTTGTGCCGGAGAACACGCCCGAGCCTGTCCTGCCGTGCTGGCAGGTGGCGTGCTGCTACTCGTTTTTCCACAGCCTGTCGTCATAAGCGCCAGAGCGAAAACCAATACCGTACCAAACTGTTTCAAGTTATTTTCCTCATGAGGTTCTTTGCTTATGTTTGAGAGAAACAGCGAAGTCTCGGCAACTTTCATGCCTCTGACCCCGCTATTCGGTGACGTAGATTGCTGGAGCTAATTCTTGACGGTCATGGCGTCCGAATTCACAGCTTTCTTGCCAGAGACCCCTTCGAGTGCTTCAAGAACTCCTCGGTAGTCATTCTTGTCGCACTGCATTGCGAAGCCGCCCTTCTTGTCGCCGTCGGCCCATGTCAGTCCAACGAAGTGCTTCTTGGATTTGCTGAGGAGCATCAAAGCGCCAATTCCGAGGGAGAATACTGCCAGTCCAATCGCAGCACCCACCCGCCGATGGACATCTTGTCCGTAGCTGACCTCGGTGATGGTCGAGGGAAGAATGTTTGCAATCTCGGTTTTCCCCTGCATGATCCGCACAGAATTTGAGTCAACGTAAATCTTCAGGTCAGAACCAGCTTTGGCATCTTGCAGCGAACCGCCATCGTATTTCACTTTGAAACTGGGTTGAGAATCGATGGCAATCAATGCCGTTGGGATTACGAGACAAAGAATCACAGCCAAGACAGATTTCATTTAACTATTTCCTCCACGAGACTTAGCTACAGAATGATCGTCCGTCCGTTGTTGATGCGGAAGCCGACCTTCGACTGCAACAGGATTTTTATCGGTTGCGCAAAAGAGACCGTCGATTAGACCCAAGGTACGGTTGTCCAGAAGGACGACGGTGAGATGCGAAAGGGACTTCCTGACCCTACTCCTGCTGGGAGGGACACCATAGTTACGAAGGGTTGGCTGCGTTGCTGTAGGGAACTCACGGGAGGATGTGGGACTTCACGAGCCGTCAGCAAGCATTGCTTTCCTGATTTCTTCGAATCGACGGAGCCAGCGTTCCTACTCCGGCACGATTCCGAAGGGAGTTTCTGGCTCTGCCCATTTTTGAGCGGGCTTCTCAACGGGAACCATAACTCCGCGAGCCTCGCCAGTAGCGAAAGTCACGGCACGTACCTCAGCAAAATGTTTCTCCTCACAGACCTGCCAATGTTCTCCGGCTTGAAATGGCGTCGGTTTCAAACAAGTTGGGCAGACATATATGGGCGGGAGATCAATATGCTGCGTGAGCTTTATCGTCATCGCACATCCTTTTGCAGCCGCATTCCTGCTCGTCACCAAGTTGTCGCGTTGAGCCAAGCAACAAACGCCCTCGCTCCTCGATTACAGCAGACATGGGCTCGCCGCGAGCGAACTTCGGTCACTTCCAGAGCCGCGTTGGAGGGGCGATGATGGGTGGTTGCAAGACTCGCCGAATTTGCGCAGGTAAGGTAATTTTAGAGGAGTCCCATTATGGAAGTTACGAGCAAGGATCGGGCGCTGGAGTTTCTCAAGAAATTGGAGCAAACCCTGAATAAAAATCTGCCCGGCCCAATCGAAATGGAGATTCGGATTCGGCAAACGGTTACAGCCGCGAAGACTGACGATAATCAAAAGCATTTGCGGCTTCCCGAAGCTGCCTTTCTCAATGGGCTGGCTCTGCCGATTCTTTTTGACATGCTGAAGATCGGGGGGCTTTCCATGGAGCAGGCACGCCGTGCATTGCTCAATGAGTACCATCGGACAATGCCGGAGGTCTCATGCCAATCACCCATCCGATGGGAGCGACATCCGTTTCGGAAGATTCTGGGTTGCAGCACGAGTGACATCTACGGGGGCTGGGCCAACCCTGAGAAGGGTCACGCGTTGACGCAAAGCTGCCCTGACTTCTCCCTCCGCGATCCGTTTCCGCATTCCATCCTGTTTGAAGGGAAATACTTCCCCCGAGGTTCACTGGAGTTCGCACAACGGCAACTGGTTGCGCTTATCTATGAAGCATTCTTCTATCGCGGACTGCCTCGACTCGCTGGGACTAAGAAGCATCCAGAGTGGAGCTACGACTACGCTTGTCTGCTAGCCTACGACGCCTCACCCGCAGCGACGCTTTCGTCGGCATGGAAGGGGCTTGATGCTCGGACTCAGCGTAGCTTTTGGGATGGAGCTAACGTGTACGTGATGATCCTTCGGGGTTCCACGTAAGAGTAGCCCCCCGCGGTAGCGACGCCTTTGGCCCTAGCTGTCGGAAACTTGCCATTACACGGTTTTGACCTCTCAGAATTGCTGCTGCTCTGTTGCGAAGTGCCTTCCGGCCCGAGGCAAATCCCGAGTTCGCCCCGATCCCGGCGTCGTTCAATTGTTATTTACATAACCTACGGCCCTTCAACCACTTGGCAGTAACGAAAACGCTCGTGGCCTCCGTATACTGAGGGTATGGGTTCCAATGCTCGTTGATGCGACCACACTGAGCATCAGACTGAAAAAGTCATAGGTCGTTCCCTACCTTACCAGAACCGCACTCCCCCTCCAGTAGTCCCACATTTCGATAACGACACGGAGGAACATGAAGACCCCATCCGAAACCACCGTTGTGCCTGCTGTTCATGGGAAGGAAGAGGCGGAACCTAACCTCGCCGTCCCCACCGGGGACAAGGTATCGGGAAAGAAAACGCCCAAGACCGTTACAAAGAAACTCGCTCCAAAGAAAGCACGGAAGGCAGTGAAGAAGGCCGTACGGAAAGTGACGAAGCCCGCTGCGAAGAAACTGAAGCCTCGGGAGTTTCCCTACCAACTCATTCTCAAGATGTGGAAAGCTGGCAAAACGCTGGAGACCATTGCCCGTGCCATTGGTCGCTATCAGAAGAACGCCGACGATCCACTGCGCAGCTTCAGGGTAAGTTTGACCCGCTTTCACAAGGGCGTGAAGCTCGACGGTCATCTGGTGAAGTTGCCCCACCGGGTCAGCAGGAAAACTCTGAAGCTCGCCACCAAAGCCGGGAAGAAGGCATCAGCATGATGGATCGAGTTGGCAAAGTATTCGTCGCCTACCCTCCGTTGCGACGGTGCCTCGGGTGCGAACAACTGTTTTCTCTGGAAGGAGCCGAAGAGCATTCGCGAGTTCCATGTTTCCCGCAGCCCGACCTCTGGTGCCCGTTCATTACCCACGGCGTCACGGCGGGAACGGCGTGAGGGTCGCACTGTACGCCAGAGTCAGCACGCTGAACGGTCAGCACCCGGAGATGCAACTGTCGGAGTTGCGTGAGTATGGTGCCCATCGAGGGTGGCAAATCGTCGGTGAGTACGTCGATGAAGGCATCAGTGGTTCCCGTGAGCGTCGGCCTCAATTGGATCGCCTCATGGCTGATGCCCATCGCAGGAAGTTCGATGCTGTGTTGGTTTGGAAGATCGACAGGTTCGGTAGGTCGTTGAGGCATCTGGTCAACGCACTCGCTGATCTGGATGCGTATGGGGTCGCATTTGTCTCCCTGCGGGACAACCTCGACCTCAGCACACCGTCAGGTCGCCTGATGTTCCAAGTGATCGGAGCTATGAGCGAATTTGAAAGATCGCTGATTCAGGAAAGGGTCAGAGCCGGACTCCGCAACGCGGTGGCTCGGGGCGTTCGCCTTGGGCGACCACGCACAGTGGTGGACGCCGCCGAGATCGCCCGTCTGAGAGCGTCTGGGGCGTCGTGGCGGCAGATTTCGGAGCAGTTGGGCGTCGGCGTTGGCACAGTTTGCCGGGCATTCCAGAGTCTTCCAAAAACCCCCTAGATTTCGGACGGATTTGCAGGCGTCGAATCAGGCAGATACCAGAGGCGGCGCAATCTGCCAAATACATTTCTTTTTGGAGGGTATTGGTGGGATCGAAACGCTGGGGAGGGCACATTGACTGAACGCCTGCTGAAAGGGCTTTTCGCTTCAATCACAACGATGATCTTCGTGATCGCTCTGCCGTTCCTGCTGGGACTGCTTCTCATCCCAAGCTTGCCACCAGACGACAGGAGGTTCCTCAAGACGGCGTTCACTTTCTTTGGCCCCTTTAGCGCAGTGATCTGGTACATCGCTTTTAGCCATTTGGTACGCCGCAGGAAGGCTGGTTACTTTATGCAGCTTGTGGTCTTGTTCGGGGCTGCGGTGATTTATTTGCTCCTCATCAACGGGGTGTACCACCTGTGAGGCTTACCAGAGAAGCATTTGCGGAACTATTCGGCGTTCACTTGCCCAAATGGTCACGATCCGCTTGGGTAAAAGGCACCCGGTACGAATTCGTCTCCGGCACGGACGAACTTGACGAACTCGAACGGATTTGCGGAGGAGTAACCGCTGGCAAGGCGTAAGCATCCCGAGAATCAGATCAAAGCCTTAGAGGAACTTGCCCACAGGCGGGTCGTAGTGGCGCTGGGCTGCGTGAATGTGCTGTGCCCCGGACTCGACCCCTCGGCCAAGCGCCTCATGGTGAACCAAATCCTCACCCTCGGCGACGGGAAGGATCGATCCGTTCCACGACAACAGATCACCGACGCTCAAGTTGTCGAAATGGTGTGGAGGCACAGCCAGTGCGTCCGCAATCAGATAGGCAAGTGCCCCTTGCTGATATTCGGCAAGCAACTGGCGGAAGAGATCAATCAGTTCTTCACAGAGGATGAGTGAGGGACAAGGTCACGGTCGGCGTTCGGGGCAGCAGGGTGGTGGTCTTCTTTCCTGATGGAACCCAGTTGTCCAAGCCCATCCCTGAGGGCATGACAGCCGAACAGGCCATTCAAGAGACCTTGAAGCAACTGGAATTTTTCCCGCAGGATCAGAATTGAGCAACTACCCGACGTGCCAGTTCGTGATGAACACTGACGCTTTGATGGAGTCAATCTTTGACGGCAGAGATAAACCTCTGCCTGAAGAAATCCACTGCGGGCGTCGTGCTTTCTTCTGCTTCAACAGCTACCACCGCCATCACACTGAAGCTGTGCGCTTGTTGCTGCCGATCCTTGACCCAGAACACACAAATGAATACGGGTGGGAACATGAGCATAATCGGGAAGAGTGGCTTGCCCAGTTCCGAGAGAAGGTCGGTGATGATGCAGATCACTGGTACTTTCTCTGCCCACGTCATTGGCTATATCACAAATGGCTTCGCATAACGATAGGGATCGAGGATTACATCAGCTATTACATTTGGCGGGGATTCTGTTGGCACGCCCCGTGGGATCAACTGAAGCGGCTGTTTGTCCGTTACCCAAAAGGAGATCAATGAAAATTCTGATCGTCGGTGGTGACGATGCCCTCTTGTCGTCTCTCACCGAAGAACTGGAATCGCGAGATTTCGAGGTCCTCCCGACACACTTTGGGGATGGGGGACTGGACCTTTACAAAAAGCACGGCCCGTGCGAATTCGTGCTCGCTGATTATCGTTTCTTCCCCGGCACGAACATCAAGGATGCAGTTCAACTGCTGACCGCGATCCAACTGATTAATCCATTCCAGCAAATGGCAATTATGACCTCTGAGGCCAACGAAGTTCGGAGGAACCTGCCGGAGGCTCTACGCCAACTCCCAGTGTTGCGGAAGCCGTTCAGGATCGAGCAACTACTACGGCTGCTGCGGGAGCCCGTGTTGCCGCTTTGATCAGCACGAGGCAGCCGAGGTTTACCGTCACAGCCAGCGGTGACGCAGATAACGAGTATTGCGTTGCCGGATTATTGCGGGCAGCATGCGCTGGCACTGGTCAATCTGATGGAGAAGCTTGTCTCAGTTTCTTGATGATGTGAATACTACTTGCAATCCCGGTATCAGTCGCCGTTCATTTGCTTCCGATAACCTTTAAGGGAGTTTCAGAAGTCTCCTTTAGGTAGAGTTCGGTGCTGGCTAGCAGACGCAATTGTTCACTGGAGACGACTGATTTAGACAGTCCCGGCTGCACGATCCAAATGGTGAAATCCGGCTCCAAAGTAGACGCCTTCGACGTAATCTTCCCGAGAGCTTTCAAATCGCCTCGCTCGAATCGACTATTCCTGCCCTTGCCAATGCGTCCTTGTTCCCTCAAGCGCAAATGCTTGCAAAGCCGAGAAGGGTCTCCTTTCCAGTGAACACTCCGTTGAGCCTGCCCGCAAACGACATAGAGGTCTTCGACCCGGCCGCCCGGATTTACTCCTTTCGAATACTTACAATGAAATAGGTCCACCTTGAGTGTCTGCCCGAGGATTTGTATCGCAACAACATCAGCAGCCTCGTAGCCGTCATCGTCGTCAAAGATAATGTCATACCCAGTATCCCCCTCCAATCCGAGCAGGCGTTTGATCACTGCATACTGGATGGAATCTGCTAGCTTTTCTTGTTTCTGAGACTCATGCTTGATATTCACTCCAGTCCAATCCCAAATGTCAATTTTCTGCAACTGGAACGGCTCCTGCACCTCGCGACTTCGCTCGAATAGTTGATCATCGGTCGAGAGTGCACCAGATTCATAGTGGATTGTCGGCCACTCGCGCTTGAACCAATCTGACAAGAGGAGTCGTTTTCTAAACCCCGGCCCGCTGATGATCTCGGCGCATTTACTTGTAGTCGGTGAGTACTCAACTCCCGATTGACTGAACTTTATTTCGTACTCAGCCGTTTGCGTATCCGCTGTTACGCGAAATTTGATTGGTTCTGTTCGGGATTCAGAACTCAGATCGAGATTAGCCTCAAAGAACGGCACTCGTGTCCCTTGAATCTCGACATATACGCCTTCCTCGTTGCGCTGATAGAACTCTTCGGGCCATTCAATTGAGAGGGGAACGAGACTCGGGCGAGAAGCCAACTGCTTTGGTATAAGAGCATTTCTCAGCAGTTCAATCGGCGCAGTATCGAGCAATTTCGTGCCGATGCCTGCGCACCAATTCAGCCATTCGGAAATGTCGTTCGCGATCTTGTGAGACCATATCCGGCCCTTCTTCGACGCTCCCACGCTCGCTCTTGCTCCACTCTCGTAACCGTACCCGAAGAGATTGGTCTTTATCTTGTCGTTCGTTTGAGCATCACTCAGACCGGGATAAACGTCAGCGCCCACGTACATTGTGAATCGAACTCGTCTGCTGATCGAGTGCGTTAGCCCCAAGTTCATTAAGATCAAGCGGTTCAGACCACGGAAAGTGCGAAACACTTCCTCTCCCTTAATAAGCTCAACGTCGGAACCCGCTATACATTTCGCGAGACTTTCGTGAGTGCTGCTGTTATTAGAGCTGTTTATGAACAACAGACGTCGGTCTTGATCCCAATGGGCCATGTACAAGTCCCACGATTCGTTCTCAAGCTCTTTTACATCCCCCCAGTCAACGGGCTCAAGGACATGATTAACGAACACCAGAACCCGAAATTTACCGCTGATCTTCGGCTTGCCGAAGATCGTTTTCTCAAACATCTTCTGAACTTTTGAAGGCTGCCAATTTGAACACATCGTTCGATAGACAACCGTGCTCATTTTCGGAAGGATCGTCTGGAGCGAAATCTCTCCCGGAGCCTTCGCAAAGCTCTCCAAGAACTCGGATCGTTGTGCGTAACGACCAGTGGCCCCTTCGCTCAACTCTCCCAACAGAGTGTTCCAATCCGAGTCCTCGGCGTACAGTGCCCGGAGCGAGTCCTCGACTTCTGAGTTTGCGATGTTAGCGATGACGGTCGCATCTCCCAGAGCCTTCTTTGTTCGGGTAAAACGTCCTGTAAATTGCAGGGTTACTGCCAAGCTCTTATGGACATCGTGCAGTGCGGCGATCTTCAATTCCGGGAGATCAAATCCCTCCCCCAGCATGTCAACGCAGACGACAATCCGAGTCTTTCGATCACTGAGCGTCTGCATCGCCGCTCGACGCTTCTCGATTGCTTGTTTGCTATGGACAAGAATTGGGCAGAACTCGGGAGCAAGGTGAGAATAGATTTCATGGACTGCTTCGGCTCTTTCGATATTGTCCACACGAGCCATAACAATGTGATCGAATGAGTTTCGTTGATCGTTCTTCAACTGGTCAATTGCGGCAGAGGCAATAGTTTGATCCTCAACGCTGAAATCCCACTCCTCGACAGGCCGGAACCAGACTTTCCGGAAGTAGCCTTCCGCCTGCGCTTTTCGCAAGGGATAGCTAAAAATAAGCTTCCCATCAACGTGCTGACCATCGCGACGATATGGGGTTGCCGTAAATTGCAGGATAGGTCTAGAAAGGAAGTTCTTCTTTACCTCATTCCATGTCGGGGCGGCGATATGATGGGCTTCGTCTATAAACAAATGGCTGCACGATTCAGCCATCGCTTTCTGTATCGGGTCGCTACATCCGCCAGCAACAGCCATTGTCGTCACCACTACGTTGCAGGCGTTAAAGAACCGTTTGGTTTGGTCGATAGAATTTGGCCGATGACGGAGGGTGCCAACGACAGGGAATAAGGCTCCAGAACCCATGATGTCGAATTCCTTGAGAACTCCAAACGTTAGGAATTTCTTGGCTATCTGATCTCGGAGCGCATTCGTGGGCACGATGACGAGCAGTCTCGCGAAGCATTCCTTGCCCAACAGAGTCAGCATTGTTTCCGTCTTCCCGGTTCCCGTGGGCATAACGATGGTTCCGGGCTCTTCTGTCACCTTCCAATGCGCTAACGCTGCGTATAGTGCACCGACCTGCGGCGATCGAAGGCCTGCTTGCGCGGCTCCCTCCGGGAGAATTGTCTCTTCCTTAATCGAGAACTGACCAAACCATGACGCCCGCGCCTTCTTGCAGAAATTGGCAAGCTCCAATTCGAGTGCGGCATGTGTAACAAAAGAAGCGGGCTTGATCCATCGTCCTTTTTCGGTATCGGTTCCGGTCATGAGGAGGATTCCATCAAAGGCATTCAACGTGGCTGGTTTGTTGCTTGCCAGCAGAACGGTCGTGCCGTTTTCTTCCTTCAGCAGACTACGTTTAGGGGATAGGACCTCTATTGTGGCGGTGACCGTCCGGGCAGGTCTGAACAGTTGTTGTATTGGGCTTCCGAACAGCCGGGTGTTGATCGCGTATTGGGCGGGTAACTTCGACGCCTTTGCTACAGCTTGTGTCGCCAACTGCGCACCTGTCGCGCACACGTCAGCGAATGATACAGGTCGTGTGGCGCGTTCCCTGACCTTTCCTGCGATTGTACTAAGGCTCTGAGGGAGAAGTGCCATTGTTTTTGTTATAGTTAGCAGTTCATTCCCTCAAGACATGGGCCGTGTTAGCACGGAGTCCCGGCAGTTGATCGTGACTCCACCCTCGGGACTCAAGAAATGCTTCTGGATCAGTTGAAACCGAACATCATCGTGCGCGGGCCGATCTTCCCAGAGCCCGTTCAGATAATTGTCGCTATCCCGATGGGCACATCCGTAAAGCTAATCGGCAAGGGGCTCAACACGAATCAGGTCCACGAGCCGATCCTCAGCGCCGAGCAGCTTGCCCAACTGGTATCCAGTCCTGAAAAGGAGCCCTTCGACGGCGATCCTTTGCGGTTCCGCCTCGGTGTGGAAGCCCTCAGACTTGGCCTCGCCTATGAATATGATCCCTATTTTTCGCTCTCCATCGCACGCGTAGACCCACTTCCTCACCAACTGGAGGCGGTGTACGACTATTTCCTCACGATGCCCCGCATTCGCTTCCTGCTTGCCGATGATCCCGGCGCAGGGAAGACGATTATGGCGGGGCTTCTGCTGAAGGAGCTAAAGATTCGTGGGCTGGTAAAGCGAACGCTCATCATCACGCCCGCCAGCCTTTCATTTCAGTGGCAGCGCGAAATGAAGGAAAAGTTCCGGGAGCAGTTTGAGGTGATCCGAAGCGACGTGCTTCGTGCCAATTACGGGATGAATCCGTGGCAGGAGAGGAATCAGGTAGTCACATCGATCTCATGGGTCTCCCGAATTGACGATGCCAAAGAGAGTCTACTCCGGAGCCGCTGGGATTTGATCATCGTGGACGAGGCCCACAAGATGGCGGCGTACAGCGCCGACAAGAAGACGTTGGCCTATCGTCTCGGCGAATCTCTGTCCGGCATGACAGATCATTTCTTGTTGATGACGGCGACCCCTCACAAGGGCGATCCCGAAAACTTCTGTCTTTTCCTCGAACTTCTGGACCGTGACGTGTACGGCAACGTCAAAAGCCTCGAAGAGGCGATACGCCGGAATTATGCGCCGTTCTATCTCCGACGAACTAAAGAGGCTCTGGTGTCGTTCCCCGATCCCGAAACCGGAGAGGTGAAGAAGCTCTTCACTGAACGATTTGTCCACACCGCGTCCTTCGATCTGGATGGCGAGGAATATGACTTCTACGATGCGCTCACCCGATACGTTGAAGATCAGTCGATCAAAGCCGCTCAAGAAGATTCCCCTCGCAGCCGGGCTCTGAGCTTCACGATGGCGATGCTGCAACGACGCTTTGCCTCCAGTGTGTACGCGGTTCGTCGCAGTCTTGAACGCATGAGGGACAAACGAAAGAAGATTCTGGAAGACCCCCGCGACTACCTGCGAAAGCAGATGGAGATTCCAGAGGACTTGGACGACCTACCCGAAGAGGAGCGCGACGAATACATTGAGGAAATTGAAAATGCTGCGATCAGCTTTGATCCGACCTTGCTTAAGGAGGAAGTTGTCCAGATCGGCAGACTGATCGACCAAGCGCGGGCGCTGGAGCACCGTGAAATCGAGTCCAAGTTGGTGAAGCTCAAGAAAGTTCTTGCGGAGCAAGAAATCTTCTCGAACCCGAGTATGAAGTTGCTTGTCTTCACCGAGCACAAAGACACTCTCGATTACCTCGCCGGAGACGGACAAGACGGAAGGCCCCTCGGCAAACTGCGGGAATGGGGTCTCAAGGTGACCCAGATTCACGGGGGGATGAAGATTGGAGATCGCGATACACCGGGCAGCCGCATCTACGCGGAGCGCGAGTTCAGGGAAGAGGCGCAGATTCTAGTTGCAACGGAGGCCGCAGGCGAAGGTATCAACCTTCAATTCTGCTGGTTAATGATTAACTACGACCTCCCGTGGAACCCAGTCCGACTAGAACAGCGTATGGGACGTATCCACCGTTACGGACAGGAACACAACTGCCTCATTTTCAATTTCGCCGCCCTCAATACCCGAGAGGGCCGGGTCCTCCAAAAACTGCTGGAACGTCTGAGTGAGATTCGGAAAGAGCTAGGCACTGACCATGTGTTCGATGTCATCGGTGAAGTCTTTCCGTCTAATCTGCTCGAAAAACTCTTCCGTGATATGTACGCGAGAAGAACCGATCTTCCAAACATCGAGGCTCGAATTGTCCGGGAAGTCGATGCAGATCGTTTTCGAAAAATCACCAACTCAACATTGGAGGGATTGGCCAAGCGCGAGTTGAACCTCGGTGCGATTGTCGGCAAGTCGGCTGAGGCCCGTGAGCGCCGCCTTATCCCCGAAGTCATCGAGCATTTCTTCACGCAGGCAGCACCGATTTCGGGGGTCAATCCGCGACCAGTGCAGAAAGATGGGCACGTCTACCGCATTGGTAGAATCCCTCGCACCCTCTACCCGATTGGTGAGCGACTGGAAGGTAGGTTCGGAAAGTTGGGGCACGAGTACCAGAAGGTTGTGTTCGACAAGGCGTTACTGCCGCAGGACGCTACTCTGGAGTGGGTCACGCCCGGTCATCCGCTATTTGAAACGGTCAGAGAAGACGTTGGCGAGCGAGTCAGCGACGATTTGCGAAGAGGGACGGTCTTTTACGACCTCCACACCAAACTCCCCTACCGACTGGATGTGTTCGGCGCTTCTATCAAGGACGGGCGGGCTAACTGCCTCCATCGGCGTCTGTTCATTGTGGAGGCGACAATGGATGGGCAACTCACGATCAAGCAGCCCACGCTCTTGCTGGACATTTCTCCGGCGCCGAGGGGGACGCCCGTTCCCGACGACGGCAAGCTTCCAGATCGTGCGGCGGTCGAGCATAATCTGGTTGACGCAGCATTAAAGCCATTTCTAGAAGAGGTTGCCGCACAACGCGCTAAAGAAGTGGACACGATCTCCCGCCATATGGAGATTTCCCTCGGAGAGCTAATCAATCGCCAGAATTTGCAACTCGCCGAACTCGTCGGGCGGCAGCAACAGTCGGGCGTGACGGTGCCGGGTCTCGATGGGAACATTTCCTTGTCCGAGTCTCACTTAGACGGGTTGAACAATCGACTTGAGAACCGCCGAGCCGAATTGCGGAATGAAAAGCAATGCACCATCGGAGATATTCAGCACCTCGGTCGTGCTTGGGTGCTGCCTCATCCCGAGCGCAATGCACCGGGTATCGCATTCATGGTTCGTGACGAGGAGATCGAGAGGATCGCTATCGAAGAGGCCAAGAAGTACGAGATCGGTCGTGGCTGGGAGGTCGAGAGCGTCGAGGCGGACAACCGTGGTTTCGACCTGATCTCCCGCAAGCCGCATCCGCATGATCCGAAGACATTCACTGATGTTCGTTTTATCGAGGTCAAAGGGCGAGTAGTGATAGGGGAGGTCGCACTGAGTTTCAACGAGTACAGAACCGCAGAGCGGCTGAAGCGAGACTATTGGTTGTATGCCGTCTTTAATTGTGGGTCGAGGCCGGAGTTGCATGCAGTACAAGACCCGGCAAGACTGGGTTGGGAGCCCATCGTCAAGATCGATCACTATCACACCAGTGCCGAGCAGATTATTAGCGGTGAGTCGAGATGACCTTCGGCTTTCCTAAGCGGCTGATCGAAGTCGATCTGCCGATCAAGCGCATATCTGAGCACGCTCGCCGCGACAAGAAGGTTCGGCATGGGCATATATCAACACTGCACATTTGGTGGGCGCGACGACCACTCGCTGCGTGCAGAGCAGTAGTCTGCGCTGCCTTGTGGCCTGACCCCGCAGATGACCTTTGCCCTGAAACATTCCGACAACTTGCTCGCGACTTGATGAAACACTGGGCTTTCGACCACCTAAAACTTCTCGGTGCCAAAAGCTCAGAGCGTTTCATTGCGATTCAGAAGAACCCAAGCCTCCTCGAAAACGGGGGAGAACTTAGGGGTGCATTACTCGACTTCATTGCAGATTTTGCCAATTGGCGTAACGCCAGCAGCGGGGAGTATGTAGACACGGCTCGCGCCTTGACTCAGGCAGCACACGAAGCCCTTGGGGGGGCGATTGGGACAAAGCCACTCATAGTTGATCCGTTTGCAGGCGGGGGCGCCATTCCCTTAGAAATCTCGCGTGTGGGTGCCGAGGCGTTTGCGTCTGACCTCAATCCGATAGCTGTGCTATTAAACAAATTCATTCTGGAATATCTTCCAAAGTACGGTAACCGATTCGCGCATGAAATCCAGATTTGGGGCGACTGGGTGAGGAGGGAGGCGGAACAAGAACTTGCCAAATTTTATCGTCAGGATGAAGACGGCGGAACTCCAATAGCATTTCTGTGGGCAAGGACGATCATCTCGGAGGCCCCAACTCAGGAGCGTACTCCGGTAGAAGTTCCCCTTCTGCGTACGATGTGGTTGTCCAAGCGTAAAGGATTCCTTAGAGCATTGCGCTGGAGGTGCGGCAAGGATGGCCAAGTACTTACTGAAACAGCCACATCAGAAAAAGACGGAGAAGAGATTAAGGTATTGCGCCCGCTGCTAGAAATCTTCATTCCCAGCCGTGTCGATGAAGTTGGCTCGGCTACGGTAAAAGGCGGTGCTGCCACATGCCCCATCACGGGGTACACAACAAGAGCCCCCCGAGTGAAAGATCAACTAAAGGTACAGAGAGGAGGTGCTGAATACTCACGGCTATACGCAGTATACGTAGACAAACCCTCCGGGCGTGAGTTCAGGCTTGCGGGTGCCTCCGATTGGTCTATATACAAGGAAGCGGTTGTGTTTTCTGAACAGGCACGGAAGAAGAGTCCAGATTCTTTTCCTACGGAAGCCATCAACCCGATCAGGCCGTACAAGAACACGCGAGGATTAAGTGCGGTTACTAGGGTTGGGTGCTCTACATTTTCCGATCTTTACAATTCTCGGCAGGCGCTATCAATCTATACGCTTTCTCGAATCGTCTCTCGCTTAAATGCAACGAGCCTTGCGGCTGACAAACAACTTGCTGATGCCGTTGAGACGGCTCTGGCATTCGCAGTGAGTCGTTCAGTGTCTCAGAACACATCGATGTCACGTTGGGATGCCAGTCGACTCACAATCAAGGGTGCATTTTCAAAACAAGCACTGGCAGTGGTCTGGGACTTTGCGGAAGCCAATCCGTTTTCCGGCGCATCTGCCGACTGGGATGGTGCAATAAAGTGGATTACAGAATTTGTTGAGGCGAACTCGCTGGGACAGCCCTCGGGCATTGCTGTTCGTGCATCCGCTACAAACATCCCACTGCCATCGGACTCGGCCTCAGCATTAATCACTGATCCGCCGTATTTCGCGGCTATCCCTTACGCTGATCTGTCGGATTTCTTCTACGTATGGCTCAGGCGTGGACTGCGACACGTATATCCCGACTTGTTTGAAGATTCACTTACTCCCAAGACCGAAGAACTGATCGTCACAAACGCAGAGCGAGGCCCGAATGACAGAAAAAAGGACGATTCCTTTTTTCGAGAGGGTATGACCAAAGCTCTTGTCTCGGCACGAGATGTTGTGCAGCCTGACGGCATAGGTGTCGTGATTTATGCGGAAGGAACTCCGGCAGGGTGGGAAGCAATTCTCAACGCGATAATCGACTCGCGGTGGACTATTACGTCTTCGTGGCCTCTCGATACCGAGATGGAAAGCCGAACACAAGCGCGAGGCGCGGCATCACTACAATCATCCATCCACATAGTCTGTAGACCACGAGTTAGTGAGACGATTGGAGAATGGCGAGATGTGTTGCAGGAGTTACCTCCTCGGATTCACGACTGGATGCTGAGACTGTCAAAGGAAGCAGTGGTTGGTGCGGACGCCATCTTTGCCTGCCTCGGCCCGGCGCTGGAGATTTTCTCTCGATATTCCCATGTGGAAAAAGCAAATGGCAATCGCGTCCCGCTTGAAGAATATCTGGTTCACGTCTGGGCAGCCGTTGCGAAGGAAGCGTTGGGACTGATTTTCGAAGGTGCTGACGTGACGGGATTCGAAGAGGACGCACGTTTGACGGCGATGTGGCTCTGGACGCTTTCCGCTGGTCGAAACGGTGATCTTGTTTCAGGCGATGATGAAGAAGAAGACGACGATGACGATGAGGAAGAAGTTGCAGCTAAGCTCACCACAGGCTACGTACTCGGATATGACGCTGCTCGCAAGATCGCTCAGGGCTTAGGCGTGCATTTTGAGTTGTTGACTTCACTGGTTGAGGTTAAAGGCGAGAACGCCCGATTGCTACCAGTTTCAGAACGAACCCAGAGGTTATTTGGTAAGGAAGACGGTGGGAACCCAGCGACAAGAAGAAAGAAGGCGCCTCAGCTTCAACTCAGTTTTGTGGCTGAACTGGAACAAGCTGAAGAAGCGGGAAGTTGGGGTGCCAAAGGCGCCCCAACGCTCGGAGTTACGGTGCTCGACCGAGTTCATCAATGCATGATTCTTTTCGCGGCTAGTCGCGGAGAGGCGCTGCGCCGTTTTTTGGTCGAGGAAGGTGTTGGCAGAGACGAGCGATTCTGGCGACTGGCACAGGTTCTTTCATATCTTTATCCCAAGTCAAGCGACGAGAAGAGATGGATCGATGGTGTCCTTGCTGGCAAGAAGGGGCTGGGTCTCTGATGTCGGAGGCGCTGGCTCCAGTCTGGTACGGAAAGTTTATGGACATCCTTCAGCGCCACGAATCATCGGCGCTTTTGAAGGATGCAGCGATCCGTGGGCAGCTAGGTAAATGGACAACTGCCCTCACTGGAGTTGTTTGCTCAACGTGTGAAGCGATGGGGTGGAAAGCAGCCGCGAAGGGAAATCTCTCGACGCTGCTTCCTGAGGCCCGTCAAGAGTATCTGGCTCTTGATGTAGTGGCGTTCGAGCCCGCAGGAGACCGCCGCTGGCGGTTTCCGATAGCCGCGATTGAATTGGAGAATAGCCGGGAGGATGATCGGGTCGCATATTCTCTGTGGAAAGTGCTCTGCACACGTGCGGACCTGCGCATTGTGTTCTGCTATCGGAAAGATGCGACGGAAGGCGGCACGCTCGTCCGCCACCTGACTGAGCAGGTCGCACAACCGATGGGAATACAGGAGAGGACTCGGATCGGCGGGGAAACCATGCTAGTTGTGGGATCGAGGAACGAGTCTGCGACTTTCCCTTATGGCTTTTTCAAGGAATGGCGATTCGACATGAATTTGGGGCGCTTTGGACGCGCCTGATTGGGAGAGATATCTTTTATGGCACTCAAACCTTGGTACAAAGTTGTTACCCCTCGCGAAGACTTGCGGGATGGCCGTCCGCTGGATGCCTCCGAATTCGCAGTCCATCTGGATCACGTTCGAGATCACCGGGCTCCCGCCGACTATCAGGAGCCAGCCCGCTTTTTTGACCGCACATTTTTGACGAGAAATCTCACTGAGTTGGCAGTCAACGCGGTGAGGCGGCTCTCAGACATCAAACTCGAAACGTCGGCCGTGTTCAATCTCACGACGCAGTTCGGTGGCGGCAAAACGCACGCCCTCACGCTTTTGTATCACTTGGCGAAAGGCGGCCCGGAAGCGTTGGCATGGAAGGGTGTTCCCAGCATTCTCGAAGATGCCGGGGTGAAGACCATTCCAGCCTCGGCGGTAGCGGTGTTTGTCGGCACAGAATTCGATTCCCTGACAGGTCGCGGTGGAAAAGACGGTACTCCTCTCCGAAAGACACCTTGGGGCGAAATCGCATTTCAACTCGGCGGCAAAGATGCGTTCGCAACAGTGGCAAAGCACGACCAAGAGCTAACCGCGCCGTCCAGCGAAGTGATCCGTTCGTTTCTCCCGAAAGACAAGCCTGCACTGATCTTGATGGACGAGCTACTGAACTACATGGGTCGGAACCGGAAGTCTGGTCTCACGAACCAGCTTTATTCTTTCGTACAAAACCTCTCCGAAGAGGCCCGTGCTCAGGATCGCGTTGTGCTCGCCGTGTCGCTGCCGTCGTTGCTGGACGAGATGACGCCCGAAGATGAAGGGGACTTCGGCCGTTTTCAGAAACTTCTTGATCGCTTGGGCAAGGCGATGATTATGTCGGCCGAGACGGAAACCTCCGAGATCATCCGACGCCGCTTATTTGAATGGGGCGGCATTCCCGACGAGGGCAAGAAAACCGCACAGGAGTACGGCGATTTCATCATCGACAACAGGACCCAAGTCCCCAACTGGTTCCCGGCAGACAACGCGAAGGAACAATTCGCGGCGAGCTACCCCTTCCATCCGACGTTGCTGTCGGTCTTTGAGCGCAAATGGCAACAACTACCACGCTTCCAGCAGACTCGCGGCATTCTGCGCTTGTTGGCGCTCTGGGTTTCCCACGCATATCAGGCTGGCTTCAAGGGGGCACATAAGGATGCTCTGATTGTGATGGGAACCGCACCACTCGACGATCCAATGTTTCGGTCGGCGGCCTTTGAGCAACTGGGGGGTGCCAAGCTCGAAGGTGCAGTAACGACCGACATCTGCGGCAAGAAGGAATCTCACGCGGTACGGCTGGACAAAGAGGCGGTTGACGCGATCAAGAAGGCACGCCTCCACCAAAAAGTCGCAACATCAATCTTCTTCGAGTCGAACGGCGGGCAATCCAAGACCGAAGCGACTCTGCCAGAGATCAGGCTTGCCGTGGCCGAGCCCGGCATCGACATGGGCAATATCGAAACGGCTCTGGAAACGCTTTCCACGACCTGCTACTTCTTGTCGTCGGAGAAGAACCGATACCGATTCAGCCTATCGCCTAACCTGAACAAGCTCCTTGCCGATCGACGAGCCAGCGTCCAGCCAAAGAAGATCGAGGAGAGACTACGGGCGGAAGTCCAGCGAGTCTTCACAACTGGCGGTACGGGTATTGAGCGAGTCTATTTCCCGGAGAAAAGCGGGCAGATTACGGACCGCCCAGTGCTTTCGCTGGTGGTGATGTCGCCAGAGCAGGCGGTTTCGGAGAAGGCGACCCGCGACTTTATCGAGAGTGCCACGAAAGAAAGCGGCACCTCTGGCAGAACATACAAAAGCGGGTTGGTGTGGGCTGCTCCCGATTTGCCTGATGCCTTACGCGATGAAGCCCGCAAAGTGCTTGCTTGGGAGGATATTGCCGACGAAAGTGACGATCTCCATTTGGATGAGGTGCAGAAACGGCAGCTTGACGAAAACGTTAAGAAGGCGCTACGCGATGTCAAAGAAGTTGTCTGGCGCACGTACAAGAATCTGATGCTACTCGCGAAAGATAACAGTTGGAAAACGGTCGATCTGGGCTTGGTTCATTCGAGTGCGGCTCCATCCCTAGTCGATCTGATCCTGACACGCCTTCGGCAGGATGGTGACATTGAGGAGGCCGTCAGCCCTAGTTTCCTTGATAGGAACTGGCCTCCCGCATTCAAAGAATGGAGCACCAAGTCCGTTCGGGACGCCTTCTTCGCGTCCCCGCAATTCCCCCGGCTGCTCAATTCCGAAAGCCTCAAAGACACAGTCGCCAGAGGCGTCGAAACTGGAATGCTGGGATACGTCGCCAAAAAGCCCGATGGCAGCTATGCTCCGTTTCACTGGAAGTCGTCGCTGACAGCATTCGATGTCGAACTGTCGGACGACATGTACATCATCCAGCGTGGGACCGCTGAAGCATATCTCGCAGGGAAATCCGCGCCCGTTCCGACTTCTGTGCAACCGTCACAACCGCCGATTGACGGGACCTCCGGATCGCCGCCGCCGAAACCCGGTTCGACATTTATTCCGGTTCCGCCACCTTCTGGAGTGAACCGAGTCAGTTGGCGCGGGGATGTTCCACCCCAGAAGTGGATGAATTTCTACACGAAAGTGCTCTCGAAGTTTGCAACCCAGACTGGTCTCAAGATCGGCTTGAATGTCGAGATCGCGCCTGACGGCGGCGTTTCCAATCAGAAGGTTGATGAAATCAGAGTCGCCCTGCGCGAACTGGGACTTCCCGACGACGTTTCGTTTGACTGAGAGTACGCTCCGACTGGTGGTGGTAGGTTATGGACTGGAAGCCGGGAGATTGGATCGAGCACTCTGCCTTTGGCTTGGGCCGGGTCAGCGAGGACCGGGGTGACAGGCTAGACATTGACTTCATTAACTCCGGTTCGAAGACGATCCTAAAGACGGCCGAACTCAAGCCCGCGCTGTCGCCTAGCCCGGATTTTCAAGTTCCCTCGCGACAAGAACAAATCTCGCACTCCCCAATTCAAAGTAGAGCGTCCGCCCCGCCGACCTCCGTTGGATTTTGATCATCTCGTTGGCTGCTTCAAAAGACGTTTCCCTGACGGTTTTGAGGGTCCGGATTTCCACATCGCCGAGCGTAAGTACAAGGAAAAGGCGGCAAACGTACTCAAGGACAAGCTAGGCAAGAATGCGTTTGAGAGCCTGCGCGAGAAGGCCAAATTCGCTGACGCCGTTGAGATCGCTGCGAATCATGTACGTTTTGCGAATGCCCTGTACGACCTGCTACACGGCTCCGGCGAAATGGAGGGACGCTTCGCGAAGTTTTGCAGTCTCCTCGCAGAAATGGGGGTGAACAAATGGCCTATAGCGACCTACTACCAATTTCTCGCGAGTGATGGCAAATGGATGTTCATGAAGCCTTTGACCATGAAACGCATGGCCGACTCGCTCAAAATTTCGCTGAACTACAAGCCGGAACCGAATTGGCTCACATATTCCAAGCTTCAGGAATTAGCTGATCGTGTGGAACTGGAGTTGCAGAATCGAGGACTGAATCCGCATTCTCGGATCGATGTGCAGGGGTTCATCTGGGCCTCAATCGAGATTGAAGAAGGCAAGTACGGTGTAACCTGATGGCACGTCCGATAGCTAGATGTTATCTCTGCAAAGAAATCGCGCAACTGTGCGATAGCCATCTCATCCCTAAAGCCATGTACCGCCTCTGCATGGCCAAAGGCGAAAGAAACCAAAACCCATTTGTTGTAACTCCAGACGTACGTTCAGAAATCTGCTCAATGGCCTGATTATCTGCTTTGCGAAGACTGTGAAAAGCGGATGCGGGTCGGGGGAGAAGATTGGGTTCTGAAACACTGTTGCCGCTCGACCGCAGGCAAACCCTTCCTGCTTCGAGAAGCCATAAAGGCCGGAAAGCCAGAAGCAACCACACCCGCAGGCTCCGTTTTTTCGTGTAAGACGCTTGATGGTGTCGATGCACAGAAACTTCTGTATTTCGGAACGAGCATATTCTGGCGGGCTGCTCAGAAATCGTGGAACGTAATTGGCAAGACAATGCAACCGTTAAGATTTGGGCCATTCGATGATCGTCTGAGACTGTTCTTGCTCGGCAAAGGAAGTTTTCCGCAAAAGGCCGCGTTCAATGTGTGGGTCTCGGACTTGCCTGAGCCTTGGCTAACCTTCAGTTTCCCCATTTCCGTGGAACGCAACCAATACTGGATGTGCAGCACGGCATCGGCTTTGTCCTCTCCCTTGGCAATAATATCGAGGACTTCTGCTCAGGAAACTCCATCGCAACTAACCGCCAACCGATATTGCTATCGGGGCATGTCGAGCAAAAGATGCGAGAGGGCATGGTCAAAGCGTTTGGAAAAAGCCGGGCCAATCAAGTTGTCGCAGAAATCGTCGGTGATCTCGGCTGATGTCCCACATAACTCCAATACCCAGCTTGATGTGAGGGCGAGGGCTTGGATGGTCGAATCATTGACCGACCTGATCGAGACTCGCAATCACAAAAACCGCGAGGTCGAATCGGTCGATCTATCCCAACAAATCTCTCGCGATGGTGAGCCATTCCGCATCGAGCGATTCTCGGCAAAC
>Ga0210406_10000949_pt1 | contig 37593 bp, 30 predicted proteins | sample IncBWC30MmetaG_FD_155454 | JGI IMG/M metagenome (GOLD analysis project Ga0210406, IMG submission 155454) | Forest soil microbial communities from Barre Woods Harvard Forest LTER site, Petersham, Massachusetts, United States - Inc-BW-C-30-M | ecosystem: Environmental > Terrestrial > Soil >... | reverse complement strand
GGGATTGATCGACCGGCTGCCGAACTCGTCGTCCTGGGCATACGGTCCAAATACAGACGTCAGAAGCACGAGCGTTCGCGCGCCTTTGGGGTGGGATTTCATGTTGTTTTATGCTCCGCTAGTCCAACCTAGGTGGTCCACAGGGCCGCTGTATGTGAGGAGCGAACGAAAATACAAAAGTATTACAGAGCTAAGTGGCGGGAAGATAACTGGGTTATGGCAGCCGACACGAGTTTCAAGGCGATTCCCCACTGTTTGCGCGCATGGGACTCATCTCCGCCGAAGCCGAAGATGTAGAGCGTCACGTAGTAGCCTTCGCGCACGGTTTCGCCCTCGTGGTAGAAGCAACGGCGCAGGCAGAATTCAGCTGACGCAGGAATTTCAGGCACGACTTTGAGCAGGCCGGTCAGGTGTTTCAGGAACGTCTCGTGCTTCTCGAAAGAAAAGCGGACAGTCGGGTCCGAGATCAACAGATCCACGTACGACCCGAATTTCCAGGGGACACCAAAGATCTCTTCCTCGGGATTGAGAGCGCTGGTTGACCACGCATCGCACTTCGCGCTCTCCAGCATGGAAGCCTGCGCGTTCACGGCAATCAAGAACTCGCGCAGCTCCATCCAGCGCGTCGCCTCTTCGATGTGCGCGAGAGCCTCCGGCTCGCGCTTCAGATCGTAGTAGCGCAGGATCCCATCCGGCGCCTCCCACGGCATTTCGAGGGTGTCGTCGTCCCGGCCGAGTTCGACGGCAAAGTCAGCTTGCATGCTGGGTTAGAAAAAGCAGGCGGACGCGGACGTCCGCCTGTCATCCCGTTAGATGGGCCAGTCCCTTACTTTGCGGGCGCGGGCTGCGGCGTGGCCGGCTGCGCGGGCGTTCCGAAATTCACCTTGGGAACCTCTCTGGATCCCTCAGCCGCCTTGAAGTATGCGTCGTTTGCCTTAAATCCGGCCCAACCTGCGAACAAGCTCGCGGGGAACTGCTGCACGTAAGTGTTGTAGTCCTGCAGCGTATCGTTGTAGCGCTTGCGCTCGACAGCGATGCGGTTTTCGGTCCCTGCCAGTTCATCCTGCAGACGCATAAAATTCTCGTTCGACTTTAGTTGCGGATAATTTTCCACCAACACCAGCAACCGCCCGATAGCTCCATCGAGTTGATTATTCGCGGCGATCTTCTCACTGGGTGATCCGGCTCCAAGCAAAGCCGAGCGGGCCTTGGCGATATCGCCGAATACCGTTTGCTCCTGCGTGGCATAGCCTTTCACCGTTTCCACCAGGTTCGGGATGAGGTCAGCGCGGCGCTGCAGAGCGATATCCACTTGCGACCATGCAGCCTTTACGGCTTCATTCTTGGTCACCAGCGTGTTGCGCACTCCGATGTATTGGCCAAATGCCACCAGCGCGATCAGCGCCAGGATGATCACTACGATGAGTCCCTTACTCATGTTGCTCTCCTCGAAACGAAGTCTCGGAAATCGGATCGAACGTCAACACCCAGGTGTGTCCAGCATTCTATCGACTGCGGAGGTAACTTGCTCGACCGCCGCCAGGTAACGCGCCGCTACCTCCTGCACGCGAAATTGCTTGGGATCTGCAACGTGCGCGCGAATGTCCAGCAGATTTTCGAAAGGGCTGGCATCAAATCCCAGCATGGAGGCCAGCGCCTTGATCGAATCCCGCTTGGTTCCCGGTTCCGGCTGACCCTGGGTGATCAGCGCATGACGAAACAGGGTCGCGAATGCGGGCAGCGAGCGCAGCAGCAGATGCCATGTACGCGCTTCGTCGCGCGAGTCCACCAGCAGACGCTGGCGCAGCAGGATCAATTTTTCCCGCAGTTCGTATTCCAGTTGCGCTCGATGTAACACCATGGGGATCTGCAGCGACGCCACCGCATCTGGTCCAAACAGTACGCGATGCCGCCGCTTCATATCCAGAAACTCGATCGAGAAGACATCGGCGGAACGTTCCAACTCGTCCTGGGTAGTGAGCATGGGCGCGGGACGGCGTTGCTGCGTCCAGTTCTCGACCACGGCCGCCAACGCGATCAGGCTGGCAAAAGACGTGTCTTTCAGGACGACGAGCAGATTGATGTTCGAATAATCCGTCTCGTACTCACCCGAAGCGGCTGAACCGTACAGAATGATGCTTTCCAGATTCGTCCCGGCCGCCTGTTGCAGCTTGTCGACGAATTCGCTGATCTGTTTCTCGGGAATTGGATTTTCACGAGCCATAGTATTCCTCAAATCTCTGCGTTACCAACTGCCGTCGGCGCCGCCACCGCCCGTGCTGCCTCCTCCGAAGCCGCCGAAGCCGCCGCCACCTCCAAAGCCTCCACCGCCACCACCGTCTCTGTAGCCACCGCCTCCTCCCCCACCGAACAAGAACATGTAGAACAGCAAACGGCGCAAGGGAGGCACCGCCAGTACAATGACGATCACGATGATAATGGCGATGATCGCGCCCGGAGAAAGCTCCTTTTGGCGCGGAGCCGAAGTGAGCGGTTCAATCCGCCGCGGCTGCGAAGTCGTGATTTCAACGCCAGCATCCTTGGCGATCACGTCGACTACTCGGGAGGTGAGCAGGCTCACCGCGCCGTCATAGTCGCCGCGCTGCAGGTAAGGCACAGCCTCGCGTCCGAAACCTCCGACCTTGCCATCAGGAAGGATGGGTTCCAAGCCGTAACCCACTCTGATGGATCGTTTGCGATCCTGAACCGCGAGCAAAATCAGAACGCCGCGATCCTTCCCTTTCTGCCCGATTCCCCACTTCTGATACAAGTCCACCGAATAGTTAAAAATGTCCTCGCCGTCGGTGGATTTGACAGTGACGACTACAACCGAAGCCTGGGCCTTGTCGAGGACCTGCCGGCACATCTCTTTCAATTGAGTAACAGTGGCGGGACTCAGAACGCCGGCGAAGTCATTCACGCAATCGGTTGGCTTGAGCGACGAAACCGGTTCTGCGCTGGCCAACGCAGTCAGCATCACAACGGCTAACAGAATCGCCACGAAGTAAACGCGGGCGCGCATTGCGCAAAATTGTACAGGAAGATTCGCGGCCATCGGCGTGAGCAAGCTCGTTTCTACTTAGAACTGGCGAAGGAACTCGATCACTTGTTGCTCAGCCCAACGGCCATCGTATCCGTTGGCATCCGCGATGAACGAGCAATGGCCGCCGTCATCGGCCTCCACGAAGGTGAGATTGCAATTGGCTGCAATCTTTTGGCGGGTTCCAGGCGTCAACCGCACGAACGGATCGTTCGCTGCGTGCAGAATCAGTCCCGGCACCACAATCCGGTCCACCACGTTCGATGCGGCTGCGCGCGCATAATAATCGACCGCCCCCTCGAAACCGCAGTAGTACGCGGTGATCTTGTCGTCGAAGTCGCGCAAGCTGCGCAGGCCCCGCAAACGCGTCGCATCAAACTGTCCCGGAAAAAGCTTCGCCTTGTTGCGAAACCGTTGGCGGAGCTTTCGCATGAAATAAGCTTCGTAAATTCGATTGCCGGGCAAATGCAAAGCATCCGCCGAGGCCGCCAAATCCATGGCCGGACACACGGCAGCAACCGCGCGGAATTCCTCCGGCCCTTGTTTTCCCCACTCGCCCGCGGTTTTCAGGACCAGGTTGCCGCCCATCGAGAAGCCGACCAGAGCGAAGCGCGACACACCATCGTCGACCAGGTGGCGCGAGACTGCGGCAACATCGGTCGAGAGGCCGGAGTTGTAGAGGGTTGGCGCCAGGTGGTCGGTCCCGCCGCAATTACGCTGATTCACGCGAATCACGTTCATGCCCGCGGCAAGGCCCTTTTGACTGATGCCGATCATATAGCCCGATTCACTCGAGCCTTCCAGACCGTGCAGCACAACAACCGTCAGCGCGCCGCTCCGGTCTTGCTGCCAATGGCAATGGCACAGGACCTTAACGCCAGGCGCGACTTCGATCAGGCGCTCCTCGGGCTTTGGCAACCCTGATTTTCGAATCAGAAAGAAGGCGGCGAGCGTTTGCAGATGCCCGCCACGGAAGAATTTTCGCGGTTTGAAGGCTGGGCGGTCGCTCCCGGTTTGCGTCATTCCCACAAATTGATTTTAAATAATCTCGACGGTATTTTGTGGTACGAAGAGGGACAAAGGTTTTATGCCGATTTTCGAGTACATTTGCCTGGATTGTGAACACGGATTCGAAGCACTGGTCTACGGCGAGCAGAAGGCGCAGTGCCCGAAATGCCAGAGCAAAAAGCTGGCTCCCCAGTTCTCAACCTTCGCGGTCTCCGCCAAGAGCAGTAGCACAAGCACGCCGAGAACCGCTGCCTGCGGCTCGTGCGGCGACCCCGGAGGACCGGGAGCTTGCAGCCGTCGCGACTTCAATTGATGTTCCTCCGAAAGCAACGTTCCTCCTGGACGTGTTTTCTCTGCGACTCTGCGCTCACTCTCGCCTAAACAGTGACCGCAACAAATTCTGCGAGGAGATTCTGTCATGAGGGCAAGACGATGTTTCCAGCTACTGGCCATCCTGTCTCTGGCAGCTTGCTGGCACCCTCCGTATCGGCGCAAATGAATTACCCCGGCCAGCCCCCTCAACGACCGGGACCGATCGTGACGTGCGAGTCCAATAAGAACCGGCGCAGCTACTGTCCCGCCGATACCCGTGGTGGAGTCACACTGCGGCACCAACTAAGTCAGGCGCAATGCGTGCAGGGGCGCACATGGGGCTTCGACGCTCGCGGCATTTGGGTCGAGGGCGGCTGCCGCGCCGAATTTCAGGTCAATGCCTACAACGGCACGCCGAACTGGGGGAACCCGGGCAACGGACATCGTCCGCCTATGCCGGGTGGACCGAATTGGGGTAATAACGCCGGAGCCTGCTTTTACAAGGAGATCCATTACGCGGGCGAATACTTTTGTATGCGCCGGGGCGAGAGCTATCCGAGCCTTCCGCCCGGCTACAACGACCGCATCTCGTCCATCAAAGTCATGCACGGAGCCGAAGTCACGCTCTACAACGACTCCAACTTTGGCGGGCGCCGCGGATCCACGCGACGGGATGTCCCGAATCTGAAAGCATGGCGGACCGCGGACGATCCTTCTCGCACCTGGAACGATCGGATCTCGGCCATTCAAGTTCGCTAGTGAGCTAGGCAAAAATAAACGGGGCCGGTAAACCGGCCCCGCCTTTCACAACGCAACTCAAAAGTGAACTAAGTTCCTTCCGACCAGCCCGCTAAGTACTCTTCCTGCTCCGGCGTCAGCCGATCGATCTTGATGCCCATCGATTCTAGCTTCAACTTGGCCACCCGCTTATCGAGTTCGGCCGGAACCGTGTACACCGTCTTCTCCATCTTCGAGTGGTTTTTCACCATGTGCTCGACCGACAGCGCCTGGTCGGCAAAGCTCATGTCCATCACCGACGGCGGATGCCCTTCGGCCGAGGCCAGGTTGATCAGACGCCCCTCGCCCAGAAGATTGATCTTCCGGCCATCTTTCATCGAGTACTCCTCGACAGAGTTGCGGGTGGTGCGTTTCGACGAAGCCATCTTCTCCAACGCCGGAATGTCGATTTCCACGTTGAAGTGACCCGAGTTCGAAATGATGGCGCCGTTCTTCATCACCTCGAAGTGTTCCTTGACGATCACGTTCTTGTTGCCGGTCACCGTGCAGAAGACATCACCGATGCGCGCAGCATCGATCATCGCCATCACGCGGAAGCCGTCCATTACGGCCTCAAGGGCCTTCGTCGGATCCACTTCCGTCACGATCACTTCCGCCCCGGCGCCGCGAGCACGACTCGCAAGGCCGCGGCCGCACCATCCGTAGCCGGCCACCACGAACTTCGATCCAGCCAGCAGGAAGTTGGTCGCGCGGATAATCCCATCGATGGTGGACTGCCCGGTGCCGTAGCGGTTGTCGAACAGATGCTTCGTGTCCGCATCGTTGACCGCGATGATCGGATAGCGCAGCACGCCTTCTTTCGCCATCGCACGCAAGCGTATGACACCGGTGGTCGTCTCTTCCGTGCCGCCAATCACGCCTTCCAGCACGTCAGTGCGCTTGGTATGCAGCACGCTGACCAGGTCCGCGCCGTCATCCATCGTGATCTGCGGATGATGATCAATTGCCGCAATGATGTGCTGATAGTAGGTATCGTTGTCCTCGCCCTTGATGGCGAAAACGGGAACGTTGTAATCACGCACCAGGCTGGCGGCTACATCGTCCTGCGTAGAGAGCGGGTTCGACGCGCACAGAACCACGTCGGCGCCTCCATCGCGCAGGCAAATGGCCAGGTTCGCGGTTTCGGCCGTCACGTGCAGGCAAGCGGAAATACGTATGCCCTTCAGTGGCTGATTCTTGATGAATTCTTTGCGAATGATCTGCAGGACATTCATCGACTGGTTCGCCCAGTCGATGCGCTTCTTGCCCATATCCGCCAGATCGAGATTCTTAACGTCGCAGTTGATTTGCGTCGGTGTCGTTGACATACCTCTCCTGATTCATGAAGACGGTAAAATTGGGTTCCGGGCTCTGCAGTTAGTGATCAGAATACACGAAACAGGGTGAGGATCTTCGCTGCCAAATCTGGCGAAGCCACCCGGGGACGTCGCCAAACGTCCCCTTACACCAATCGCTTTAGCGCTTTGCGCTTTGCAAAGCAGGCTCGCGCAAACCGGCTTCGCTGGCCAGTTTCGCGGCCTTATCGGTCGCTTCCCAGGTGAAATCCTTGTCGCTGCGGCCGAAGTGTCCGTACGCGGCCGTCTTGCGATAGATTGGTCGCCGAAGGTTCAGCGACTCAATAATCCCTTTTGGAGTCAGCTGAAAATTCGCCCGGACCAAGTCTGGGATGATTGCCGGATCCACCTTCTCGGTTCCAAACGTTTCGACCAGCACGCTCACTGGCTCGGCCACGCCGATCGCGTACGCCAGCTGCACTTCGCACTTGTGCGCCAGCCCCGCGGCCACAATGTTTTTCGCAATGTGTCGCGCCATGTAGGCCGCCGAGCGATCCACCTTGGTCGGGTCTTTGCCGCTGAACGCGCCGCCGCCGTGCCGTCCCATGCCCCCGTACGTATCGACGATGATCTTCCGTCCCGTCAGTCCGGTATCGCCCATCGGGCCGCCGATCACGAACCGGCCCGTCGGATTGATGTGGTACTTGGTGTCGGCATCCAGCAGGTTGCCGGGAATCACAGACTGGATCACATGGCGAAGGATTTCCGAGCGCAGTTGATCGTTGCCCACGTGCTCGGCGTGTTGCGTCGAAATGACCACCGCATCCACGCGGATCGGCTTGCCGTTCTTGTCGTACTCGACTGTGACTTGGGATTTGCCGTCGGGCCTGAGGTAGGGGCAGGTGCCATTCTTGCGAACTTCGGTGAGGCGTTGCGTGAGCTTGTGTGCCAGCAGGATGGGCGTCGGCATCAGCTCCGGATTCTCGTTCACGGCGAAGCCGAACATCATGCCCTGATCGCCGGCGCCGCCTGTGTCGACACCCATGGCGATATCGCCCGACTGCTTGTTAATGCTCGAAATCACAGCACAAGTGTTGCAGTCGAATCCGTAGAGAGCATTGTCGTATCCGATCGACTGCACAACCCCGCGCACCAGCGTCTGAAAATCAACATAAGCCTTGGTCGTGATTTCGCCAGCGATGACCACCAGGCCGGTGGCGGTCAGGGTTTCGCAAGCAACGCGACTGGTCGAATCTTCGGCCAGGCAGGCGTCGAGAATGGCATCGGAAATCTGGTCTGCGATCTTATCGGGATGGCCTTCTGTCACAGATTCCGAAGTAAACAAGTAGCGGCTTTTTGATGGCAAGATTCGTGTCTCCTTGCGCCCAACGTGGCGCGGTATGCGGCGGGAAAGTCAGGGCGCTGAGTCCATCTTTTCGCGCGTTAGCCCAATATTTTCAGGACTCTAAAAAGCTATCAGAGAAATGATAACCGAGGCAACGATTTTGCCCTTGGCTGGCGGAACCTGCCCTGAGATGTCGCCTGGAACGCCTGGACTGCGCTCCATGACGGCGAACGGCAATCCCCGTCTTTCGCGTTCTAGTGGGTAGCGGCGCCCGGAACTGCCTTTGGTGGCGGAGCTTGCAGCCCGTCGCTGTGAAAGGTAAGCGTCCTCACCATCCCATAATCGCCCAGACGCCCCAGTTTGTTTCCATTGAAGAAAACGTCGAGCGCTCCAACGTTTCCCGCCTTCACCACGACTTCCCTCGTCGCCTGGACTGACTTCTCCTGCGGTGCGGTCAGGATCGCTTCGACCGGGGGCTGGCCGTCGACTGCGATCAAAACCCAGCATTCGTCGTCGGTGTCATTTCCCTTTAACAAAACCGTGAAGGCGCCGGGGATGGTTTCCCGCGAAGCGGCACCTTGTAGCGCAGCTTGCGCAACCGGTGCGGACTCAGCCCCGGGCTTGTCCGTCGACGGGATCGGCGATGTCGGAGCACTTTTGCTGTCGGTTGGTGCAGTGGGAATCTGCGATGTGGCTCCGGCGCTCTTCGCCTCGGTGGGCGTCACTTCCGCAGCCGGCGGCGGGGCGGCCGTACCGGTCTCCGCTCGCCGCTCGCGGTGATAGTAACTCCATGTCGCAAAAATGAGCGCCGCCAGCAACAGACCGAGCGCCAGCAAACCCCACGGAATCTCGGCGGGGCTCTCCCGCTCCGGCGAATCATGGGCCGATGCGCTGGGACGCTCGGCAGGAGCCGCGGGCCTCGAGACCGGAGCGGGCTGCGGTGGCGCGGCCTGTTGCTGCGCTTCCCCTAAGGCCGCCAAGTAATCGCTGAGGGTCTGCTCTTCGTCGAGCCCGACGTGACGCGCATAGGCGCGTACAAATCCCTTGTTGAAGATTCCGCCCGGAAGCTGATCGAACTTCTCTTCTTCCAGGGCGCGAAGCATACGAGTTCCGATCTTCGTGCTGACAGAGATGTCGTCGAGCGAGATGCTTCGCTGCTCCCGCTGCTTTTTCAGTCTGTCACCGAAAGATCCCATCGAGGCTCTCCCCAAGACCGCCGTCGGGATAGCACGGAATACTAACCGTATGTTAAGCGCTGGGGAAGAGAACTTACCAGAATTTGGCAAGCCGCGAACCGCGTGTGTCATGGCCTTGCGCGGGTGCGTTCCGTCCAAGCCCCTGCCGTACGTGGCTTTGCGGGTACGGGGGGTTACTTAAGGTCGTTGCTCGCCCTTTCCGGCGACGCATATAATTTCAAGCAATTCTTCCGATAAACCAGAGGGATTTTTTCGCATGCCCGAGGCCACCGGCGCGGACCGAAGACGGCAGAGTCAAGAGCTCAACATCTTCCATGATGTCGCCAAGGCTCTGACTTCGTCTTTGGACCTCGACTCCATCCTGCAAACGATCATGGAAAAGATGGCGGAATATTTCCATCCGGAAACCTGGTCGCTGCTGATGGTCGACGAGGCGCACAATGAACTCTATTTCGCCATCGCCGTGGGCGACGCCGCCGAGGCACTCAAAGACGTTCGCCTGAAAGTCGGCGAGGGCATTGCCGGCTGGGTTGCCAAAAACGGCGAGCAACTGATCGTCCCCGACGTCTACACCGACGCCCGCTTCGCCAAGCGCATCGATGAGGTCACGCAGTGGGAAACGCGCTCTATCATCTGTATCCCGCTGAACTCCAAGCACCGTGTGCTCGGCGTCATTCAGTTGGTCAATGTCGACATGAAGGGCTTCGGCGACCAGGAGATTTTCTTTCTCCAGGCCTTGTGCGATTATGCCGCCATCGCCATCGAAAACTCCCGCGCCGTCGAAAAAATTCAGGAACTCACCATCACCGATGACTGCACGGGCCTCTACAACGCCCGCCATCTCTACAAGACGCTCGAGACCGAAGTCTACCGCTCATCGCGTTTCAGTTACGAGTTCAGCGTGCTGTTCATCGATCTCGACCACTTCAAGCAGGTGAACGACACGCATGGGCACTTGATCGGCAGCAAACTGCTAGCCGAAATCGGATACCTCATTAAGGCGCAACTGCGCTTGATCGACTATGCGTTCCGCTACGGCGGCGACGAGTTCGTCGTCCTGCTCCCGCAGACCAGCAAGGATCAGGCCCTCAACGTCGCGCGGCGCCTGCGCGATGCGCTGCGTGTCAGCATGTTCTGCAAGGAAGAAGGCCTGAACCTCAACGTCCGCGCCTCCATCGGCCTCGCCACCTACCCGCACGACGCCAAGTCGCCGCACGACGTAATCCGCCAAGCCGACGAAATGATGTACCTGGTGAAAAACACAACACGCGACAACATCGGAATTGCGCAACGGGGAGTGATGAAGTAGGAAGAGCAGGTCACAGGTGACAGGTGACAGGTCTCAGGTCACAGGATGCTGAGCTTCACCTTCTTGTGATCATCGAATCCCGCCTGATGTCCTTGACACCTTAAAGGGCGCCCTCAACACTAAGACCTAGAAACTGTGACCTGTTACCTGTCACCTGTGACCTGCTTCTTCCTCTTCTGCAGCTCAATCGACTCGGGCTTCGCCTGCAGCCCTGACGGGTCTTGCTTGAAGGCGATTGAGTTCGCGGCTGCGTTGGGATTCACGCCGAAGTCCCAGACATAGAGATTCATTCCTTCTTTTCCGAGCATCTCGACCACGGCGTACTCACCGCTGGGGAGTGTATCGGTGGGAGTGACTTTGACCCAGCCGCCCTTCATGGCCTGCATAGTTGTGGGCACGAACTTGGCATCCTGACTGATCTTCCCGTAGACCGCGACCTTGATCTCGCCAACGACCCGCTTATCGCCCTTGGCCTCGAGGCGAATGATGCGGAAGCGGTCGCGGGGCGCCTGATCCTTCTTGGTGTCGTCCTTCTTCTGTTGCGCCTCCTCTTGCTTGGCTGGCACCACGGATTCGTCCGCATCCGACTCCTGACCACGGTCGATATTGATGTACAACGACGGGACCTGCACGTGCGCCTGCACCGGCGAGTGTTTGCCGGGCACCTCCACTGTCTGGTGGGCACTGGCGATCGGGTTCACCGCAGCCCGCAGAATGTTGCCCTTCATGTTCTTGTTGATCGACCCGCCGCGCTGGTCAAGCGGCACCAGTTCCGGACGGCTCTCGTAGGTATCAAGCAGAAAAACTCCGCCCTCTTCGGGTAGGGCAAGGCCGGGCACCACTTGGGGAGACAGAGCTTCTTGAGCCTCTCGATCCGCTTCGAGTTCCTTATCGATTTCGGCGGCCTCGGGCGTAGAAGCGCCCGCCGCGCGATCTTTTTCGTATTTTTCGGTGGCGGGCCAGTCCACCATCGATTTCGGAATTTCTTCCCACTCGCCCCGCTCGGCGCTCAAATAGCGGACGCGCTCACCCTTGATTTCGTACTTGCTGACCGACTGGTAGGAACCGTCTTTAAGGATGAGCCGCTTGGCAAGGTCCTGGGCGTGAATAAGAACAGGGACAAGGAGCAACAGGATCCCGATGCCCAACTGCACTACGTGGTGACGACCGATGCGACCCATGCGCTTCACTCACCTCGTCTGATGCGAGGACGAATTCCGCAGATGCTCACTCCGAAAGCTTCCAGAATTCTCCCACAAGTCCGACCTCGCGAAACACCAATTCTGCCTCCGCTGCCGACATCGGTCGCCAGTCGGGCTTCAGGCGATCGCCGTACCACAATTGCGCGAGTTTCCAGCCTTGCGCAAGGGAAAGTATCCCACCCCGTGAACGGTTCCACTGTTGGCACCAGCGGTCAACGTGCTGTTCCGACCGGAACAGGAGCATCGTCCGTCAGGTGAACACAACATCCTGATACCAGAGACGAGCCGGAACCGCGATGTGAATAATCCCCTCGCCGGCGCGCAGCCGACCGCGGCGGACCTCAACCGGCATATCGAGGTTGCAGCAAGAGCAGGCCGCGCCGATCCTCGCATCCTTATTCAGCATGGCTGGAATGCCCAGCGCATCCCAAATGCAATTGCCGAACCACGACTTCTTGCCCACTGTTACTGGAAAGCCCGTCGGAATACACGAAAACGGTGCAGCCCGCCACAGTTCGCCGTTTTCCTGCGTCATGAAGGCGTGGCTCTCGCTCAGGTGGGTCAGGCTGGCACGAACTTTCGCAGGCGAAGTCCGCAGGCCGCGCGCCATCTCGGCGACCGTCGGAGACTCTTCGTGGCGAAGGAGATGCCGATAAACAAACAGGCGCAAGCGGCGGTCGAGCTCCAGGGAAGTCGCGTTCGGAGGAGGCATTGTTAGGCGCTCAGCTCTCGGCTCTCAGCTCTCGGTTTTAGGCTCTGAGGCTTTGGATGACTCTCAATATTCTGTGATCAAAAGCTCAGAGCCTAAGCCCAGAGCCCAAAGCCCAGAGCCCAAGACCTATCCCGTATTATGCAATCCCGCCGCAATCCCATTCATGGTCGCCCCAACCGCATAATCGAGCCCGCCAGCCCGCTCCCCAGCGCGCTTGCGCCGCAATAAATCCACCTGCACCAGGCTCATCGGATCGACATACGGATTGCGCAGTCGGATCGACCGGAACAGCACCGGGTTCTTCTCCAGCAACTGGCCCTGCTCCGTGATCGACAGGATGACCTCGCGCGTGCGCACAAATTCCTCCGCCAGCATTCCGTACACGCGGTCGCGCACGCCGGTATCGGTGACCAGTTCCGCATACAGTCGCGCTATCGACATGTCGGCCTTGGCCATGGCGATCTCCACATTGCGCACCAGGCTCGAAAACAGCGGGAAGTCCTTCATCATCTCGCGCAGCAACTTCGCATTCGCTACCGACCCGGCCCTAAACCGTTCGAGCGCGTACCCGACGCCGAACCACGCCGGCACCGCATGCCGGCTCTGCATCCAGCCAAACACCCACGGGATCGCGCGCAAATCTTCAAGCCTCCGGCTCTCGGACCGCCGCGCTGGACGCGATCCAATGCGCGCATGCTCTAGTTCGTTCACCGGTGTCGCCAGTTCGAAGTAATCCAACACATCGGGATCTTCCGCAATGCGCGCTCGATAAAAGGCGAACGCCTCCGCCGATACCGCCTCCATCGCTTCATCCCACTGCGCAGCCTGCTCCGGGGAAGGCCGGCTGGGACTGACCAGCGCCTCCAGGCACGCGGCAATCATGATCTCCAAATTCCATTCCGCCAGCACCGCATCCGAATACTTCCAAGTCAACACCTCGCCCTGCTCGGTGACGCGAATCTCTCCGGAAAAATCGCCCGGCGGCTGCGCCAGAATCGCCGCGTGCGTGGGCCCCCCTCCGCGCCCGACCGTGCCTCCTCGCCCGTGGAACAGATGCAGGTTGACGCGCTGCTCGCGCGCGGCCCGGTGTAGTTCCCGCTGCGCTTTGTGCAGTTCCCAGGTGCTGGTCAGCATGCCGCCGTCTTTGTTCGAGTCGGAGTAGCCCAGCATCACTTCCTGCGCGCGTTTCCACGAGTCCAGCAGAGGCTTGTAGTCGACCGACTCCCACAGCCGTTTCATCACGGAAGCCGACTCCCGCAATGCGGCAATCGACTCGAACAGCGGCACTGGCTGCAGCCCTGGATCCCGCCCACTGGCCGCACACGATACGCCACACACCTCGGCCATCCGGACAACGTTCAGTACATCTTCTTCCGACTGCGTGTCGCTCACGACGAAGTTGCGGATCGCTTCCGGCGCCAGCGTCTTCTTGAGTTCCGCGATCGCTCGAAAGGTCTCCAGCGCATCGGCCGACGGCGCCGGCAAATCGCGAGCTTTCGCCGCATCCTGCGGGACAACCGCCGAGGCCAGGTCCGAAATCGCCTGCCTCAATGCACGCGAATGCTGCCGTAGGTCCAGTTCGTGCAGATAAAAGCCAAAAGTCCGAACCTTTCGCAGCAGCGGATCGATCTGCAACTCGACCAAGCGCTCGCCGCGGTTCGCACATAAGCTCGCGCGAACAAGCAACAGATCGCCTTCGAACTCCTCAGCCGAAGCGTAAGCGTGACTGTGTGTTGAAGAATCCCGGCTGAAGCGCAACCGGGCCGCGACGAATTCCAGGAAGTGCCGGTAGAGTTCAACCTCAGTGATGCGCTTCCAGCGCGAGTGCTCCCCGCCCAGCGTGTTCTCGTAGACCTGTACGCGCTCGGTCAGCGCCTCCGACGCCCCAATCCTCCGCAGCGACATGCTCAGTTGGCTTACCAGCCGCGTCACTTCCGCCACGTAATGATCGATGATGAGGTGCCGCGCAATGCGCAGCGCGTCTCGCGTACTCGTCGCGGTGACGTTCGGATTGCCGTCCCGGTCGCCGCCAATCCACGACCCGAAATGAAGCAGTTCGGGCAGCCGCGCATCCCCACCCTTCGCGCCATAGAGATCCGCCAGCGACTCTTCCAGTTCCGCGTACAAGCGCGGCACGGCCTCAAACAGCACCATGGGAAAGTAGTCGAGACCCATATGGATCTCGTCGCGCACCGTCGGCTTCTTCAGGCGGACCTCGTCGGTCTGCCACAGCGCCGTGATCTCCTGCAGAATCTCGGCTTCGTATTCCAGTGCGTCGGCCTGCGAGAGCAAGACGTGATCCAGCCTCTCCAGCAAACGCGCAATCCGCCGCCGTTTCAGCCGGATCGTGTGCCGCGTAATCTCCGTTGGATGCGCCGTAAATACCGGCGTCACGCAGACCTTCTTCAATCCGCCGAGAATGTCGTGCAGTGGCATTCCCGCTGCGCGCAGACGGAATAGCGTTCCTCGAAACGACCCCTCAATCGGCGAACGCCCTGACTGCAAGCGGGCAGCCCGCCGCCTTCGCTTGCGATGATTGGTCTCGGCCAGGTTGGTGAGCTCGAAGTAAACGGCAAACGCCTTCGTAACCCGGTAAGCGTCTTCGACCGATAGCCCGCGAACCACTTCACGGGCCTCCGCCATCAGCCCGGCATCGAATTGTCGGGTTTTGTTCGCCGAGGCCTGCTCGCGATGCTGGATCAACAGCCGTCGCAGCCGCTCGACGATCTCAAAGAATTCCTCGCCCTCCTGCTCCACCAGCACGCGCCCCAGCAGGATTCCCAGCGAGCGCACATCCCGCCGCAGCGGAAGTTCCTTGGCAGGATCGGAGGTATCGGCAGTGAGTTCCGCGAGCCGCGTGCGCGGATCGCCCTCACTCCACAGAGAGACGTCGGCCATGCGGTATTTTAGCGGAACGAATGGCTGAGAACGGAAACCCTGCCCAACGGGTCTACGGGATGCCATTCATTTGCGCTTGTCGCACGGAAAAACGTGTGGCAGACTCACACCCACTCGGGCTCTTCAGAGCCTTGCAATGGTGCGCGCATGCTTCGTTCGTCCCGCCTTCGCCTATCCCTGGGAGTGCTCTGGCAGGTTACCGTCTTTGCGTTACTAACTATCGGGCCTTCATCGTTTGCGCGGCACAGTCAAGAGCCGCCCACCACGGGCTCGGTGCCGCACTCGACGGTTACTTCCCTGCCCAGCCCTCTTACCGACGCCCTGGCCCTCTACCGGAAGGGTAACTTCGACGAAGCCATCTCTAAGTACCAGGAGATCCTGCGTGATAAGCCCAACTCTCCTGATGCTTATGCCGGACTTATCCGTACTTATCTCAAGAAGAAAGATGTTCAACAAGCTGCAGACATCGCCACCCAGGCCCTCCAGGTAGCCGACGCAACCCCAGTGCGCGTCGCCTTGGGAGAACTCTATTTCCGCCAGGGGAAAATCCACGACGCCGAAGCAGAGTGGATCAAGGTCATCAACTCGGGCCACCCGGATGCACGAGCTTATTTCGGTATCGCTCGGGTGCGCTGGGCCATCGCCATGTACAAGACCGGATGGACCATGATCGACAGGGCGCACACCCTCGATCCGTCCGACCCCGAAATTCAGGAAGCCTGGACGCAAAAACTCAGCCGCGCGGAACGAATCAAGTTTCTGGAAGCCTATCTGGCCGGCGACAACAATGAAGACGCCGACACTCGTGTCTCGATGCAGCACTATCTCGAATATTTGAAAGCCCGCGCCAAGGATTCTCACGGCGCCTGCCACCTCGTCAGCAAGATCACCTCCACCGAAACGAGCCTGGTTCGCTTGCTTAGCGATCCCCAGCATCTACGAGGCTACGGACTGGCCGTAAACGTCAACGGACACGGCTCGAAGTTGCTGCTCGACACCGGGGCTTCGGGCATCCTGCTCAGCCACGGCCTGGCCGAAAAGGCCGGATTGTCGCGACTGTCGGAATACGAAATTCGCGGAATCGGAGACAAAGGCGGGAAGGAAGGCCACACCGCGGTCGCGGACTCGTTGAACATCGGCGACCTCGAATTTCAGGGATGCACCGTTCGCGTACTCGATCAGCGTTCCGGGATCGGCGAAGACGGCCTGATCGGTTCCGACGTTTTCTCGAGTTTCCTGGTCGATCTCGACTTCCCCAACGAGAAAATGCGCCTGCAGGAACTGCCCAAACGGCCTGAGGCGGCCGACACGAAACTCGCGCTGGAAACTGACGAAGATGATTCTGACGACGACAGTGGTGGCGCGTCGAAGCCCACAGCCACCGAACCACAAAAGGACGCCAAGCCGAAGAATCCCGGGCCGCAGGACCGTTACCTCGCGCCCGAGATGAAGTCCTACACGCCAATCTACCGCTTCGGCCACATGCTGTTGGTTCCCACGTCCGTTGGGCAGATACCCGGGAAACTCTTTCTCATCGACAGCGGCGCTTTCACCAACCACATCACGCCGGCTGCTGCCCGTGAAGTCACCAAAGTTCACGGTGATTCTTCCATTACTATCAAGGGTCTCAGTGGCAACGTGAAGAAGGTCTACAGCGCCGATAAAGCGATTCTCCAGTTCGGACACCTGCGTCAGGAGAATCAGGACATGGTGGCCTTTGATTTCACCCGCATCAGCGACAACATCGGCACCGAAATTTCCGGCACTCTGGGCTTCACACTGCTTCGCTTTCTCGACATAAAAATCGACTACCGTGACGGGCTCGTGGACTTCGAATACGACACCAAGCGTTGGGGGCGCTAACCTGCGCTAATCACCGCAACGCGCGCCCTTTGTGGACGCACCATCCTCGTGGTAACGTTCCGCTCCATGCGCAAGGCGATCTGGCTGATCATTCTTCTTTTCGGGACGACGTTTGCACTTGCGTCCGACAAAACCTCTTTCGACAGACGCCGGCAGCGTGTCACGCAGGAATTTCATGACGGCATTCTGCTCATCCACGCCGTATCGCGCATGGACATCGCGGCCGACGGTTACCGTCAGGATCCTTACTTCTATTACCTGACTGGCCAGGAGAACGCTGTCAGCGCGGTGCTGGCCATCGATGGCAAATCGGGCGAGTCGTGGCTGTTCCTGCCATCGCAACCCCCTTTTTCAAAGGCCGGTCTGAAGCCAACTCTCGTACCTGGCGCCGAGGCCGCTCGCCAGACGGGCATTGACCACGTAGTCGACTGGACCGATTTGCAGGCGTTTCTGGCAGCACGCGCCGCGTCTTCCCCAACGCTCTACTACACGCGGGAGGGGCTCGCCGGTTTCGACGAGATGCCATCGAACCTTGTCAGCCCGAAGGCTGCTGCAGCTCCACTCTGGCTCCAGATCATTCTGGAAAAATGGCCCTCGTTCTCTGCGAAGGAGGTTACTGGTTCCCTGAATAACCTGATGGCCGTTCAGGACGCCGATGAGCTTTCATCGGTCCGCTCGGTGGCGAAGGCCACCGTATCGGCAATCAACGCGGGCATGAGAGCCATTCGACCCGGTGTAGCGCAACGCGCCGCAGAATCCGCAGTTGAAAGCGCTTGCTGGGCCGCGGGCGCGCACGGATCGAACTTCTGGCCATGGGTGATGTCGGGCGAGAACGCGGTGTTCCCGAATCCCCTGGCCTCGCTTGCTGCCTACGATCATCTCGATCGCAAGATGCAGCCAGGTGAACTCGTTCGTCTGGATGTGGGTTGCGAATACCAGCACTACCTGGGCGATCTCGGACGCACGGTCCCAGTTTCCGGCCACTACACCGACGATCAGCGCGAAACCTGGAACATCTTCGTGGCCGCGTATCGCACGGCGGTCTCAACACTGCGGGAAGGCACGACCAGCAACACCGTCTACGACGCGTGGAGCAAGGAACTCCTCAGACATCAGAGCACGGCCAAAAGCACGCTCGCACGGCATGCGATCGATTCCTGGTCGAAGCGCGAGAATGTTCCGTTCTGGCAGATCCACTCCTCCAACTTGTTGGCGGCGTTTCCTCCCGAACCGTTCCCCGCGGGCATGACCATCAACTTCGAACCGATCGCTTCCGTCGATGGTCAGGGATTTTTTCTCGAGGACATGTATGTCATTCGCAAAGATGGAGCCGAATTGCTCACACCAGGTGTGCCCTATACGGCCGAGGAAATTGAGGCTGGGATGCGATGAGCGCAAAGCGAAAACTCGTATTCGTGTGCGCCCTGCTGGCACTGACATCAGCGTGCCGCAAAGTGGAACGAGAGTCTGCCTATCCGGATCAGCCCCGCCTCACACCTAACGTCGTGATGCGCGACGTCACCTTCCACAGCGCCGCCCTGAAACGTGACGTGCCATACCGCGTCGTGATGCCGGCCAGCGTCCCGAGCGGCGTGAAGTTTCCCGTGGTCTACCTGCTGCACGGCGGCGCCGGCAATTTTCGCGACTGGACGAACTACTCCGACGTCGCCAGGTTTGCGGAACGCGGGCTCATCCTCGTTATGCCCGACGGCGACGAGTCGTACTACACGAACTCCAACGACCATCCTGACCAGCGCTACGAGGATTACATCGTCCAAGACTTGATTGCCGACGTGGAAACGCGATTCCCCGTCGCTTCGGATCGCGCGCATCGGGCGATTGCCGGCGTGTCCATGGGCGGCTTTGGAGCTGTAAAGCTGTCTCTGAAGCATCCGGAACTGTTTTCGTTCGCAGCCGGGCTCAGTTCCGCGATCGACGTCCCGAACCGCCGGTTTTCTGTGATCCGCATCGGACAGTGGCGGCACCACCGTTCAATCTTCGGTCCGACGGGCGGCGCGACGCAGCGTGCGAATGATCCCTTTGTGTTGGCCAGATCGGCCGATCCCGCGCAAACTCCCTATTTTTATCTTACCTGCGGCGACGCAGAAGGGCTGCTCCCCTCTAACCGCAGCTTCGCTCATCTGCTGGAAGAGCGGCATTTTGCCTACGAATTTCACGCTGTGCACGGCGGTCACAATTGGAATCAATGGAATGCGCGCCTCGGTGACTGTTTCGACAGCCTGCTCAAACATCTGGGAACGATATCGTGACGGTCGCTCAAGCCGCATTCTGATTTTCCGCATTCCCTTCCACGCCGTTCTCTGCCATAATTGTTCGTGCACCCCAGCCTGCACAATTTTCCAACCCAAAATAAAGTGAGGAAGCGATGTCGGCAAAGTACATCTTTGTGACGGGCGGAGTTGTGTCTTCTTTAGGCAAGGGCCTGGCCGCGGCTTCGATCGGTTGCCTGCTTGAAAGCCGCGGGCTCAAGGTCAACCTGATGAAGTTTGACCCCTACCTTAACGTCGATCCCGGCACCATGTCCCCGTTCCAGCACGGCGAAGTCTTCGTCACCGACGACGGCGCCGAAACCGACCTCGACCTCGGCCACTACGAGCGCTTCACTCACGCCAAGCTGTCCCGCGACAACAACTGGACTACCGGACGAATCTACGAACAGATCATCGCCAAGGAACGCCGCGGCGATTACCTCGGCAAAACCGTGCAGGTGATCCCGCACGTCACCAACGAGATCAAGAGTGCTATGAAGAAAGTCGCGCAGGATGTGGACGTCGCGATCGTGGAGATCGGCGGCACCGTCGGCGACATCGAGTCCCTGCCGTTCATGGAAGCCATCCGCCAGATGCGCCAGGAACTGGGCCGTGAGCACACGCTCTTCGTTCACGTGACGCTGGTGCCCTTCATCGCCGCCGCGCAGGAACTCAAAACCAAGCCCACGCAGCACTCTGTCAAGGAACTCCTCAGCATCGGAATTCAGCCCGACATCCTGCTCTGCCGCACCGACCGTTTCCTCGCCAAAGATATCAAGTCGAAGATCGCCTTGTTCTGCAATGTTGAGGAAGAGGCCGTCATCACCGCAAAAGACGTCGCTTCCATCTACGAAGTCCCGCTCGTGTTCGCCCAGGAAAACGTCGACACGCTCGCTCTCAAGTACCTGCACATCGAAGCGAAGAACCGCGACCTCGCCAAGTGGGAGGAAATCGTTCACCGCGTCTATAACCCGAAGGCCGACGTCACCATCGGCATTGTCGGCAAGTACGTCGAGTACGAAGACTCGTACAAGTCGCTGAAGGAAGCGCTCGTGCACGGCGCACTGGCACACAACCTGAAACTGCAGGTGAACTGGATCGAAGCCGAGGGACTCGAAGCGGCCGACGCTGCGGTCGATGCGCAACTCGAAGACTACGACGGCATCCTGGTGCCGGGCGGCTTCGGCAAGCGCGGCATCGAGGGCATGCTGGTCGCTATCCGCCATGCGCGCGAGAAAAAAATTCCATATTTTGGCATCTGCCTAGGCATGCAGACCGCCTGCGTCGAGTTTGCGCGCAACATTTGCGGCCTGGCCGACGCAAATTCCAGCGAATTCAATCCAGCCACACCGCACCGCGTGATCTACAAGCTGCGGGAATTACGCGGTGTGGAAGAACTCGGCGGCACCATGCGGCTGGGCGCGTGGCCCTGCAAGATCGAGCCCGGAACCCTCGCCCACAAGGTCTACGGCCAGACCGAGATCAGCGAGCGCCACCGCCACCGCTACGAATTCAATCGCGAATACGAGAGCACGCTGGTCGCCGGCGGACTGCGGATTTCCGGGTCCACGCCCGATGGCACCTACGTCGAGATGGTCGAGATTCCCGAGCATCCTTATTTCATCGGGTGCCAATTCCACCCGGAATTCAAGTCGAAGCCGCTCGAGCCGCATCCGCTGTTCAAGGCGTTCATCGGCGCGGCCTACGAATATGGCCTGCAGCGCCGCACTGAGAAGGCGGCCGCCGAGGTCGAGATGTTCCATCGACCTGAAAGAGTAGGACGGCGTTGAGTTTCGGCTGATTCGCCTGGGGCGAGCCCTCAGGTGAGACGAATGAGGCTTCGCTCATGTGATTCGTATCAGGGCTCGCCTTCAGGCGAGCCGTAGAACGGCCACTCTCGACCGCGCCTTCAGACGCCGCCTCGCGGCCGCATGGCACCATTACCTCGCGCTCTTATGGTTTAAGCTTTTGACTCGATGGCAATCTCCTTCCAATTCGATAATGTCCGCATCGGCTCCGGAAATCTTTTCCTCATCGCGGGCCCGTGCGTCATCGAAAGCGAAGACCATGCCATCCGCATGGCCGAGATCATCAAGGGCGTCACTCGCTCCTTGAACCTGCCATTCATCTTCAAGGCGTCCTACGACAAGGCCAACCGCACCTCGCTCAAAAGCTTCCGCGGCCCCGGCCTGAAAGAAGGCTTGCGCATTCTGAGAAAGGTAAAAGACGAGGTCAAAGTTCCCATTCTCACCGATGTGCATGAAGCCGGCGACGTCTCCACCGTCGCCGAGGTCGCCGACATCCTGCAGATCCCCGCCTTCCTGTGCCGACAGACCGACCTCATCGTCGCTGCCGCCCTGAGCGAGCGCGTGGTCAATATTAAGAAGGGACAATTCGTTTCTCCCTGGGACATGAAGCACGCCGTCGACAAGTGCCACGCGTCGGGCAACAAGCGAGTCTTTCTCACCGAGCGCGGATCGAGTTTCGGCTATAACAATCTGGTCGTCGATATGCGCTCGCTTGCCATCATGCGGAAATTCGCCCCCGTGGTATTCGATGCGACCCACTCGGTGCAGTTACCCTCCGCGTCGCATGGAGACGAAAACGGCAACGCCACCAGCGGAGGTCAGCCGGAGTTCATCCCCGTGCTGGCCCGGGCCGCCGTGGCCGCCGGCGTCGACGGCGTTTTCATGGAAGTGCACGACAATCCGAAGGAAGCGAAATCCGACGGCGCCAACGCGCTCGACTCCCGCAAACTGCGTGGAGTGTTGAAAGAATTGCTGGCAGTACAGAAGAGCCTGGCAAAAGTCCACACCACTCCCTGACGGAAATCTTCAGCGGAACGGATCGGCAACTGCCCTAGTGTGTTCCTCTCCTGCTCCGAAACACCGAGAACCCGACGTAGAACACGCCCGAATCCACCCCGGGATTAAAGCGCGCCTGATAATTGTTGGAGAGATGGTGATACTTCCATCCGACGGTGAATGACCGCCCTGCCCGTGGAAAGAACTGCGCGCCGAACCCGACTGTGATGTTGTAGTTGAACTGTGAAGACCCGATCACCGGCATCTGCCGATTGAAATAAAGAAACCCAAGGCTCCCGCTCCCAAAGGGCTGAATCCACTTCGATCCGATATTTCCCTGAAAACCAATCGGATTCGCTCCCGCCGCATACAGCGTGCCGCCCGGATTCACCAGCGGATTCCCTCCCACCGTGTAAAGCTGCGTAGGCTGGAATTCCAGCGCCAGCGGCACAACATCGGCCGTGTACTTGAGCGTAAAGAGGCGCGTGGCAAATAGCGTTCGCGCATACTGCAGGTTCACCAGAAAAAGCGCCCGCTGCTTCGAAGTTCCCTTTAACACAAACGAAAACGGCGAATAGCCGATCCATCCGCCAAACTCATTGGTCCCGCGCCGAAGACCAGGCTTCCAGGTTCGTGTTACCTCCGCATGCTTCGTAATGTGCCCGTCGCTCTCTTGCGAGTACGACCTGCCCTTGATAAACAGAACTGCCAGTCCCAGCAAGAAAAGATTTCGAATCAAGAGAACCTCGCGTACCTGAATGCAAGAATGAACCGCTGAGACCACGATTGACCTGCTCTCCCGCTACCGACTTGTCCTCCCACCAATCAAGTTGTCATCCTGAGCGAAGCGAATGGACCTGCTGTTTTTCTGGTTGGCAAATCAATCATGGCTCCTCTCCGCACTCCCGCGTACTCCTGAATCTGTTACCATCCAACCGCATCTGAGCTTTAAACATGCATATTCTCGCGGCCATCTTCGGGATCCTCATCATACTGTCCGTCCTGCTCGATGCCTTCGAGACGATCGTCCTGCCGCGCAAGGTGCAACGTGCCTTCCGCCTGACTTCCTGGTTCTATCGCCACACCTGGGTGCCTTGGGTCAAGCTCTCGCGCTGCATCCGCGTGAACAGCTGGCGCGAGAATTTCCTGGGATACTTCGGGCCTTTCTCCCTGATCCTGCTGCTGGTCTTCTGGGCCATGGGACTCATCTTCGGGTACGCCCTGGTGCAATTTGGCATGGGGCAACACGTTCAACTCGGCACGGAGCACATCAACTTCGGAGTACTCCTCTATCACAGCGGGGAGACTTTCTTCACCTTGGGCTACGGCGACATCACGCCGACCTCTCCCCTGGCCCGCCTGTTTGCTGTTATGGAAGCCGGCACGGGCTTCGCCTTTCTCGGCGTCGTCGTCGGCTACCTGCCGGTCATCTATTCGTCTTTTTCGAGCCGCGAGCTGGAGATTTCTCTGCTCGACTCGCGCGCCGGTTCGCCCCCGTCCGCCGGAGAGTTGCTGGCCCGTCTTGGATGCTGTCCCGACCCGATTGTCCTCGACAATATTTTTCGCGACTGGGAGCGCTGGTCTGCCGACTTGCTCGCCAGCCATATTTCCTATCCCGTGCTCTGCTTCTTCCGTTCGCAGCACAGCAACCAATCGTGGCTGGGAGCGCTCACCACCATGCTCGATGTCACGTCGCTCGTGCTCGCCGGTATCGACGGCATCCAGAAAGAGCAGGCCAAGCTGACCTTCGCGATGGCCCGCCACGCCGCCGTCGATCTCGCGCAAGTGGTGAACGCGGTCTACGATTCCCACGCCGCAGACCGCCTCCCTCCCGACCGATTGGAGACTTTGCGCAAAACACTCGTCGCCGCGGGCATGCGCCCGAAGCAGGACACCGAGGCCGACGCAAAACTCCTGAAGATGCGTTCCCTCTACGAACCCTACTGCGACGCGATGGCCCGCCGTCTCCTGCTCACGCTTCCGCCGTGGATGCGCGACGAGAAGAAGAAAGACAACTGGCAGGGCGGCCCCTGGGACCGGGCGATCCTCGCCAAGGGCCTGGGCGAAGGCGTGCACGTGGTCGACGAACACTTCTAGGCTGAAATATCAACGCTTAACTTCTTGTCATCCTGAGCGACAGCGAAGGACCTGCTTTTTGCAGGCGGCACCGCGCACCTTGATCACGAACGAAAGGCCTCAAAGCATCCCCTCAGCCCATTTGATAACATCCTCCCTTCGCATGAAGCACACTGGCGAAAACGTGGTCCGCATCGAAGCCGACGCACTGCGCGCCCTCGCCGATCGCCTCGCCGGGCCCATGGCCGACACCTTCGACCGCGCCGTGGAACTCATGGACGCCTGCCGCGGCCGAGTCGTCGTCACCGGCATGGGCAAGAGCGGCATCATCGCGCGCAAGATCGCCGCCACCCTGAGTTCCATCGGCACGCCCGCGCTGTTCATGCATCCCGTCGACGCCATCCACGGCGACCTCGGCATGGTGGTCCGCGGCGACGTAGTCATCGCCCTCTCCGCCAGCGGCGAGACCGAAGAAATTCTCCGCCTTCTCGCCACCATCAAGCGCCTGCAGGTTCCTCTCATCAGCATGACGGGCGACCTTATCTGCAACGGAAGCGCGGGCAAGTCCGCACGCACGTCAAACAAGCTGTCCACGCTCGCCGAGGCCGCTGACATCGCTCTCGACTGCTCCGTCGACAAGGAAGCCTGCTCCCTCGGCCTCGCACCGACCGCTTCCACGACCACCATGCTCGCGCTCGGCGATGCCCTCGCGGTTGCACTCTCCGAAAAGCGCGGCTTCAAAGAAGAAGACTTCGCCAACCTGCATCCCGGCGGCAAGCTCGGCAAGAGACTGGCGCGCGTCGAGTCGCTCATGCACGCCGGCGAAGCCATCCCGCGCGTAGCTCCAACCACCCGCATGTCGGACGTGATCTACGAAATGTCACGCAAGAAGCTCGGCATGACCACGGTGGTCGAGGGCGAGAAACTTCTGGGCGTAATCAGCGATGGAGACCTGCGCCGCCTGCTTGAACGCCGTGGCAAGGACGTTCTCGACCTGACAGCTGGCGAATGTATGACGGGCGAGCCAAAAACCATTTCGTCGAACGAGTTCGCAGCCACGGCGCTGGCCCTGATGGAAGAAAAGAAGATTACGTCCCTAGTCGTGATCGACGAGCATCAAAAAGTCAGAGGAGTCGTTCATCTGCACGATCTGTGGGGAACGGAAATGCTTTAGTAGCGCCGGCATCTCGCCGGCAGTCGGGAGGGCATCCCCGCCCTCCCAGCGTTACAATTCCTGCAGAGGTTCGCCATGTACCACTACGATCCGACCACCGCGCTCGACGAGTTGAAAGAAGACGCGACCCTGCCCAACCCTGTGCACCTGCGCGACATGATCCTGCGCAGACGGCTGAAACCCGAGGAATCGCTCGAGCTTAACCGCCTGTTCACCGAGTATCAGAAATTCTTCGGCGAGACGCAGAAACTCGGCAAGCAGATTCTGGCGGACCTGACAAAGTAGGCCGCCCCGAGCTGCACGCCCTCAAGAATCAGACGCGTGCACTCTGCCGTGGCACGAACAATTCTCCGAGTTGTTCTGCAAAATTCCAGAAGTCTGCGATTGCCGCGGGACTCATCACCACGCCATGGCGATAGACGATAAGCCAATCTCCACCCTTCTCGATCGAGTACTCCGCGCGACGGTCGAGCGATGCCAACCGGTCAACCAGTTGATCCGTGAATAGCGCGCTAATCTGGAAGTCCTCGCCACCCCGCAGCCAATATCGCTTGTTGAATTCCGGGTGGTGCTCATTCCGGATTGCCTTAAAACCGAGCTTGGGCGCGATTCGGTCCAGAGAAGTAGACGGCGTCAGTTGGAAATCCGGCAAACCTGATATGCCCAAGGAGAAGGCAGCGACCGTCTGCGCGTAACGACGTGAGGCAATGAGCGGAATACCAAAAACATAGCGAAAATCGAACAGCAGTCGACTCCCGATCGGATCGGAACAGATATTCATCCACTTGCCGCTATTCCCCCTCGAGAAGAGATTGAATTTCTTGCTCTCTCGCTTTGAAATGGGTCTCGTCTTCTTTGGCGCGATGAGACCCAGTGCGGCAGCGGCTGCGCGAAAAGCCTTTCGTCGAGAGCGTGCGGCGTAAACGCTCGCCCCTACCAGTACAACCGCTCCAAGGGCGAGCAGCGAAATCCAGAACCAATCAGGAAGGGCATTCATCGAATCGTGACTATACCTCACGCTGCCTAGTCCAAAACCTGTTCGTCGTTTAGAATCAGCGATCCTACTTATCTGCGGAGAAGTGCATGCATCGTTGGTCCGAACTCTTTATTCCTACTCTGCGCGAAGCCCCGGCCGATGCCGAAGTCGCCAGCCACAAGTTCCTCGTCCGCGCCGGCTACATCCGCCAACTCGCCGCCGGATTCTATTCCTACCTTTTCATGGGCAATCGCTCGTTCAACAAGATCATGAACATCGTGCGCCACGAAATGGACACCATCGGCCAGGAATTCTTTCTGCCCGCGATCCATCCCCGCGAACTCTGGGAAGCCAGTGGCCGCTGGGCCGTGATGGGCGACAACATGTTCCGCCTCAAGGATCGCAAGGGCGCCGAACTCGCCCTTGGCATGACCCACGAAGAAGTCATGACCGATATCGCGCGCAAAGAGCTGCGCAGCTACAAGCAGCTTCCGCAGATCTGGTACCAGATTCAAACCAAGTTCCGCGACGAGCCTCGCCCCAGGTCCGGTCTGCTTCGCGTCCGCCAGTTCATCATGAAGGACTCGTACTCTTTCGACATCGATGCCGCAGGACTCGACGTCTCCTACAAGAAGCACTACGACGTCTATTGCCGCATCTTCGATCGCTGCGGCCTCAAGTACATGGTGGTCGAGGCCCACTCCGGCGCCATGGGCGGATCGCTGTCGCACGAGTTCATGGTGCGCACGCCCGCGGGTGAAGACCTCATCGTCAGCTGCGAGAAGTGCAACTACGCCGCCAACATGGAGAAGGCCACTTCGAAACTCGATCCGGTCGAAGATCTCAAGTCCGAAGGCGACGGCAAGCCGCTGCTCGTCCACACGCCGGGCCAAAAAACGATTGAAGATGTCGCGCGATTCCTGGGCGTCTCGCCCAAGAACAAAATGAAGACGCTCGCCCTGATGGCGACCGAAACCGACGCCAAGACGCGCAAGACGAAACTGCGCCCGGTGATTCTGATGATGCGCGGCGATCACCAGATGAACGAGGCCAAGCTCTCGAGCGCGGTCGGCGGACGCGAAACGCGTCCCATGACAGAAGAAGAAATTCAGGCTCTGTTTCACTCTCCCGCGGGCTTTCTCGGTCCGATCGGTCTCGATCCGGCCAAGAGTTTCGACGACTCTGACCAGCCAGTCCTCATCGTCGATGAAGCGCTCAAGGGCCGAAAGAATCTCATTAGCGGCGCCAATAAAGAGGACTACCACCTCAAGAACGTCACGCCCGAGGTTGACTTTCATCCGACTGCCTACGCCGACCTGCGCAGCGTGTCCGCCGGAGAAGCTTGCCCGAGCTGCGGCGCCCCCCTGCGCATCGACACGGCCGTTGAGATCGGCCACATCTTCAAGCTTGGCTACAAGTACTCCGAGTCGATGGGCGCCCGCGTGCTCGACCGCAACGGCAAGGAAGTCATGCCCATCATGGGGTGCTACGGCATCGGGATCGAGCGTATCCTCACGGCCATCGTCGAACAGAATAATGACGAAAACGGGTTCTGGCTTTCGCCGCAGGTGGCACCTTTCCAGGTCGTGGTCGTCCCCACCAACGTCTCCGATGACAAAATCCGTACGACCGCGGAAGACATCGCCAAGAGCCTGGAAGCCGCCGGGTTCGACGTATTACTTGACGACAGGGACGAACGGCCAGGGGTAAAGTTCAAGGACGCCGACCTGGTGGGCATACCCTTTCGTGTCAATGTGGGGAAGAAGGTTACCGAAGGTACCGTCGAGGTCGTTCAACGCTCGACTCGCCAAATGCAGGATGCTAGCATCGGCGCGATAACGGAATACTTTCAGAATTTACTGCCTGCGCGCTGAAGCTTTTTCCGCTTCGGCCGCCAGGCCGACACACGGAAAAGCATTATGGGTACGATAAAACTGATTCTCGTCTTAGGACTTCTCGGCGGCCTGGTCTACGTGGGCGCGGAAGTTATTCCGCCGTACTTCGCCAACTACGAGTTCCAGGACTCGCTCGAAACCGAAGCCCGCCTGGGCACCTACAGCACCAAGGGCGAGGACGCCATCCGGGACGCTGTATTCAAGCGCGCCCAGGAGTTGGAGATCCCCATCACCAAGGACCAGATCAAGGTGCAGCGCACCGGCTCCCAAGGCAATGGCAGCGTAGTTATTGAGACAGAATACTCCGTGCACGTCGAGTTGCCCGGTTACCCGCTTGACCTCGATTTCCATCCCCAGAGCAAGAACAAGACAGCGTTCTAGTCCTCGCAACAGACCGCAGCCGTGTCAGCAATTTGCCGGCTGGGGGTGTCTGCGTCGTCACCTCTCATCACACGTTACCCCTGCGGTTACTAAGTGTCCGCGACACCCGTAACGTTGTTGCGCGCATGCGCGTGCCCTAATATCCGCTCAGTGCTATCGAACCGCCCGGCAAACTTTGGGCGGTGCGTACGGTTCTCACGCCGGACCCACTGAGTCTCCGAGGGCTAGCCGCGCAAGTAGTTTGTCGGCTCGTCCTTCGGTAGGGAGAGTTGAATGAAATACGCGAAGAGTTTTTCGTTGCTGGTGTTTGCCGCATTTTTGATGATGCTGGTCGCCTGCGGTCAGAAATCAAACTGCAATGGCATCAGCTTCGGCACCGGGGGCAGCGGCTCCGGCTCGGGCGGCGTCAGTTCCGGCGGCTCCGTCTGCGGCGGCTCGAGCGGGGGCGGCGGTGTGCGCGATTTCCTCTTCTTCCAGCAGTCCGGCAACATCCTAAATACGGCATCGTTTAATGGTTCGACCATGACCGCCAGTGTGGGCAGCCTGGTTCCTTCCTTGGGCTCGGGCGCGGGCGCCGACATGGTGGTGGTCAACAAGGCCTTTCTGTACCTGACGTGGGTGCCGCAGCCCGGGTCGATCGGTCAGGTACTTGGGTTTGCGATCAACCACAATAATGGTTCCTTGACGCCTATCACCGGCAGTCCTTTCTCCACCGGCACCAGCAAGGTCGACACAATCGTGGCCGACCCGCAAGGCCGCTATCTGGTAGTTGGTAACAGCGCGAATGGCGACTTGTCTGTGCTGGCCATCAACTCCACAACTGGAGCTTTGACTCTCACGCCGAATTCGCCTCTGGCGAACAGCGGCATCGCACCGACCCAACTCGTCATTGACGGCACCGGCAACTACCTGTACGTCACCGAGGTGACCCACACCGGCGCCGTGTTCGCATTCGCCGTTGATCAGACCAGCTTTGATCTCGCCGAACTGGCGGGCAGTCCATTCATCCTGCACGTGACCAAGGTGGCCGCGGAACCCTCGGGCCAATTCCTGCTCGCCGTGGACGGCAGCAGCAACGTTGCTGTGATTACGATTGAGCAGGGCACCGGCAACCTGGTCAGCATCGTTCCCTATCCCGCAACCAATGGCGGTGACAGTCTTCTGGTCAGCCCCAACGGCAGCTTCGTGTACACCTACAGTATCGGCAATCACCTGGAAGGATTCTCGTTCTCTGGTGGCGTGCTCACACCGTTGGCAGGGTCGCCCTTCACGCAGACTGAGATCCTGCATCCCGAGAAAATGGATCAAAGCGGCACCGCTATTTTCGGCTATACGGTTACGGGCGGCTTCGGAGTTTATACAGTGAATACGAGCACGGGCAACGTTACAGGGGGCTTCCCGGACCTGTCGGTCACCTCGAGCCCCAACTTCGCGCCCACGAACTAAGTGTTTTCACGCATCCGGCCAATCGCCCGCATGCTCCTAAAGCCTGCGGGCGACTGTGTCTTTGGAGTGACCACCAAATTCCCGCGTCCCGGGTTAAAATGTAAACAACTCCCGTCCCGTTACCGCTCGCTTTCGAAGAGCCGTATCGTGCTCTGGCCCGGGAGACAGGCTGTCGCACCCGTTGCCACGCGGATTGGAATCAACCCCGCGTAGTCGTGGTGACTCCGCCCTTGTAACGTGGCTATCAAACTCAAGATCCCGAAATCTACCGGTCCGGCGAAAGGCAACAGGGTGTTGCCTCAGGACCCGGTTATGCGCGCCATCCTGGTCGTTTTTCTGACCCTGGCGATCCTGGTCGTCGGTGCTTTTTCTTACTTCTACGTCAAATACGACCGCGTCATCGTCAAGCGCTTCAGCAGCCCGGTGTTTAGCAATTCCGCACACATCTATGCGGCGCCCAAGGTCATTCGTCCCGGCCAGCCCGTGCCGGCAAAGACCATTGCGGCCGAACTGCGCCATGCCGGGTACGCGGAGAAGAGCGACCAGTCGAAGATGGGCAGTTACCGCCTGATGAACGACGGCATCGAGATCACGCCCGGACCCGAGTCGTATCACAGCCCCGATCCGGCCCGCATCGTGATGCACGACGGCAAGGTCGCTAGCATCAGCAGCCGCGGCACTGATCTCGCAGCTTACGAACTCGAGCCGCAGCTTGTCACTGCCCTGTTCGACGCCGAGCAGCGCTCCAAGCGCCAGGTGGTGAAATACGACGAGATTCCGAAAGTGATGGTAGATGCCGTCGTCTCCATCGAAGACCGCCGCTTCTTCCAGCATGGCGGCGTCAACTTTCTTCGCCTCGCGCAAGCCTTCTGGGTCGACATCACCCGCCAGCGCCACGAGCAGGGTGGATCGACCATCACCATGCAGCTCTCCCGCGCCTTTTTTCTGACGCCGGAAAAGACCGTCAAGCGCAAGCTGTCGGAAATCATGATCGCGCTCGAGCTCGAGCAGAAATTCAGCAAGCAGCAGATCTTCGAGTTCTACGCCAACCGCGTCGACCTCGGCCAGCGCGGATCGTTCACCATCAGCGGCTTTGCGGAAGCTTCCCGCTCGTACTTCAACAAGGACCTGAAAGACATCACTCTGCCCGAAGCGGCTCTGCTTGCCGGACTCATCCAGGCGCCCAGCTTCCTGTCGCCCTACCGCCACCCTGAGCGCGCGCTCGAACGCCGCAACACCGTGCTCGACGCTATGGCTGAAACGCACGTGGTCACGCGGGCAGAAGCTGACAAGGCCAAGGCAACGCCTCTGAAGTTGGCTCCCCCCAACGTCGAGGCCAGCGATGCTCCTTACTTTATCGACATGGTTCGCGACTCGCTGGTCAACAAGTTCAGCGAGCATGAACTGAATGACCAGTCCTATCGCATCTACACCACGCTCGATCCCGATCTGCAACGCGCCGCCGCGCAATCGGTAGAGGCGGGCATCAAGCTGGTGGACGACCAGATCACCAGGATGCGTACGAAGAAGGTGAAAATTGGCAAAGGAAAGTACGAGACGAAGGTCTTGCCCGGACCTCAGGCGCAAGTCGCGCTGGTCGCCCTCGATCCTCGTACCGGCGCCGTGCTCGCGCTGGTCGGCGGACGCAACTACGGCTTCAGCCAGCTGAATCACGCCGTTGCCAAGCGTCCCACCGGATCGATCTTCAAGCCATTCGTCTACGCCGCCGCCATGAACACAGCGCTCGACGGGACGACCTCCGTCCTCACCCCGGCCTCGATGGTCGACGATGCGGCCACCACCTTCGCCTACGGCGATCAGATCTACGAGCCTCGCAACTACAAAGAGGAGTACCACGGCCCGGTCACCCTTCGTTATGCGCTGGCTATGTCGCTGAACAACGCGACCGTGAAAGTCGCGGAAGAAGTCGGCTACGACAAGGTGGCGGAGCTCGCCAAGAGCGCGGGCATCACCTCGGTTAAAGCCACTCCCGCGATGGCACTCGGTGCCTACGACGCCACGCCTCTTGAAATGGCAAGCGCCTACACCGCGTTCTCGAACGACGGCGTCCGCATCTCGCCGATCCTGGTAGGTTCCGTGCGCAACTCCAAGGGCGACGTCATGCAGGACTTCACGCCCGAGAAGCGCCAGGTACTCGATCCTCGCGTTGCCTTCGTCATGACCGACATGATGCAGGGCGTGGTGAACTTCGGGCTGGGATACTCCGCTGTTCGCGGCCGCGGCTTCACCCTGCCCGCCGCCGGAAAGACGGGTAGTTCGCACGACGGATGGTTCGCCGGCTACACCAGTAACCTGCTGTGCATTGTGTGGGTTGGTTACGACGACTACAGCGACCTGCATCTGAGCGGTGCCCAGACGGCCGCGCCAATCTGGACTGAGTTCATGAAGAAGGCCAGCGCCCTGACCCAGTATTCCGACATGCGCGGGTTCAGCCAGCCTTCCGGCGTAGTCGATGTGCAGCTCGACAAGTCCACCAACCGGCTCGCAACCCCTTCCTGTCCAGAAACATACACAGCTGCCTTCGTGGCGGGAACGGAACCGCGCGAGACCTGTGACCAGTCGAGCGGCATCGGCGGCTTCTTTTCGCACCTGATGGGCCTTGGGGATAAACCGTTGCCGCCTCCGCCCAACGGCGCCCAGGCCGCCGCCAACGAGAACCAGACGGGTTCGGACGCCGAAAAAAAGAAAAAAGGATTTTTGGGCAAAATTGTGGGTATCTTTAAGGAAGACAAATCGTCGTCTAAACCGTCCAAACCAGGGGACGCGCCGGGAAACGATCCCCACTAGAGGACGACATTCGTTCGGCTTGAACTCGCGGGGAAACGGGTTTTCGCCGATAGAGTTACAAGGAGGTCCTGTCATGCCTCGTCGCCGAGTCTGCATTGTCTCCTTCCTGCTGTTTGTTCTTCTCCTTCTAGTTGGAACGGCTTTCGCTGCCCAACCGCCACGCGCCGACCAGGTGCAGGTCACGACTCCCGCGCTGCGCAGCATCGAGCCGCCGCCGCAACAGGCGACCGCCGAAATGCTCGAGGAGCGCGCCGATGCTCTGCGCGCCGAGAAGCTGTACCTCGATTCGCTGGATTATTACCGCGCGGCCATCGCGAAGAAACCGCACGACGCGCCCCTTTACAACAAAATGGGCATCGTCGAGTTGCTCATGCAACGCTGGCCGGAAGCGCGCAAGGATTTCGAGAATGCGATCCATGCCGACAAGGCCTACTCCGACGCCTACAACAACCTGGGCGTGATCTTCTACATCAGCAAGAAGTACGGGAAAGCCATCGACCGCTACAACAAGGCCATCAAGCTCAACCAAGACATGGCTTCGTACTACAGCAACCTGGGCGCCGCACTGTTTTCGAAGAAGGATTTTGAGAAATCAGCAGCCGCATACGCCAACGCCTTGAGTCGCGACCCAGATGTGTTTGAGCGCACATCGAAGAACGGCGTGGCCGCGCAGATGGCGCGGCCGGAAGATCGCGCGCATTACGACTATGTGGTCGCGAAGATCTACGCAAAGATGGGCGTAGCCGATCGCTCGCTCGAGTACCTGCGCAAGGCGCTGGAAGAAGGCTACAAAGGCATCAACAGCGTTTACAAGGACTCGGAATTTTCGGGCGTGCGCAAGGATCCGCGCTTCAACCAGTTGATGGCGTCGCGTATTCCAGCCATCACGGACTAGTAAAACGTGTGCAGTTTTTGAGGGTCCGACTTGCAAGGTAAAGTTTTGTAAAAGCTTACACAGGGCGGGGTTGGCCGGGTTAGAGTGTCTCAATAACTCCTGAAAACAACAGGGTGAGTAAGGAGAAACGGTAAACCCACTGATTGCCGACCCGAGCACGCCCCAAGCAGGCAATCAGTGGGTTTTTTGTGTTTGAGCCGTGAGCTTCGAGTCGCGAGCTTCGAGCGCTCCTGGCAGCGTTCGAAGAGTACAGAGCGCCAATTCCAATCCCGCCATCCCTGAGCTCAGCAAGAATCCCCAACAAAAGAAGTGCGCGCAATGGAGTGTCAGGACAATCTCGTTGAGATTGGAGGAGGTTCCGCTTCGCCAATCAGACAGCTCACTTGCAACGTCGAGTCAGAGTCGCGCAGCAACTTTTGAAAATAGCCCGGCGCTTCAGCGCCGGGGAGTTTTCGATCGAGCCGCCGCGTCCCGGCAGGGACGCCTGAAAGGACTATGAGGATTATGAAGACTTTTCAACCGTGCCTCCGGCACGTGCAACGATCTTCACACCTAACCCGCCAGTGAACTGGCGGGCTACTTTCGGGTCGAGGACTTGCCACATGGGGACCTATTTTTGCGCCACGTGCTCCGGTTGTCCGGTCATGAGAAAACTCCGACCAATCCGGTCGTATTAACTACAAGATAAATTTGTGCCCCAGGAACCCTACAGTGTTGCGCTTGGGGCCTCCGATGACCCAAACCACCACCTCGCCCCCGGAATGCTCCCTGGGAGCCCGCAAAGGCTCCTAGCGCTCGTTTTATGAAACGTTCGCGGGGTGTTTCGCAGACACCGAGCACCCTCCACGAACTTTCAACAACTTAGCTCAGAGAGAACCAAATTGGGATGCCGCCCCATCGGCACTAGATCTTCGTGTCTTCCCCCGCCGCGGCTTTCTTCGGGCTCCGCTCGAAGATATATTCGCCGACCACACGCTTCCACGTGCCCTGCGCCCTCAGGATGAACTCAATCGCATCGCGCGCCCCGCCGTCGCCGCCGCCGTGTTCGGTAACAAGGTGTGCCTCAGCCTTCACTTCCTTGCGCGCATTCGCCACGGCGATGGCGAGTCCGCAATTGCGCATCACGGGCAAGTCGATAACGTCGTCTCCCACGAAGGCAGCCTGCTCCGGCTTGAGATTTACCTTCCGAAGAATTTCTTCGAAGCAGGTCCGCTTGTCCTGGATGCCCTGATAGACGTGTTCGAGTTTCAGGTCGCGCGCGCGCAACGCAACGGTTTCCGAGATGCGTTTGGTGATCAACCCGCATTCCATTCCCCCGAGCCTGGCGAGCGAGAATCCGGTGCCGTCGTGAGCGTTGAAGCCCTTGGCTTCGACCATGTTCTGGCTGACGAACGCGAAGCCGCCTTTGGCGCCGTGCTGGGCGGCAAGTTCTTGCGTGGACTGCTGCGCCCCGGCGGGAGCGGGGAAAATCCAGATTTTGCCATCGGTGAGCACCCCGTCAACGTCGAAGAGGATGAGTTTAATCTTCTTGGCGCGGGCCAAGGCGGATTTTTTTGAGGGCATCGCGGGATTTTAGCATTCGGACCATGGGGAGGCCGGACCAACCAGATTTTCTGCAGGCGAACAATTTACGAAACGTCCAAAGATCGATAAAATGGAAACAATGTCCCTCCCAGTTCCGCAGTCGTTGGCGTGGGCCCACCCTCTACTGCAGGAGTGGTTCGTCCAGAAGTTCGGCACGCCCACTGAACCGCAGGAGCAGGGCTGGCCACACATCCTCGCGGGACGCACCACGCTGATTTCGGCGCCTACTGGATCGGGCAAGACGCTTGCCGCATTTCTGGCCTGTATCGACCGACTGGTACGCAAGGCACTCGCGGGCGAACTGGAAGATCGCGTCGAGGTGGTCTACATCTCACCGCTCAAGGCGCTGGGCAACGACATCCAGAAGAATTTGGAATGTCCGCTCGGAGAAATTCTCCAACTGGCGGGCGAACGGGGGCTGCTGATGCCCGAGATTCGCTGCGCAGTGCGCACCGGCGACAGCCTGCCGCAGGAGCGGCGCGCGATGCTGAAGCATCCGCCGCACATCCTGGTCACGACGCCCGAGTCGCTCTACATCCTGCTCACGGCTGAAAAGAGCCGCGGAATTCTGCACGATGTTGAGACCGTGATCGTCGACGAAATTCATGCTGTAGCGGATGACAAGCGCGGCGCACATCTCACCATCTCGCTGGAGCGGCTGGAAGCTTTGACGCACAAGCCGCCCGCTCGCATCGGGCTTTCGGCCACGCAAAAACCGATCGAGACCGTGGCCCATTTTCTGACGGGCAGCGGCCGGCCCGATCCGGTGATCGTGAACATCGGCCACAAGCGGCAACTCGATCTGGGCGTGGAGGTACCGCCCAGCCCGTTGGGCCCGGTGGCCTCGAACGAAATGTGGGACGAGATTTTCGCCCGCATCATCGAACTGGTGGAGCAGCACCGCTCGACGCTGGTCTTCGTGAACACACGCCGGATGGCCGAGCGCATCGCGCATCAACTGGGCGAACGCATCGGCGAAGACAACGTCGCGGCGCACCATGGAAGCCTCTCGCGCAAGCTGCGGCTGGCGGCGGAAAAGAAGTTGAAAGATGGCCTGGTCAAGGTGCTGGTCGCGACCGCGTCGCTCGAACTGGGCATCGACATCGGCACCGTCGACCTGGTGATCCAGATCAATTCTCCGCGCTCGATTGCTGTTGCTCTGCAGCGCGTTGGGCGTTCCGGTCACTGGCGCGGCGCGGTTCCCAAGGGTCGCTTGTTCGTGACCACACGCGACGATTTGCTCGAGTGCGCGGCGCTGGTGCGCGCGATCCGGCATGGGGACCTCGACCGCCTGATCATTCCCGACTGCCCGCTCGACGTGCTGGCACAGCAGATTGTGGCCTCATGCGCAGCCGAGGAGTGCGGCGAGGTGGAACTATTTCATCGCATTCGTCGCGCCTACCCGTACAGAGATCTGCCGCTTGAGACCTATCACGGAATTCTCGAGATGCTTGCGGAAGGCATTTCGGCCCGCCGCGGACGCTATGGCGCGTATCTGCATCGCGACCGCGTAAACGGAAAACTCCGCGCACGTCGTGGCAGCCGGCTCGCGGCCATCACCAGCGGCGGCGCGATTCCCGACAACGCCCTGTTCACAGTGGTCGCCGAACCCGAAGGCTCGATCGTCGGCACGGTCGATGAGGACTTTGCCGTCGAAAGCATGAAGGGCGACGTAATGCTGCTCGGCAACACGTCCTGGATGATCCGTCGCGTAGAAACGAATTCCGGACGCGTGCTGGTACAGGATGCGCACGGCGCCCCACCTAGCGTTCCTTTCTGGCGAGGCGAAGCACCCGCCCGCACTGAGGAACTCTCGGCGCATGTAGCCGAGTTGCGGCAGCACGTCAGCGATCTGCTAGCCGATACTTCCCCCGTCGGCATATCGCAGCACAATCCGAAAGTGGCCGCGGCCGTGAGCTGGCTCAAGCAGGAATGCGGCATGGACGATTCCGCTGCTGAGCAGACGGTCGAATACATCCTGCAGGGCCGTGCTGTGCTGGGCGCGGTGCCGACGCAGCAGACCATCATTGCGGAACGGTTCTTCGACGAAGGCGGCGGCATGCAACTGGTGATTCATGCTCCCTTCGGCGGACGAATCAACAAGGCGTGGGGCCTCGCGCTGCGCAAGCGTTTCTGCCGCAGCTTCAACTTTGAATTGCAGGCGGCGGCCACCGACAACGGGCTGAACATCGCGCTCGCCGAACAGCACAGCTTTCCCCTTGCTGATGTCTTTCAGTTTCTGCAGGCCGAGACCGTGCAGCCGATTCTGGAGCAGGCATCGCTCGCCTCGCCGATCTTCGGAACGCGCTGGCGCTGGGACGCCTCGC
>Ga0210406_10000948_pt1 | contig 37599 bp, 35 predicted proteins | sample IncBWC30MmetaG_FD_155454 | JGI IMG/M metagenome (GOLD analysis project Ga0210406, IMG submission 155454) | Forest soil microbial communities from Barre Woods Harvard Forest LTER site, Petersham, Massachusetts, United States - Inc-BW-C-30-M | ecosystem: Environmental > Terrestrial > Soil >... | reverse complement strand
GACCTGCTCTACCGGCCGGTCGAATCGGTCGAGACGGTCATTCGCGGCTGCCGCGAGGGCCGCGTGAGCGTGGATTATCAGCCGGGACATCCGCATGGCTTCTGCTCGGCGATCTGGATGGGCGAGGTCGCGCTTTGCCGACTGCTGAGCGACTCTCAAGGCGCCATCGCTCGATTGAAGGCGATGGCGACGCCCTATCCGGAAGCATTGCGTCAGGCGCTAATTCGCCGCTTCCAGTGGGAGATTCTTTTCAGCATCGAGAACGCGCAGACGGCCGTTCCGAGAGGCGATGAGACTTACATTGCGGGGTGCGCGTTCCGCACGCTCGCCTGTGCCGCTCAAGTCCTCTTCGCGGTCAATCGGCGTTATCTCGTCAATGAGAAGGGCGCGCTCGCCGCAGCGGCGCAACTTCCGCTGACTGTCGATAATTTGGCCGAGCGGGTGAAGAGCGTTTGGCAAGCGCTCGGACTTCGCGCGTTCGACGCCGCACTCACCGAGCTCAGATTGATCGAGCGCGAGTTGGCGGGTCTGGTCGAGGCCGCGCGCTAGGATCGCGCCCCCTCGCAAAATGCGTTGCCGCGCGATTTCGTATATCAGACGTTTTATGACCATCGGCGCGATTCGCATTCTCGGCGTCGATCCCGGCCTGCGCGCGACCGGCTGGGGCTTGATCGAGGCTGCCGGTTCGCGGCTGATCTTCATCGGCTGCGGCTCGATCGAGACCGACGCCGCAAGCTCGCTCGCCGAGCGCCTGGCGGCGATCCATCGCTTGCTGACCGGGTTGGTCGAACGCGAGGGGCCGCATGAGGCGGCGGTCGAGGAGACATTCATCAACCGCGACCCGCAATCGGCGCTGAAACTCGGGCAGGCGCGCGGCGTCGCGCTCGCGACGCTGGCTCTGACCGGCCTGCCGGTGGCGGAATATGCCGCGAACCTCATCAAGAAGACGGTCGTCGGCGTCGGCCACGCGGAAAAGCGGCAGGTCGCGATGATGGTCCGGATGCTATTGCCGGCCTCGACCGCATCGACTTCGGACGCGGCCGACGCGCTCGCCGTCGCCATTTGCCACGCCCAGCATCGCGCGGCGCGGGCGCGAGGCGCGGCATGATCGGCAAACTCAAGGGCGTCGTCGACAGCGTCGAGGAGGAGGCCTTGATCCTCGACGTTAACGGCGTCGGCTATCTCGTCTCCGCCTCGGCTCGCACCCTGCGCGCAATTCCCGCCGTGGGCGAGCCCACGGAGCTGCTGATCGAGACGCATGTGCGCGAAGACGCGATCAGACTTTATGGATTCCTCACCGCGGGCGAGCGCGATTGGTTCCGACTGCTGCAGAGCGTCCAAGGAGTCGGCGCGAAGGTCGCGCTCGGAATTCTCGGCGCCCTGTCGGCGGAAGCGTTGAGCACGGCGGTTGCGCGGCAGGACAAGGCGATGATGGCGCGCGCGCCGGGGGTTGGCCCGAAGCTCGCCGCGCGCCTCGTGCTCGAGCTCAAGGACAAGGCGCCGGCGCTTGCGGTGGCCGATTTCGCCCATGCGGAAGCGCGTCTCGAGCGCGCGCCTCGACTCGCCAAGGCCGCCGAGGACGCGGTCCTCGCTCTCGTTAGCCTCGGCTACGCCCAGGCCCAGGCCGCCGCCGCCGTGGCCAGGATTTCCACTCAGCTCGGACCGGCGGCCGAGACTGCCGCGCTCATCCGCGCGGGCCTGAAGGAACTGGCGCAGTGAGTTGTCTTACTATATGTGGATCGATGGCCAAAAGGTAAAGCCGATGTCAGCGGTCGCTACCGTCTCCTCAAAATTCCAAATCTCAATCCCGAAGGAAGTCCGCGAGCATCTCGGACTGCGGCCCGGCCAGAAGGTCGCATTCATCGCGAAGCCCGAAGGCTTCCTGATCGTTCCGGTGCCGAAACGCGAAGACTTGGCGGGAATAGCCCGCGGAGCCAACACGGAAGGCTATCGCGACCGAAACGATCGCTACTGATGCGCGTGGTCGACACGTCGGCCTGGATCGAATGGATAGTCGGCTCCCCCCTGGGTGAGACGTTGGCGCAGGAGCTGCCAAGGAACGAACAGTGGGTTGTCCCGACCATTGTTCAATATGAGCTGTCGCGATGGCTCTCGCGGGAGATGTCAGACGCCGTAGCCGCCCGGGCGATAGCCTTTTCCACGGAGTTGGTCGTTGCGCCGCTGACGACGGACATCGCAACGAAGGCGGCGGCCTATGCGAAAGTCCACGGCCTCGCGACGGCAGACGCGATCATCTTCGCCACCGCTAAGGACGCGCGCGCGGACCTCCTCACCTGCGACGCTCATTTCGCCAAACTGCCACGCGTTGTCTATATCGCCAAGGGGACGCCATGAGCGGGCGGCCCTTCTTTGTCCCCATGATCGGCATCGTGCTCTTATTCGCAGCTTTGGGTCCGGCCGTCGGCGGCGCGCTGTTCATTCCCCTTTCCATCGTTTTCAAAACGCCGACCGATCTCGAGGCGATCGGGCTTATGGTTTTGATCAGCACGTTTTTTGGCCACGCCATCGGACTGATCGCGGCCTACATCGTCGGCGTCGGGCCGGCCGCGACGACCGGGTTTCTTTATGCGCTGTGGGACGCGGTCGCGCCCGGGCGCGCGCCCCGCGCGCTCGTCGCCGCTCTCATTGGCGGCCTGATCGTCTATGGCCTCCTCTTGCGCCTCAACCCGGTCTGGGCGTCGTTCGAGATGACGATCAGGACCAACGTCTTGAGCCCTGAGGCCGGCGACTGGGCCTTTCCAAGCCGGTTCGGCGTCACGCTTGGACATGCTTTTGTCGCTTGCGCCGCGATCGCAGGCCTTGTCTCAGCCTTCGCTGCAAACCTCATTGGGCTCACCATGCGACCGGAACTGACCTTGGCGGATCGCCTTCATCCCCCGGGCGAAGGCGGCTGAGGTGGCCGAAGCGCCTCGCCGGCTCGTTTCAGCCGAAAAGCGTCCCGAGGACGAGACGCCGGCCCGCCCGCAGCTTCTCGCCGATTTCGCCGGCCAGGAAGCGGCGCGCAAGAATCTCGCCGTCTTCATCCAATCCGCCAAATCGCGCGGCGAGGCGCTCGATCACGTGCTGTTCGTCGGTCCGCCTGGACTCGGCAAGACGACCTTGGCGCAGATCGTCGCGCGCGAGCTCGGCGTCAATTTCCATTCGACCTCCGGTCCGGTCATCGGCAAGGCGGGCGATCTCGCTGGGCAGCTCACCAATCTCGAGCCGCGGGACGTGCTGTTCATCGACGAGATTCACCGTCTCAATCCAGCGATCGAGGAGATTCTTTATCCGGCGATGGAGGATTTCCAGCTCGACCTCATCATCGGCGCCGGGCCTGCGGCGCGCTCGGTGAAGATAGACCTCGCCCGATTCACCCTGATCGGCGCGACGACCCGCGCCGGGCTCCTAACCACCCCGTTGCGCGATCGTTTCGGCATTCCGATCCGGCTCAATTTCTACACCACAGAAGAGCTGCAGGGCATTGTCGCGCGCGGCGCCCGAGTGATCGGCCTGGCGCTCGCCGATGACGGCGCCAATGAGATCGCCAGGCGCTCGCGCGGCACGCCGCGCATCGCCGGGCGATTGCTGAGGCGCGTTCGCGACTTCGCCGTGGTCGAAGGCGCAAAGCACGTGACGCGCGCGCTCGCCGACAGCGCGCTCAAGCTCCTCGACGTCGATGTCATTGGGCTCGACGAGATGGATCGGCGTTATCTGGACACCATCGCCCTCAAGTTCGGCGGCGGTCCAGTCGGAGTCGAGACCATCGCCGCCGCGCTCTCCGAGCCCCGCGACGCGATCGAGGACATCATCGAGCCCTATCTCATCCAGCTTGGCTTCGTGCAGCGCACGCCGCGCGGGCGCCTCTTGACATCGCACGCCTTCCGTCATCTCGGCCTCGCCGAGCCTCGGCGCGAGGGATCACAGCCCACTCTGTTCGAGGAGGAGGAATAGCCTGGCCAATATGAAGGCGCGGACGGTTTCTCATATCGTCAGCTTCCTCGAGGCGCTCGCCTCTGAGCGCGGCGCGAGCGTGAACACGATCGAGGCTTACCGGCGCGATCTCGCGGACTACGAAGCCTTTCTGAAGGCCAAGGGGATGGACGCGCTGAAGGCGGACACGACTCATGTGCGCGAGTTTCTCGCCGCGCGCGGCGCACAGAAGCTGAGCGCGGCGTCGCTGGCGCGCCGTCTGTCGGCGATCCGTCAGTTTCACAAATTCCTATACGCCGAAGGTTGGCGGCGCGACGATCCGACGCTTGCCGTCGAGGGCCCACGCCGATCACGTCCGCTGCCGAAGCTCCTGAGCATGGCCGAGGTCGAGCGCCTGATCGCGACTGCGCGCGAAGGGCTTGACGTCAAGGAGCGCCCGTTGCGCGAGCAGCTGGACGCGACGCGCATCGCTTGTCTCATCGAACTCATCTACGGGTCGGGCTTGCGGGTGTCGGAGGCCTTGAGCCTCAAGAAGTCCATCGCAATGGCCAAGTCCCCGCTCATCCCCGTGCGCGGTAAGGGCGACAAGGAGCGGCTGGCGCCGCTCTCGGGTCCCGCCCGCGCCGCGATCGGCGCGTTTCGCGCCCTGCTTGACCAAGTCTCCCCGGGCTTGGCGACGAGCCCTTGGCTGTTTCCCGCCGCGAGCGCGAGCGGCCACGTGACGCGTCAGGCCTTCGCGCGCGATCTCAAGCGCATCGCCGCAGCGGCGGGAATTTCATCGGCGCGCGTGAGCCCGCACGTGCTTCGCCACGCCTTCGCCAGTCACCTGTTGCAGAACGGCGCGGACCTGCGCGTGGTTCAGGATCTGCTCGGCCACGCCGACATCGCGACGACGCAGATCTACACCCACGTGCTCGACGAGCGCGCCAAGGCGATGGTGCGCGACTTGCATCCCATGAACGACGAGGACGGCGGATGACCGCCGAGGGCGAGCCATTGCGCTGAAAGCGAAAAAGGGCTTCGATGGCGCAAAGCTCGTGGTCGCGAGCCAGTCGCTCAGGAGAAAGCCCATGAAAGCGCTCACCTTTGCCGGAGTCGCGCTGGCCGCGTTGTTAGCAGGCGCAGGCGTCGCATCGGCAAAGACCCTGGTCTACTGCTCGGAAGGCAGTCCGGAGAATTTCACGCCGGCGATCAACACCACGGGAACCAGCTTCGATGCGGCGCGGCCCGTCTACAATCGCCTGACCGAATTCAAGCGCGGCACGACCGACGTCGTCCCCGGCCTCGCCGAAAGCTGGGAAGTCACCGACGGCGGCAAAACGATCACCTTTCATCTCCGCAAGGGCGTCAAGTTCCATTCGTTGAAGGATTTCAAGCCGACGCGCGATTTCAACGCCGATGATGTCCTGTTTTCGTTCGACCGGCAGTGGAAGCCGGACAATCCCTATTACAAGGTCTCGGGCGGCAAGTATGATTACTTCAATGACATGGATATGCCGAAGCTGCTCGATTCGGTGGAGAAGACGGACGACACCACCGTCGTCATGAAGCTCAAGACGCCGAACGTCGCCATCCTCGCCAATCTGGCGATGGACTTCATGGCGATCGGGTCGAAGGAATACGCCGACTTCCTGCTCAAGAAGGGAACGCCTGAGCAATTCGACCAGGCGCCGGTCGGCACCGGCCCGTTCTGGTTCGTCGCTTATCAGAAGGATTCCGTCATCCGCTACAAGGCGAACAAGGACTTTTACGGCGAGAAGCCGCTGGTCGACGACCTCGTGTTCGCTATCACCCCCGACGCCACGGCGCGCTACGCCAAACTCAAAGCGGGCGAGTGCCACGTCAATGCTTATCCAAGGCCTGCCGACCTCGAGGAGATGGAGAAGGATTCCACTCTCAAAGTGATCAACATGCCGGGTCTCAACGTCGCCTATTGGGCCTTCAACGCGACCAAGCCGCCGTTCGACAAGAAGGAGGTTCGTCAAGCCTTGTCGATGGCGATCGATCGCGACGCGATCATCAAGGACGTCTATCTCGGCGCAGGCTCGAAGGCGACGACGCTGATCCCTCCCACTCTGTGGTCCTTCGACGACAAGATTCCGGACGTGCCCTTCGATCAGGAGAAAGCCAAGGCGATGCTGGCTGCGGCCGGCGTCAAGACGCCGCTCGACATCGACCTCTGGTACATGCCGGTGTCGCGGCCATACAATCCCAATGGTAAGCGCATCGGCGAGATGATGCAGGCCGATCTCGCCAAGGTCGGCGTCAATGCCAAACTCATCACCTATGAGTGGGGCGAGTATCGCAAGCGCCTCGCTAATGGCGAGGAGACCACCGGACAGTACGGTTGGACCGGGGACAACGGCGACCCGGACAATTTCTTTTTCTTAAGAGGTTGCCCCGGCGGCAAACCCGGCGACAGCAACCCGACAAAATGGTGCAACGCCGAGTTCGATGACCTCCTCGAGAAGGCCCGCACCCTGACAAGCCAGACCGATCGGGCGAAACTCTATGCGCGCATGCAGGAAATCGACCACGACGAGGCCCCGGAGCTTCTCCTCGCGCATTCCATCGTGTTTGAAGCCATGCGCTCGAATGTGACCGGCTATAAGCAGAGCCCGCTCGGAACGCACGCGTTCGAAGGTGTGGACGTCCAATAAGGCCGTTCCGGGCTCCGCTAGCCACGAGGCAAGGCGGGGCCCGTTGTTTTCGGATCGGCCATGGTCGCCTACTTCCTTCGCCGCATCGCGCTGACCATCCCGACTTTCCTCGCGCTGATGTTCCTCACCTTCGCGGCGATCCGTCTCGTGCCGGGCGACCCGGTCGAGGTCAGGACTGGCGAGCACGGCATGTCGCCGGAACGGCTGGCGTATTTTCGCCATGAGCTCGGCCTCGACCAGCCGGTGTGGAAGCAGTTTCTCGATTATATCTGGCGCCTTGCGCACGGCGACTTCGGCGTATCGCTGTCGTCGCAGCAGAAGGTGGTGACCGAGTTTCTGACCCTGTTCCCGGCGACGCTCGAACTCTCGTTCTTCGCCATGCTGTTTGCGATTGCGATCGGGGTCCCGGCCGGCGCGCTTGCGGCGGTCAAGCGTGGCGGCTTCTATGATCAGGCGCTGATGACGGTGTCGCTGTTCGGTTATTCGATGCCCATTTTCTGGTGGGGTCTGCTGCTCATCATGTTCGTTTCCGTGCGCCTCGGACTTCTGCCCGTCTCGGGCCGCATCGACCTCATCAACTATTCCTTCGATCAGCCGACCGGATTCATGACCATCGACGCGCTGTTGTCTGATCAGCCGGGCGCTTTTCTCGACGCCTTGCGGCACCTCATCCTGCCGGCGATCGTGCTCGGCACCGTGCCGCTCGCCGTCATCGCTCGCATGACTCGCTCCTCGATGCTCGAAGTCTTAAGCGAGGATTACGTGCGCACGGCGCGCGCCAAGGGGCTGTCCCCGGCCCGGGTCATCGGCGTTCACGCCTTGCGCAACGCCCTCTTGCCGGTGGTGACGGTCATCGGCCTCTCAGTTTCCGGCCTGATGGCCGGGGCGGTGCTGACGGAGACGATCTTCTCCTGGCCGGGGGTCGGCCATTGGCTCATCGATTCAATCGGCCGGCGCGATTATCCGGCGCTGCAGGGCGGCGTTTTGCTCATCTCCGCCGTCGTCGTGTTCGTCAATCTGATCGTCGATCTCGTCTATGGCGTCATCGATCCCAGGATCCGCCATGGCCGTTGACGTCGCCGCGCTGACAAGACCGATTGGCGACGACGCGGCCGCCGTCCTCGCGCAGCCTTCGCCGCTCGCCTCGTTCTGGGCCGCGTTCCGCGAAAATCGCGGCGCGGTGTTTGGCCTCGCCGTCTTCGCGATCATCGTTCTCCTGGCGCTGACGGCGAATGTCGTTGCGCCCCATTCCCCGATCGACCAATTCCGCGACGCGGTGCGGGCGCCGCCCGTATGGCAGAAAGGCGGCTCCTGGCGCTTCGTGCTCGGAACCGACGGCGACGGTCACGATATGCTGTCGCGCCTCATCTTCGGCGCTCGGGTGTCGCTGTTCATCGGTCTTTCGGTGATGTGCGTGTCATTCATTGTCGGCGTGGCGCTCGGTCTCGCGGCGGCGATGACCGGCCCGATTGCCGACGTCGCGATCACGCGGCTGATGGACCTGATCATGGCGGTGCCAAGCCTGGTCTTGGCCGTGCTTGTCGTGGCGGTGCTGGGGCCAAGTCTCGCCAACACCATCATCGCAGTGACGATCGTCTATCTGCCCGCCTACGTGCGTCTCGCCCGCGCCTCCGCGCTTGGTGAACTGAACAAGGACTACGTGACCGCCGCGCGCGTGGTCGGCGTCGGACCACTGAGGCTCGCCACGTCGACCGTACTGCCAAACTGCCTCGCTCCCCTGATCGTGCAGGCGGCGCTTGGCGTGTCGAGCGCCATTCTCGAGGCGGCGGCGCTTGGCTTCCTTGGCCTTGGCGCCCAGCCGCCGACGCCCGAATGGGGCTCGATGCTGGCCGACTCGCGCGAATTCATCCGCTCGGACCCCTGGATTGTCACACTCCCAGGATTGGCGATTCTCATCACCGTCATCGCCATCAATCTGACCGGCGATGGCCTGCGCGATGCGCTCGACCCAAAAATGCGGAGAGGGTGATGGCGCCGCCTCTGCTCGAAATCCGCAATCTCTCCGTCTCCTTTGCGACACGGCACGGCGCGTTCAAAGCGGTGGACGGGTTCGACCTGACGCTCGAGCGCAACGAAGTGCTGGCGATCGTCGGCGAATCCGGCTCCGGCAAGTCGGTGGCGATGCTGGCGGCGATGGGTCTGTTGCCTCCGACCGCGACCGTGTCGGCCGACCGCATGGCCTTCGACGGCGCGGATCTTCTGTCGATGACCGCGAGCGAGAGGCGACGCATCGCCGGCAAAGACATGGCGATGATTTTCCAGGAGCCGATGTCGTCGCTCAATCCCTGCTTCACCGTCGGCTTTCAGATCGGCGAAACGCTGAAGACGCACCTCAACCTCAAACGCGCCGAGCGCGACCGGCGGGTCGTCGAACTTCTGGCCGAGGTCGGCATTCCCGATCCCGAGCGCCGCGCCCGCGCCTATCCCCACCAGCTTTCGGGCGGCATGAGCCAGCGGGTCATGATCGCGATGGCGCTGGCCTGCCGGCCGAAACTCCTGATCGCCGACGAGCCGACCACGGCGCTTGACGTCACCATCCAAGCGCAAATCCTCGATCTTCTGTTGCGGCTGCGTCGCGACAATGGAATGGGGCTTGTGCTCATCACCCACGACATGGGGGTGGTCGCCGAAACTGCCGACCGGGTCATTGTCCAGTACGCCGCCCAACAGATGGAGATGAACGCCACGCGCGAGATGTTCGCCGATCCGCACCATCCCTATACCGCGGCGCTTCTGGCGGCGTTGCCGGAGCGGGCGAACGGACGGCGCTTGCCAGCCATTCCGGGCGTCGTGCCCGGGCCGTTCGACCGCCCGCGCGGCTGCGTGTTCTCGCCGCGCTGCGCCTTCGTTTTTGACGCCTGCCATGATGCCGAGCCGCCGCCGGCTGAACCCGCGCTAGGCCGCGCGCGCTGCCTGACGCCGCTGGTCGCCGGAATTCCAACTGCGCTCGCACTGCAAGAGGCGGCCTCGTGACCGCCGTCCTCGAGGCCAGGGGTTTGACACGGGATTACTCCGTCTCGCGTGGCGCCTTCCGCTCCCACGCGACGATCAAGGCGCTCGCCGGCGTGTCCTTCTCGCTCCAGGTCGCGCGCACGCTGGCTGTGGTCGGCGAATCCGGCTCCGGCAAATCGACGTTGGCGCGGCTCCTCACCTTGATCGAAAATCCGACCGCCGGCTCGCTCCTGATCGATGGCGAGGATGTCGCACACGCGAGCGCGGCGACCCGTGCACGCCTCAGGCGGGAAATCCAGATCGTGTTCCAGAACCCCTATGGGTCGCTCAATCCGCGCCAGACGATCGGCAAGGCGCTCGAGGAGCCGCTGCTCGTCAACACTGGGCTTAAGGCCGACGAGCGCAAGGCCGAGGCTCTGTCGATCATGGCCAAGGTCGGCTTGAGGCCCGAATATTATCATCGCTACCCGCACATGTTCTCGGGCGGCCAGCGCCAGCGCATCGCGATTGCCCGCGCGCTCATGCTGAAGCCGAAGATCCTGGTGCTCGACGAGCCCGTGTCGGCGCTGGATGTTTCGATCCGCGCCCAGGCGCTCAACCTGCTCGCCAGCTTGCAGGAGGAATTTGCGCTTGCCTATGTGTTCGTCTCGCACGATCTTTCGGTCGTGCGCCACATCGCCGACGAGGTGATGGTGATCTACCTTGGCAATGCGGTCGAGATCGGCGAGCGCGCGGCGATCTTCGACCGCCCGCAGCATCCTTACACGCAGGCGCTCCTGTCCGCGACGCCCGTCGCCGACCCGACGACCAAGCGCCAGCGCATCCTGCTCTCTGGCGAGCCGCCGTCGCCGTTCGCCCCGCCGCCGGGGTGCGCGTTTCATCCGCGCTGTCCGCTCGCCTTCGATCGCTGCCGCGCCGAAAAGCCGCCGCTCGAGCGCAAGCAGGGGCGCGACGTCGCCTGCTGGGCCGTAGCCGCATGAGCGCCGAGACTTACGATTTCATCGTCGTCGGCGCCGGCTCGGCTGGCTGTGTGCTCGCCAATCGCCTGAGCCGCGATCCCCACAATCGCGTGCTCCTCGTCGAGGCTGGCGGCCGCGACAATTGGATCTGGTTCCATATTCCCGTTGGCTATCTCTACGCCATCGGCAATCCGCGCGCCGACTGGATGTTCAAGACCGCGCCGGAACCGAATTTGGGGGGCCGCTCGATCGCTTATCCGCGCGGCAGGGTTGTGGGCGGCTCGTCGGCCATCAACGCCATGATCTATATGCGCGGCCAGGCGGCCGACTATGACGGCTGGCGCCAACTCGGCCTTGCCGGCTGGGGCTGGGACGACGTGCTGCCCTACTTCCTCCGGCAGGAGGATCATCACGGCGGCCTGAGCAACCTGCATGGGGCGGGCGGCGAATGGCGGGTCGAGCGCCCGCGCGTCTCGTGGCCGATCCTCGACGCGGTGCGGGAGGCCGGAGTCGAAATCGGCATTCCGAAGATCGCCGACTTCAATCAGGGCGACAACGAGGGCTCGGGCTATTTCGAGGTCAACCAGCGTCGCGGACGCCGCTGGAGCGCGGCGACGGCGTTTCTGAAGCCGATCCTCAAGCGGCCGAACCTGCATCTCGCGACCGGCGCGCATGTGGAGCGTATTCTTTTCGACGGCCGCCGCGCCACGGGCTTGCGCTTCACCCGGCACGGCGTCAGCCACGAGGCGCGGGCAGCGCGGGCAGTCATTCTGGCCGCGGGGGCGATCGGCTCGCCCCAGCTCCTGGAGCTTTCGGGCGTGGGGGACCCGGATCGTCTCAAGGCGACCGGCGCGCCGGTCATACATTCTCTGCCGGGAGTTGGCGAAAATCTGCAGGACCATCTGCAGCTGAGGGCCATCTTTGGCGTCACAGGCGCACGCACGCTCAATGTCGACTATCAGTCGCGGGTCAAGCGGGCGATGATGGGGCTCGACTATGGTTTTCGCCGGCGTGGGCCGCTGACCATGGCGCCGTCGCAACTCGGATTGTTCGCCAAGTCCTCGCCCGACTACGCCACCGCCAATATCGAATTCCACGTCCAACCGCTGTCGCTCGATCGTTTTGGCGAGCCGATGCACCCCTATCCGGCGATAACCGTCAGCGTCTGCAACTTGCGGCCGGAGAGCCGCGGCTCGACCCACGCCATGAGCGCCGATCCGCGCGCACCGCCGGTCATTCAACCGAACTATCTGTCCGCCCTCGCCGATCAGCGGGTGGCAGTCGACTCGATCCGGCTTACCCGCCGCCTCGCCGCAGCGCGTGCGCTCGCCCGTTACGCGCCCCAAGAACTCAAGCCCGGCGCAAACTTGCAGTCGGACGATGAGCTTATGCGGGCGGCGGGCGAAATCGGCACCACGATCTTCCACCCCGTCGGGACCGCGAAGATGGGATTGGCGCAGGATCCTTTCGCTGTGGTCGACGAACGGCTGAGGGTCCACGGGCTTCAAGGCTTACGCGTCGCCGACGCCTCGGTGATGCCGCGCATCACCTCCGGCAATACCGGCTCGCCCACAATGATGATCGCCGAGAAGGCGGCTGAGATGATCCTGGCCGACGCTGGAGCCGCCTGATGTGGAAGGAAATGCAAACCCTTCCGCCGGACGGCCGGCAGTCGGAGACGGCGCTGATGATCGCCCGCGGGGTGCGTCGGCTGCTCAGGGCGCGCGGCTTCTCGAGCTTGACCGAGCTCGCGCTGATCGATGGGCGCCGCGCTGATATCGCGGCCGTCAATCGCGACAGCGAGGTGCTGATCGTCGAGGTCAAGTCGTCGCCAGCGGACTTTCGCGCCGACCGCAAGTGGCGCGATTATGCCGCTTGCTGCGACCGGCTCTATTTCGCCATTTCGGAGCAAACGCCGGTTGACTTAATGCCCCTCGAGGCGGGCCTCATCGTGGCAGACCCTTATGGCGCGGAGATCGTGCGCGAAGCCGAACTCAGGCGCATGGCGCCGCCCAGCCGCCGTGCGCTCCTGCTACGCTTCGCCCTGGCGGCCGCCGATCGGCTGCATCATCTGGCCGATCCCGCAGCAATGTTGGAATTCTAATCGGCAAGCAGCGCTTGACCGGCGCCTTCTCGGATTTGCTTAAACTCGCGGAAGCCTGCCCCCAAAAAGAAAGGGCCGCCTCGGGGCGGCCCTTTTGCATATATTCCGAGACGAAACCGGATCAGATGGCGAGCGCTCGACCCTTCGAGTTCCGGCGGAACGCGGCGTAGCCAAGGCCGGCAAACCCAAGCATCATCATCGCCCAGGTCGACGGCTCGGGAATCGCAGAACCAAGGCTGAACTCAAACGCATTGTTGGTGGAGGAGAACGTCGCAGTCGTGAAAGGGCCAAGACCGGTGATCGTAACCAACTGGTTACCAGAAGGTGATGACTGGTTCCCGGTTCCGGTGACCGGATCCGCTATCGTCGACATCCCCACCAGATCCGCGCCCGTCAACGTAAAGCCATCGACCGTGATCGCAAACGTATTGAGATTGTTGTTCCCGCCTTGGTTCCCGTCGATCGAACCCCAGTAAATGGAAATGCTGGTCCGAGGCGTGCCGAAAACCACCTGCTCCGTGCCGCCGCCCTCAACAGACATATAGGGCAGCGTGTCTCCCAAAGGATCAGCGGAAACCTTCGCTGTTGTTCCAACCGCGATTCCAGCGGTACCGGACAGGAGACTCCACTTATCGGTACCGACCGAGAAAGTGTTCGTGCCGACCGTTTGCCCGACAAAATAGTTTGGGCTCAGTGCTGTCTCTGCCGTCAGTGTAACCGTCGCGGCACCGGCCGCTCCAGTCAGGGCCAACCAGGCCAGCCCTGTCGTCATCAGTAGAGTTTTGCGCATCTTAAATTTCCCCTAGTTCGGCCGCCGACAACCCTCAGGTAGCAGCAGACCACGTTGCGTCAAGCACCGCTGCGTCAACTAAGCAGGTGCGGTAGTAGCAGTCAAGCCCTTTGCGCTAAATTTTCGGAAAGGGATTGGACAATGCTAACTGGAACCGCACCAACTGCAACCCGCCTGTAGCGACGGCGAGTGACAGGGGAATGACGCGCGGCCCCGGCCCTGCACTTCTGGAACACACCAGTTGCCGGTAAACCTAAATCGAATCAGTGCCTTCCGAGCGCCAGCCTCTCGCTGAGACGCCGGGCGTAGAGCCTGAAGGCTTCGCCGCTCGCCTAAGGCCCTTTGGCGTCCATCGCTGACGCTCGCGCGCCGAGTTGCGCCCCGCGACACGCGTTAATATTCCAGCGTCGAGCGTCCGCCGCCATGTTGCAGCGCCGCATATTCACGGGCGCTTTCTAAGCGGGCTAATGGCGACATCAGGACCGGCAGGGACCGCTGACGCATGACTGCGAACGAATTCTTGCAGATCGCAAACGAAAATGGCCTCCCGAAGGAGGCCGATCGCAATGGACTAAACCAGAGTCGTTCAGAACGCGTAACGGGAATTCTTCCGGCGCCGGGTCAGACCGAGCAAGCCCATCCCCGCGAAGCCGAGGCCCAACATCGCCCAGGTCGACGGCTCGGCAATAGCGGCGGAAAGGTCGATCGTGTCATTCGCGGCGCCGCTCACGCCGCCCGAGCTAACCCGATAGAGTTCGGTCACGGAAAACGGCGACGTGACATCGACCGAGGCGACTCCCGAAAACGTGTCAGGCCCTGAAGTGAATGTGTGTGTGGTCAGCAAATTCGCCATGCCGAAAACTGTGTTCGTGTTGTCCTCGAACGTGCTTTCCGTCACGGTCCAACCCGGCGTCAAGAAGTTCACGGTGAGGCCGCTCAGGGCAGACTTAAGGCCACTCAACCCAGTGATGTCCGAAACCGAAACATATATGTCAAGCACATCAAGCGTTCCCGTCGACGTAGCGTCTTGGGCGTTGCTGTTGAGCGATGTAGTCGTGAGGTCGACGGCATCGACTGCATTGATGTTGTAAGCTCCAACCGGGCCGTCAAAAGTCACAGGCCCAGGGGTCGCACCCGTGGCCTGAGTCGTGATTGCGCCGCCGTTTAAACCTGTGCCAATGGAGATGGTCGCCGAGTGCGCCGAACCTCCAACTGCAAGGGCGGCTGCTGCGACCGCCGACAAAAGCAGAATGTTCCTCATAGCATAACCCCCTACTGGTATAACCCCCTACAAAAGAGCTGCTTACACAGAAGAAAGCTGAGATATAGTTTCCACGCTTGTACAACCAAGCAGTTGCAGAGGAATTAGTCAAGCCCTTTTCGCTAACTTCATACTAACAATGACTGTCGAATATTAAGTCGCCCACACCGAACACAACTCTCCAGTAGCAATGCGAATGACAGGAGAGTGACATGCGGCGCCTCGGCTTACAGCCCGGAAGGGGTCGGTCTTGGGTAAGAAACCATAAATAGAATCAGCATGTTGGCGGTGAAAAGGGGATCATCCGGCAGCTGGGGCCTGGCGTGGAAGGCTTGGCCGATTGCCGCCGATCTGCCGCATTCGAGCGACCACCTTTCGCGCGTGAAGTTGCGGCGGCTCGATCCCCGCTTCTGATGTTGCAGCGCGATGCGTGGGGGCCTCCAAAGGGGCTAATGCGACAGCAGGGATTGCTATGCATGAGGTCGAGGGTCATCCCTCCGAACAACCCTTCGTAAATCCGCGAATGTCCTAACGCGCCCGCGATGAGATCGGCATCCTGCGTGCCGAGGTTGGCGAACAAGGCCTCACGGCGGTTGGGTCGCCAGTGTTGGCCCCGTCAGAGATGTGTTCGGCCTGCTCGCTCGGCCATAAGATGGTCACACCCATAGCGTTCTTAAGCGGCATTCGAAAAGCAGCGCAACGGCACGCGCTCTGAAACCGCCAGACGCGCGAAGGCGTGACAAAGCGCAGTCTGCAGAAATAGAAAGGCGGCCAAAGAGGCGGCCTTTCGGAAATGCTCGACTAAGCTTTGGGACTTACGCGGAAAGCGGCGACATTGGCCTTGCGACGGCGGGACGCGGTGTAGCCAAGAGCGCCGAAGCCAAACGCCATCATCACCCAGGTGGATGGTTCAGGCATAGAAGGGGTGACGCTCGTCGCGTTAGTAAACTCAACGTCGATTAATCCGCCGGATTCGCTGGCGGTTAAGTTGACCACAATGGGCACATTGACGAATGATTTGTCGGTATCGCTTACCGTTCCCGTCAGCTTCAGACCGATTTGATCGCTCACCGCCCGGTTTATCGACGCGACTGTGGTCAGTGTTTCAGTAAACACGTCCATGCCCGGGCCGGGCCACGTCAGAATGACGTCCGCGCCAAGCGGTCCAAGCCCGGACGTATAAATAATCTGGCTGCTCGGCGGGGAGGTCATTGCGGTCAGCGAGATCAGGTCGAAAAAAGCAAGCCCGGACTCATCGCTGGGGGAGATCTCATTCACCTCCAAAAACGCTAGGTCGAGATCGAGCGTGGTCGACTGGTCCAAGGACGGACCACCTAGGAAGATGATCGAACCGTCAACCGAGTTGACGCCGAAGTCGATTGTGGCCGGTTGCGCAGCGGAATTCGCGGCAAGCATCGCGATGACGGTGGCGCCCAGCGCTGCAATGACCGAACGCTTCATGGTGAGTCCCCTGTTTGGCGCGTGTTACGCTGCACCACCATAATAACACGTCAAGAGCGGTTGTGAACATCTTATCGAGATAATAAATAGACAAAGTAGACCAGTCGATTTGGGCGGCATCTGGTTCGCGATGGAAAAGAAACAGGCGATCGCCGATATGGAAACGGGCGATCGCCATCGCTCAATTGTCGAGAAAACTCCGTAGCTTGCGGCTTCGGCTCGGGTGCTTGAGCTTACGCAACGCTTTCGCCTCGATCTGGCGGATGCGCTCGCGTGTGACCGAAAACTGCTGGCCGACTTCCTCCAGCGTGTGGTCGGTGTTCATGCCGATGCCGAAGCGCATGCGCAAAACCCGCTCCTCGCGCGGCGTGAGAGACGCCAGCACCCGCGTCGTCGTCTCGCGCAGGTTGGACTGGATCGCCGCGTCAATCGGCAGAATTGCGTTCTTATCCTCGATGAAATCGCCGAGGTGACTGTCTTCCTCGTCGCCGATCGGCGTCTCGAGGCTGATCGGCTCCTTCGCGATCTTGAGCACCTTGCGCACTTTCTCCAGCGGCATGGCGAGCTTTTCCGACAGCTCTTCAGGCGTCGGTTCGCGGCCGATCTCGTGGAGCATCTGACGCGAGGTGCGCACGATCTTGTTGATCGTCTCGATCATATGCACCGGAATGCGGATGGTTCTTGCCTGATCCGCAATGCTGCGTGTGATCGCCTGACGAATCCACCAGGTGGCGTAGGTGGAGAACTTGTAGCCGCGGCGGTATTCGAACTTGTCGACCGCCTTCATCAGCCCGATGTTGCCTTCCTGGATGAGATCGAGGAACTGCAGGCCGCGATTGGTGTATTTCTTGGCGATCGAGATGACGAGGCGCAGGTTAGCCTCGACCATTTCCTTTTTCGCCTGGCGGGCCTCCCGCTCGCCCTTCTGCACCATCTGCACCAGCCGGCGGAACTCCTGGATTTCGAGCCCGGTCTCCGTCGCCAGCGACTGAATCTCCGTGCGGATTTCCTTGATCCCCGTCTTGTCCGCGGCGATGAACTCCTTCCATCCCCGCGTCGACAGCTTGGAGACCCTAAGCAGCCATTTCGGATCCAATTCCGAGTTCTGGTAGTTCTTGAGGAAATCCTCGCGGCCGACGCGATGGGTCTCGGCCAGGCGCATGAGGCGCACGTCGAGGCCGATCAGGCGCTTGTTGATGTCGTAGAGCTGCTCGACCAGCGCATCGATGCGGTTCTGGTTCAGCGACAGCGACTTGACGTCGCCGACGATGTCCTTCTTCAGCGCCTTGTATTTGCGCTCCTGAGCGGGCGAGAGCGACTCGCTCTTGAGCTTGTTCTCGACGTTCTGATCCTGCAGGCGACGCAGCTTCTTGTAGGCATCGGCGATGCGGTCGAAGGTCTCGAGCACGCGCGGCTTGAGGTCGGCCTCCATCGCCGATAGCGAAACCGAATTCTCAAGGTCGTCTTCGTCGTCGAAGTCGGAAGGGGGCGCAACTTCGCCCTCAAACCCTTCCGGCGGCGCCTGCGGCGCGGTCGCTGGGGCCATGCGATCGCGGGCTGGATTGGGCGGCGGCGGCGCGCCGGGGGCGGAATAATCGGTCTTCGGCGCCTTCTTGCCGTCGGGGCCGGCGTAGGTCGCCTCGAGATCGATGATGTCGCGCAGCAGGATCTTCGCGTCGTTGAGTTCGTCGCGCCAGATGATGATGGCCTGGAAGGTGAGCGGGCTTTCGCACAAGCCCGCGATCATCGCCTCGCGGCCGGCCTCGATCCGCTTGGCGATAGCGATTTCGCCCTCGCGCGACAGGAGCTCGACCGAGCCCATCTCGCGCAGGTACATGCGCACCGGATCATCGGTGCGCTCGGCCGGCTCGGAACTGCGGGTGGCGACCGCCGTCGGTCGGGCGGTCTCGACGAGCTCGCCACCCTCGGCCTCTTCCTCGTCGGCGCCGTCGGCGGTTTCCTTCTCGGCTTCTTCCGCGTCCTCGCTTTCGACGACATTGATGCCCATCTCGCTGAGCATCGCGTTCATGTCCTCAATCTGATCGGATGAAATCTCTTCCGACGGCAAGACCGCGTTCAATTCATCCTGCGTCACCCAGCCGCGCTTCTTGGCGATCTTGAGCATCCGCTTGACGGCGGCGTCGCTGAGATCGAGCAGCGGGCTGTCTGGGGTCTCGACGACCACAGCTTCGCCTTCGCCCTTCGCCTCATCCTTTTTTGCCATTGCGGCGTCTCCGTCATTCCGCGGCCCAGGGCGCCGGGTATTGAATGTTGTCGACCACCCCGGTCATGCCGGGCGGCCGCACAAGGCTAACGCGGGCAAGCTAAGGCTTTGCTCATCGCCCGCGCCCCGCTCAAACCCGTTCGGGTCAGATCGCGGACGATATGCGTCCGGATTGATCGCCAAAACCGTCAATGGCTGCTTCCGCGTCGGCAAGGTCAGCCAAGTTCGCTTTGATATCAAGCAGTCGGGCAAGATTAAGCTCGTTTGGCTCCGTTGCAAGCAACCGCTCCGCGAGCTTCAGATCCCTATCTAACGCACCAGCCCGCCGATGCAAGGCCAAGCTTTGCCTCAGCACCTGATCGGCGTCCGCAGGCGCCGCCTCCGGCCGCATGCACCACCAATTCGGCATCTTTGCGGCCAAGCCTAAAATCCGCTCGCGCGCTGGCCTGTGCCCGGCGCCCGTCAGCCATTCGGCGAGCGCCGTGGAGGAGATCAGCGCGTCGACCGGGGCGCCGAGCAGCGCGTCGCGCAAGGCGCTAACGCCAGCGCCCATGAATTCGGTCTCCGCCAGTTCCTCGCAACGACTCTCGATCAAAGCCGGATGGCTAAGCGCAATCGAAAGAATCATGACCTCGCGCGCCGGCAGGCGAGCGCTCCGGCCGAGCTTGCTCTGCGGCGCCAAGGGCGTTTCCGCGAGGCCGATCCGCGGGCCCGGCGGGGGGAACCGCCCGCCCCGCCGTGGGACGAAGCCCTGTTTTGCGCTCGCGTAGCCTCGCGCTGGCCGCTCGCGTTCGTCGCCGAAAAACACCAAAAGGCGCCGCTTCATGTCCGCCTGGTAGTGCCGGCGCAGGGTCTCGTCGGCGATTTTTCCGACCGCCTCGCCGAGCCGGCGCTCCAGCGCCGCACGCTGCTCGGGCGTGTCGAAACGCTCGCCATCAGTCTCGCGCATGAACAGCATGTCGGCGAGCGGCCGCGCGTCCTTGAGGTGTTCGGCGATCGCCGCCGGACCGCTCTGGCGAATGAGATCGTCGGGATCCTGGCCCTCAGGCAGAAGCGCGAAATGCAGGCTCTTGCCCGCGCCGATCAGCGGCAGCGCGGTCTCGATGGCGCGGAAAGCCGCGCGCCGTCCGGCGCCGTCGCCGTCGAAGCACAGGATCGGCTCGCTCGCCATCGCCCATAACAAAGCGCACTGATCGGGCGTGAGCGCCGTGCCAAGCGGCGCGACGACATTGGGGAAGGCGGCCTCGCTCACCGCGATCGCGTCGATGTAGCCCTCGACCACGACGATCGCGCCTGAATCATGCGCGGCTTTGCGGGCGCGGTGATGGTTGAACAGCAACGCGCCCTTGTGGAAAAGCACAGTCTCCGGCGAATTCAGGTATTTTGCTTTGGCGCCGGCCTCCATCGCCCGCCCGCCGAAGGCAATGACGCGGCCCGCGCGATCGTGGATCGGAAACATCACCCGGTCGCGGAACCGGTCATAAGGAACGGCGATGTCTTCCCCGTGGACGAGCAGTCCCGCGTCGATCATCGCCTCGACGCCCACGCCTTGCGCTGCGAGCGTGTCGCGGAGCGCGAAGCGTTCGCTCGAGGAATAGCCGAGCCCAAAGCGCTGTTGCACCGGGGCCCCGAGACCACGGTCGGCGAGATAGCCGCGCGCTTTCGCGCCGACCGGCTGCTGCAGGTTAGCCTCGAACAGGCGCGCCGCCATGGCCATGACGTCGATCAGGCTCGCCCGCTTGTTGTCTTGAGCCGCGTCGGCGCTGCTCGGGCGCGGCATTGGCAGGCCGGCCATGCCGGCCAGCCGCTCGACCGCTTCCGGGAAAGTGAGGCCCTCGGTCTCCATCAGAAACGCGAACGCGTCACCGTGCTTGCCGGACGAGAAGTCGTGGAAGAAGCCCTTCTGGTCGTTGACGAAGAACGACGGCGTCCTCTCCGCGGAGAACGGCGACAAGCCGCGCCACTCGCGCCCTTCCTTGCGCAATTTCACTCGTGTTCCCGCCACCTCCGACACCGGCAGGCGGGCCCTGATCTCATCGAGAAATTCGGGCGGGAACTTCATGGGAGCCATGATCGGCTTTGTACCGTGCACTAGCAAGACGGCGCCCGCCGTTGTCACCGGCTTTTGGCGGGCGCCAAAAGCGGCGCGGACGCGCCGCCCCGTCCCGATCTATCGCTCGCCCCGCCGCCCCAGGTTTCTCGCCCGGTCAAATATTTCGTCGCCTCGCGTTTGGCGACGCCAGTCAGCTTCCACCCCCGCGAAGCCACCAGCCGACCGCCTTTTGAATGAACCACTCGCGCCCGTCGGCCAGTCGCGCAGCCCAACTCAGCATCTGTTCCGGGTCACGCTCGCCCTTCGCCCAGGGCAGGGTGAAGACGAGCGCCGCGCGCCGGGTCCACAAGTGCGGGCTTTCGATCCAGGCCTCGACGGAGTCGAGCCGTCCGGGGTCTACGATGAGGCAGCGCGAAGCGGCCATCGCCAGATTGTCCGCGACCGCCCATCCATCGAGGTCGGCGAGGCTCTGGGTCATGAAGGCCCAGACCTTGGCGTCGGGCTCGATCGTCTTTCGCGCCAGGATCCGCCCGGCGACGATCTTCAAGTCCCACACCGGCTCACGCAGAGGCGCCGGCATAGGCTTAGCGCTTCATCCTGCGTGAGATCGCCGAGCGTCTCTTTGATCGCCGCGTCCATCTCCGGCAGCGAGACGCCCCAATGGTCCCAGCGCGACTTCTGGTAAGCCTTTTCCTGCTCCGCCCGCGCCGCGTCTTCGCGCGCCCGCAAGGCCCGGACAAGCCGGGCCTTGCGGAGTCGACGATCGTGTCGGGCATGATGATCCCATCCGGACGCCAGTTGCGGCGCGCTGTCCCACTCCTCGCGATGACTTTCCGCCCCGCCTATCCCTTCGTCGGCGAGGCCGAGTCCAGAAGCTTGGCCGACTTGAGATCCGACCACAGGCTCGTCGGGATCTCGACCGTCGCGTCGTGGACGTTCGCCTTGACCTCCTCAGGCTTCACCGCGCCGAGCACGATGGAGACGACGGCGGGGTGGCCCGCAGCAAATTGGATCGCTGCCTGGCGCAGGGTGACCTTGTGCTTTTTGCAGATCTCTTCGATCGCCTTCACCTTGTCGACGACCGGCTTCGGAGCGTCCGTGTAGTCGTACTTCGCGTTCGGACCCGATCCCGTCGCCAGAATGCCGGAATTGAACACGCCGGCAAGCATCACGCCCATGTTCTTCTCGAGCGCGAGCGGCAAAAACTCGGCCAAGCCCGTCTGGTCGATCAGCGTATAGCGCCCGGCCATCATCGCGACGTCGAAATCGCCGGCTTTGGCGAATTTGACGCAAGTGTCGGCTTCGTTGATGCCAAAGCCGATCGCCTTGATGGTCTTCTCGTTGCGCAGCTTGTCGAGCGCGCGATAGGCGCCCTCCATCGCTTCCTTGAAGCGCCCGGGCGCTTCCTCCTTGCCATGCGTCCAGACATCGCAATCATGGATGAGAACGATGTCGAGCCGGTCGAGCCCCATGCGCAACAGAGAATGCTCGATCGAGCGCATCGCGCCGTCATAGGAATAATCGAAGCGCGGCGCGTGCGGATGTCCGCCGGCGAAGCCGGGCGAAACCACGTCGCTGCGCGGCTTGGGCGGCCTGGTGAAGGGGTCCATGATGCGGCCGATCTTGGTCGAGACCAGGATCTCGTCGCGCTTCGCGCGCCTGAGCCCAGCGCCCATCCGGGCCTCCGCCAGTCCGTTGCCGTAATGGGGCGAAGAATCGAACACCTTGACGCCGCTCGCGAGCGCTTGCTCAATCGTCGCGATCGACGTTTTTTCGTCGAGCAGCTCATAGAAGTCGCCGAGCGGCCCGGTCCCCTCGCCGACGACGGAAAACGTCAGCCCCTCGCCGTTCCGAGCCTTTATGCGTCGCGTTTCCATCTCACCTCCACGAATGTCCCGTCGCCCCGGCGCGCCCATGGACGGCGGCATGTTTCATGAGCGGAAGCGTAACGCAAGGCGCAAGGCCGTGAAAGGCGGCGGCGCGAGGATCGCGCGGACTTGGGTGGCGAGCGGCTCTTGCAGAAGCCGTCGCCGGAGCCGACTCTATCGTTTGGCGCGTCCACGCAGCTTCGGCGCGCCGAAATCGGCGGCGCGCAAAAGGAACACTTCGCCCGATGTGTCTTCGGTATCGAGCCAGGCGAATGGCAGATGCGGAAGCTCCTGCTCGAGCAGTTGGCGCCCGCCGCCGACCTCGCAAACAAGCGTCCCGCTCGCCGTCAAGTGCTTGGGCGCTTCGCTCAGAATCCGGCGCACGATGTCGAGCCCGTCCGTTCCGCCTGCATGCGCAATCATCGGCTCGGCCGCGTATTCCGGCGGAAAGCCCGCGATCGCCGCCGCGTCGACATAAGGCGGGTTCGTCAGAATCAAGTCGAAGCGCGCGCCCTCAACCGGGGCGAACAGATCGCCCAGCTTCAGCGCGATGCGATCCTGAAGGCGGTGCTCGTCGACGTTGCGCGCGGCGACTTCCAGCGCGTCGGACGAGACGTCGACCGCCACAATGTGCGCATTGGGGAAGGTGCGCGCGGCCAGGATGGCCAGCGAACCGCCCCCTGTGCAGAGGTCGAGCGCCGAACCGATACTCCTCGGATCGCCGATGAGTCCGCTGTCCTCGGCGAAAGCGGTCATGACCAATTCGCCAATCAGGCTGCGCGGCACGATGACGCGCTCGTCGACATAGAACGGCACGCCCTGGATATAGGCGCGGTTGACGAGGTAGGCGGCGGGCTTGCGCGTCGTTGCGCGCGCCTCAATCAGTTCCAAAAGCCGGATACGCTCCTCGCGAAGCAGCCTGGCGTCCAAAAACGGATCGAGCATATCGATCGGCAGGCCCAGACCCTCGAGGATGAGAAAGGCGGCTTCGTCGAGCGCCGTCGTCGCGCCGTGGCCGAAGGCGAGGCCGGCGGAGAGAAAGCGGCCGACCGCATAGCGCAGCCAGTCTCGCGGGGTAAGGAACGTTTCAACCCGCTCGTCGACCGGCGCCTCAGACAAGGGCGGCCGCCTCAAGCGCGGGGCTCATGAGCCTCGCTTGCACTCGCGCAAGAAGTGCTTTCGCGTCTTGCCCGCAACCCCTGAGCGTCGGCCTTTTGCGCACATTGGATCGACCTGGCGGACCGCTCGGCAGGGTCCTGCTTGGCGGCAGGGAGAGTCTCGGCGACCAGCCTCACCGTCGCAACGGAGCCGCCGCCGGCGGACGACGCGTCCACGATGCCTACCGTCGTGATCTGTGCGAGCGCGCCAAAGGTCAAGAGCGTTTCCGAGGCGATAAGGCAGAATGCGCCAGCACAAACCAGCGACACGATTCGTATATTCAAAGATTGTCCCGCTAACGTCGATGGCTCATCTGGGCCCTAGCGCCGGTTATAAGAGCCGCATCCGGAACTTCAAGCCTAGCGCTTTGTGCTGCGCCGCCGTAACGGCTCATACTTTCTGGATAATGCAATCGTCGTCCTGAGTGCCTGTCGTGTGCTGGCGCCTCACACCGCGTTGGTCAAACCGCCCGCACCTCTTCGGTTGCAATCGAGTCGATGGCGTACGCTGCAATGCAAAAAAAGGTTTGGCTGCGCAAAAAAAACGCTTATCTTATGTTGACGCGCGTCGGCGTCACTCTCGGACCGGCTTCAATTTCATGGCTAATTCCACTCCGATTACAATCAAGAAGTACGCCAACCGACGTCTGTATAATACAGCGTCGAGCGCGTATGTGACGCTGGCCGATTTGGCAAAAATGGTGAAAGCCGGCGAAGATTTCATCGTTTACGACGCCAAGACCAACGAAGACATCACCCGGTCGGTCCTCACCCAGATTATTTTCGAGCAAGAAGGGATTGAGGGGCAGTCGCTGCTGCCGACGACATTCTTGCGGCAACTGATTCGCTTCTATGGCGACAGCATGCAGGCGATCCTGCCGAGCTATCTGGAATTTTCGATCGACCGCTTTTCGGGCGAGCAGACCGCGATGCGCGAAGCCGCAAGCCGCATGTTTGGTCCGGAGGCGTTCTCCGCCGGCTCATTCGCCGCTTTGCAGGAATTGACGAAAAAGAATTTCGCGGCGTTCAATCAAGCCTTGGCGATGTTCACCCCCTTCGCCGGCGCGACGCTGCCCACAGAATCCTCGCCCAAGAAGGCTAATTCCGAGGGCGATATCGACGATCTGCGCAGTCAGCTGTCCGACATGCAAAAGCGTCTCGAATCTTTGGCCAAGAAGACTGAGACGCCTTAAAATCGGTCCTTGCGCGTCCGGAGTTCCCCGAACACCGCCGCAGGCTCCGCGCCGCCCATGCCGACCGCGGCCTGAATCGCGGGCTCTTCCACGCGTAGAAACGGATTAGCGGCAAGCTCAGCTGCGATGTTTGTCGGCAAGGTCGGACGGCGCTCGGCGCGCAGCCTCGCGACCTCCTCGATTCGAGCCTTCAGAATCGGATTGTCGGGTTCGATGGTGATGGCGAATCGGCCATTCGCCTGAGTGTATTCATGGCCGCAGTAGATTTGGGTCTCGCCGGGAAGGGCGGCAAGCTTGGCCAGCGAGTTCCACATGACCGCGTGAGGCGTCTCGAACACTCGCCCGCAACCGAGCGAGAACAGCGTGTCGCCGCAGAAGGCGACCGCGTCTTTCTCGAAATGATAGGCGATATGGCCGAGTGTATGCCCGGGCGTTTCGATGACTTTCGCTGCGAGCGATCCGACCTGGGCCGTGGCCCCTTCCTTCACCTGACGATCGAGGAAAGGAATTCTCGCGGCGTCCTTGGCCGGACCCCACACCTTCGCGTTTGGGAATTTTGCCCTCACGTCCGGCACGCCCTGGATGTGATCGGCGTGATGATGGGTGATCAAGATGTCGGTTAAGTTCCAGCCACGCTCCGCCAAAGCTGCAAGAGTAGGTCCTGCTTCCGGGACGTCGACGCAGGCCGTCGCGCCGGTCGTCGAGTCGTGCACGAGGACGCCGTAATTGTCCGTGAGACACAGATACTGATGGATGCTGATCGTCATGGGTGACTACGCTCGGCAATTCCGTCGTCGGTTCTCGGGGCTTTGCGCGCAAACGCGCGCCCTGACCGGGCGTTCCTTATAACCGGGCGGCCGATCCCTGTCTTCTCCTCCGTCCCGTCTCCTGCACGACTAGCGGACGGTGACGCATTGCGAAAGGTCGGGCGCTCGTTCAAAGTCATGGGCCCCGTCCGGCCGATAGCGATGCCTCTCGACGTCCTCAGCTTGCAGAGCTTCTACGGCTCGCCTCTCGGCAGCGTCGCCCGCAGGCTGATCGGGCGCGTGATCCGTGAGCGCTGGGATAGCAGCGCCGGCCTTTCGATCGCCGCGGTGGGTTACGGCGCGCCCTATCTCGACCGATTCCGCGACGGCGCGCGCCGATGCTTGGCCTTGATGCCCGCCGAACAGGGCGTCGCGATCTGGCCGGAAGCCGGACGTTGCGCCGCAGCGCTCGTCGACCCGCAAATGCTGCCGCTGCCTGATGGCTCCATCGACCGGCTGTTGCTCGCTCACGCCTTGGAGGCGGCGGACCGCCCGGACGCGCTCCTCGAGGAACTCTGGCGCATCACCGCGCCAGAGGGACGAATGATCGTCATCGTGCCGTCCCGCCGGGGCGTCTGGGCGCGCACGGACAGCACGCCCTACGGACAGGGCCTTCCCTATTCGAAATCCCAGCTTCGCGACTTGCTTCATCGAGCGGAGTTCTCGCCGGTGTTCTGGGGCGAGGCGCTCCATGCGCCGCCGGTCGCGCGGCCGTTCATGATGCGGTCCGCGACGACGATTGAGCGGGTCGGAGGCGCTCTCGGATTGCCTTTCGCAGGCGTCTACATTGTCGAGGCGGTGAAGCAGGTTCCTCGCCGTGTCGGTGTTCGCACAGTCGCCCGGGCGCGATTGCCTCCCCTCAACCCCGCTCTTGCGCCGAGCGCTCGGCGCGAGCGCCACTGCGAGTGATCGGCTTGCGGTTTTCGGGTTGGCGCCGCTTATGCGCCATGCTCTTAGAAGTGGTCCGTCGATCTCCAACTAAGGCCAGTTCCCATGCCCGCCGATCGTCTCCTCGTCCTGTTGCGTCATGGTCAGAGCGAATGGAATCTCAAGAACCTGTTCACGGGATGGCGCGATGTGGATTTGAGCCCCGCGGGAGTCGAGGAAGCCAAAGAAGCCGGGCGACGCATGAAGGCGCAGGGAATTGTCTTCGATCTCGTATTCACCTCAGCCCTCATCCGCGCTCAGCGCACGCTTCAATTGGCGCTTGCGGAAATGGGGCAGACCGGCTTGCCGGAAGAACGGGATCAGGCCCTCAACGAGCGCGACTATGGTGATCTCGCCGGGCTCAACAAGGACGATGCGCGCAAGAAGTGGGGCGAGGAGCAGGTGCACAAATGGCGGCGCAGTTACGACATCAATCCGCCGGGCGGTGAAAGCCTCAGGGATACAGTCGCGCGCGCTCTCCCCTATTATTGCCAGAACATCCTTCCCCCGGTGCTTGACGGCAAGCGCGTCTTGGTCGCGGCGCACGGCAACAGTCTGCGCGCGCTGGTCATGGTGCTCGACCGGCTGACGCCGGAGACGATTCCGACGATGGAGCTAGCGACCGGTGTCCCGCTTGTCTATCGGCTCAACGCCGACTCGACCGTCGCAAGCAAAGAGATCCTGACAGCCTGACGGGTAATTCGCGGTTAGCCTTTTTAAGCTCGTGCAGCTCGGCAACTAAGCCGTTACCCCACCACTGAAATGCGGCCGAGGTGCTTTGTCGCCCTCGGCCGGGGTAGCGGAAGCGGTTTATCGCGGCTTAGAAAGTGAGCCGATGGGCCTTGCCGTCCCCTCAACACTACGCCCGTTGACCGTGAAAGGAAAATCGGCTATGTAGTGGTCTGGTCGTCACCGTCACCCTACATATTGTGTCAGGACACGCAGATGAGCTCTTTAACTTCAAAGGGGTTGGGTGGGTTAGCGCCGGGGACGACGCTTACGGCCGTAGGCCAATTGGAGTCCTCTCGGCAGAGTGGTTTGGGCAGCTTGCTCGGCAACGCTCTGGTTTCCCCACCGCCGCCCCCTCCGTATAATGCGCTTGCAAGGGCCATATGGGGCGAAAATCCGTTATCATCACTCGGGAACGGCTTTCTGCAGCCGGCGACGAAGCGAAAAGCGTACTTCGCCTTCCGGTTTGAAGACATCATGCGGGTCAACAATGTGCGCAAAGCATGGTGTATCGACCATCCAGATAGTCCCACGATGCGAAGCTTTCGGGACCGGAGCATCTGGGGAAAGAGCAAAGCGCAGGAGCCTGACTCGTTAAAAGCCCTCATGCGCGACGCGGTTGTTCATAGCAGCGCGGTTTGCGTTCTGGTTGGAACCAATACGTGGCAAGGCCGCTGGGTGAAGTACGAGATCGCCCGAGCAGTCGCGGATAGTCGAGGGCTGCTGGCTATCCACATCAACGGTCTAAACCACCACCAGCGGCAAACCTCGGATACGCGTGGATATAACCCGCTAAAATGCATGGGCGTTTATCATTCGCCGAATGGGCGTTACTACATCTATGAGCTCAGGAGCGAGAGGGACTCGACGACGCGACAGCTTGCATGGAAGTGGCGTCCATACGAGGACTTCAAGGGTGCCGTCGACCGGCCTCAATACATCCAATCCATCGCACAAGGCTATGTCGCTCCTCTCGCCTCATATACGTCTGAGTACGACTACGTCGCGCAGAACGGCCATGGAAACATTGGGGCCTGGATCGATCGCGCGGCGGCCGCTGTCGGACGATAGCGCTTTATTCGCCAAATTGGGTGCGCCCGCATCACTGCCGGCCCTGTAGCGCCTCATGCGGCGCTGATTTCTTGTAGAACTCGTCACGCGAGGGTTCGTCGTCCACGAGGATATCGGGGATATCCGTATCCGCCCCTCGACTCGGCCGTGAGGATTTGAGAGAATTCGGATTGTGTAAGGGAATCACTAACCTCAAGCGGCTTCTCGCCCTGAACGCCGCGGGGCGTATGCCGCGCCTTTGAGGTGGTCGGGACTACCCCGATCGGTGAACCCGGAGAAGCCTCGTGCTTTGTCCACTACACAAACCCGTGCGCGTACGGGAATATACGCGCGTCAGGCGTGGCCGTGTGGAGCAAGTTGCTACACACTGCCGCCGCTGGCCCAAGGGTCAGATCCTTGGTTAGCGTTTAGCGCCTGTCACTAGGGGAGGGGGTTTCCCGTAAGGGCGACCCCCTTCTTTTTTGGCTCGCCTTTGAAAGCGAACCTTTCACAAGCATACGAATCCCGTTGGAAATTTCCAACATGAATTTTGCAAATCGCACTATTTTATTTTTGGGTGTTAACCTTAACGATTTGTGAAGATGCTCGGCGCCATGTTGACCTCACGTGATTTGCCCTTCGCAGAGGTCGGCAATGTTGGCGAAAGCTTCAGGATTCGGGTTTGCGGTGATCGCCGCGTGTCTCTTTGCGACGGGCGTCGAAGCTGGCCAGTATGAGTTTCTTGCGGCGCCGCAGATTAATCTGTCGCTGGTCTACCGCCTCGACAAATTGTCGGGCGACGTCATCGCGTGCCAATTCGCTCACAATCCGGGGCGACCCGATGTGGGCCCGGGCGCCTTTGGCGTCACCTCTTGCTATCGCAGCGGCGACGGAGCGACAAAGCAGGACCCGGGCGACTACGGGCTGATCGCGACACGTCACGAGCAGGAAGGCGGCGTGTTTCGCGTCGATTATCGCACCGGCGCGCTCAGCATTTGCTACTTATATTTCCAGCGTGAGAAGCAGGGCGATCACGAAGCGATTGCGGACCAGTATGTTGTATGCACGCCGCCGTGGAAGCAGGCGACCGCCGCCCCCGCGCATTCAGGCGGCGCGGTCAGCGAATTGCCGCCCGCCGGTCCGGCGCGAGACTAAGCCCAGCTCGCGGCCGCGCGCGGCCACCGTCTTCTGCTTTTGGCTGTACCAACCCCCTCATTCTGAGGCACCCCGCGTCGGCGGGGCCTCGAAGAATGGTCCAGTTGGCCTCGCCGGTCTCGCGGGCTCTTACGCGCCCCTGGAGACGCGCCTTCGGCGCTCCTCAGGACGAGGCGGAGCGTGGCGGGCGATTCCACCCGAACGCCTCGTCGCCTAGCGGGCCGGCCTTGTTCGACAACGATCACGACACCATCTTCGCCCCCGCGTCCGGGGCCGGCCGAGCCGCGATCGCGGTCTTGCGCATATCCGGTCCCGGCTGTTCGGAGGCGCTTGAGGCAATTGCGCCTGGCGCGGGGTTTCCGGATCGTCACGCTGTCCTGCGAACGCTGAGACATCCTCAATCCCGGGAGCCGCTCGACCGGGCGCTGATCACGCGGTTTCAGGCGCCTCGCAGCTTCACAGGCGAGGAGACGGCGGAGATCAGCGTCACCGGCGGGCGGGCGGTCACGGCCGCGGTCGTCCGGGCGCTGGCGCTCGTGCCCGGACTGCGGCCCGCGGAGCCCGGGGAATTCGCATGGCGCGCGTTCATGAACGGAAAGATCGATCTTTCCGAGGTCGAAGGTCTCGCCGACCTCGTCGAGGCCGAAACAGAGGCGCAGCGCCAACAGGCTCAACGCATCGCCGGCGGGGCGCTGAGCCGCGAGTGCGAAGCGATCCGGACTAGCCTCCTCGAGGCCATGGCGGCGGTCGAAACGCAGATCGATTTCACCGACGTCGAGGACGCCTCGGATTTCACGCTCGAATCGGTCAAGGGCGCGGCGCGTGGCGCGATCGAGCGGATTGACCGGGCCCTTGCGACGGCGGATTCGGCCGCCCGCCTGCGAGAGGGCTTTACCGTCGTGATCGCCGGGCCTCCCAATGTCGGCAAGTCGACGCTGATGAACGCGCTTGCTGGCCGCGATGTCGCGATCACATCGCCAATCCCAGGAACGACCCGAGATTTGATCGAGGTGTTTCTCGATCTACGCGGTTATCCCGTCATTCTCGTCGACACCGCAGGCATCCGCGAAAGCCACGATCCAATCGAACGGGAAGGCGTCGCGCGCGCGCGCCGCCGCGCCGAGAGCGCGGACCTGACGTTGTGGCTCGATGACGGGGGAGAGAGCCCGGCGCCGAGCCTGAAATTGCCAATCGTGCTTGTGCGGACAAAAATCGACCTTTCAGGGCAGTCCGCACTCGCGGAGGATCGACTCACGCCGCTGGCGCCCCCACCCCCCCTAGCCCGTCGAGAGACGGGCGTTCTTCCGAACGCCCTATGGCGGGGGCGGGATGGGGTGGGGGGTCCCACGGCGGCCTCATCGAACGACGTTTTGGAGCCCGGCGTCCCGGACGTGGCCTCCGCAAAACTCGCCATATCGGCGAAAACAGGGGCGGGAGTCGACCGGCTGCTTGACGTCATTGCCGATCTAGCGGAAGAGCGCATGTCTTCGCGTGAACCGGCTTTGTTGACGCTCGAAAGGCACCGGCGCGGTTTTCAGGATGCGCGCCAAGCGCTGTCTTCAGCGCTTGCGCCGGAGGCGGCGGAACCGGAATTGATCGCCGAGGACCTTCGACGCGCGGCCCTCGCGATGGACCAGATTGTCGGGCGGATCGGCGTTGAAGATGTGCTCGGAGAGATTTTTGCGCGATTGTGTGTAGGGAAATAGCAAAGCAGTATTGGGCTAATATAGTGTCAGTTTTAAGTGCACTCGGACTTTTATTGTCATGGCCGGGCTTGTCCCGGCCATCCACGCCGTGCGGTCCTAATGACGAGATCGATATCGCCTCGCCAGCAGCGGCTTGTACGACCAGCCCTGCGGTTTCCGGACTACGCGCGCTTGCCGCAATTTCGACGCGTCACCACTTGGATGGCCGGGACAAGCCGGCCATGACGCCTCAAAAGCGCCGCAGGTCTTCACTCGGTCGCGCCTATGAAAGCCGCATGTTACATGTTTCACGTGAAACAGACGGTCGCCCATGAAATTTGACGTCGTTGTCATCGGTGGGGGCCATGCTGGATGCGAAGCCGCGACCGCGGCGGCGCGCTGCGGCGCGTCGACCGCCCTCGTCACCCATCGCTTCGCGACGATCGGCGAGATGTCGTGCAACCCGGCGATCGGCGGCCTGGGCAAGGGCCACCTGGTGCGCGAGATTGACGCGCTCGACGGCGTGATGGCGCGCGCGGCGGATACGGCGGGGATTCAGTTCCGCGTCCTCAACCGACGCAAGGGACCCGCCGTCCAGGGGCCGCGCGCACAAGCCGACCGGAAGCTCTATCGGCGCGCCATGCAGGCGCTTCCCGCCGAGACCGCGAACCTGACCGTCGTCGAAGGGGAGGCGGCTCGGATCGAATCCAGCGCCGGCGCCGTCACCGGAATCGAGCTCGCTGATGGCCGCGCCATCGCTTGCGGGGCCGTCGTCCTGACCACTGGCACCTTCCTCCGCGGGATGATCCATCTCGGCGACCAGCGGACGCCAGCAGGACGCTTCGGCGATCCCCCCTCGGTCTCGCTCGCCCAAAGTCTCGACGCGGCGGGCTTTGCGCTCGCTCGGCTCAAGACGGGCACCCCGCCCCGGCTCGACGGCGCAACCATCGACTGGGAGCGCCTCGAGATCCAGCTTGGCGATCCGGAGCCGGAATTCTTTTCGTCGATGACAACCTCGGTCACGGCGCCGCAGCTTCCGTGCCACATCACCCGCACGACCGCCGAGACCCACCGGATCATCCAGGCGGATGCGCATCGCTCCGCCGTTTATTCGGGCGCGATCTCCGGGCGCGGTCCACGCTATTGTCCGTCGATCGAGGACAAGGTGATCCGCTTCGCCGACCGCGACAGCCACCAGATTTTTCTCGAGCCTGAGGGCGTAGACGATCCGACCGTCTATCCGAACGGCATTTCGACCTCGCTTCCCGAGGAGACCCAGCGCGCACTTGTGGCGACGATCCCCGGCCTCGAGCATGCGCGCATTCTGCGCCCCGGCTACGCGATCGAATATGACTACATCGACCCCCGCGGGCTCGATCCGACTCTGGAAGCCCGCCGCCTCGGGGGGCTGTTCCTGGCCGGACAGATCAACGGCACGACGGGCTATGAAGAAGCCGGCGCCCAGGGGATCGTTGCAGGCATCAACGCGGCGCGCAAGGCCGGCGGGCAGACGTTGACGACGTTCGACCGAGCCGAGTCGTATCTGGGCGTGATGATCGACGATCTCACCACCCATGGCGTCACCGAGCCCTATCGCATGTTCACCTCGCGCGCCGAGTTTCGGCTGTCGCTCCGAGCCGACAACGCCGATGAGCGCTTGACGGCGAAGGGGATCGCGCTCGGCTGCGTTAGCGCCGAGCGGGCGCGGGTCTACGCGCAAGTCCGCGACCAGCTGGAGCAGGCCCGGGCGATGCTCAAGGCCACGACCGCCACGCCGTGGGAGCTCGAGGCGCATGGTATCACCGTCAATCGCGACGGGGCTCGGCGTTCAGCTTTCGATCTGGCGGCGCAAACCCAGTTTTCGCTCGATATTCTTGCGCGCGTCTGGCCTCAACTTGGCGGTATTCCCGCTCATCTTGTTCGCCGGCTCGAAGCCGACGCAAAATACTCTGTTTACCTCGACCGTCAAGCCGAGGATGTCGCCCGCTACCGCCGCGACGATTCCGCTGTCCTGCCGGCCGACCTCGACTATGGGCGCCTTTCGGGCCTGTCCAACGAGATCAAGCAGAAGTTCATCGCCGTTCGCCCTGTGAGCTTGGGACAAGCCCGCCGCATCGAGGGCGTAACCCCGGCTGCGTTGGCGCTGATCGCCGCGCACGCGCGTCGGGCGGAGCGATCATCTGGTCGCAATCGGATGCCGGCGGGGACGTGATACCGAATCCGCCGGATCGATTCCCGTTGTCATTCCCGACAGCCGCAACGCGGCCGATCGGGAATCCAGAGCGCCGTCAGTCGCCCTTGGGATGGCTGGATTCCCGGTCAGACCTTGGGTCTGCCGGGAATGACAGAACCGATCAACCGGATTTCACGTGAGCCGGCTGCGGCCAAACGACCCTCTGGCGGACCAACTCGCAGAGGATCGCCGCGCGGCTCTGCGCCTCGTTCGTGTTTCACGTGAAACAGAGGACCGCCTCGCCATCTTCGTCGAGGTGCTCGATCGCTGGCGGCATAAAACCAACCTCATCTCCAATTCAACCTTCCCCTCAGTCTGGACCCGCCATATCGCAGATTCGGCCCAACTCATTGCGCTCGCGCCACAGGCTAGACGTTGGGTCGACATGGGCTCCGGCGCCGGCTTCCCCGGCCTCGTGATCGCCATCCAGCTCGCGGATGTTCCGGGCGCCGTCGTCCATTGCATCGAGAGCGATGGGCGGAAGTGCGCGTTCCTGCGCGAAGCGGCCCGCGCCACCGGCGCAGCGGCTGCGATTCACCCGATGCGCGTCGAAGCGATCGAGCCCGAAAGCCTCGGAACTGTGGACGCCGTGACCGCGCGGGCCTTCGCCCCCTTGCCGCTGACGCTCAAATTGGCGAGACCCTGGATGGAGCGCGGGGCCATTGCCGTGCTTCCGCGCGGCGAATCAGCTAAGGACCAAATCGCGGCGTCGCCTGAGGCATGGACTCATGCAATCGAAACGCTTCAGAGCGTCGTCAACCCGAAGGCCGCGATCCTGCGCATTCGCCAAGGCTGAAACTTGAACACAATGACAGAGACGGAGCCCCTCGTTCGCGAGTCCGACGGCGGGACGCGCCCGCGCGTCTTCGCCATGGCGAACCAGAAGGGCGGCGTCGGCAAGACCACCACCGCCATCAACCTGGGAACTGCGCTTGCCGCCATCGGCGAGCGCGTGCTGATCCTTGATCTCGATCCCCAGGGCAACGCCTCGACCGGGCTCGGCATCAATCGGAACGCTCGAACGACTTCGAGCTACGAGATGCTGGTCGGCGACAAGCCCTTGCGCGACGTCGTCATTCCGACCTCGGTGCCGCGGCTCTTCATCGCGCCCTCGACCATGGATCTCTTGGGCGTCGAACTCGAGATCGCCGGCCATTCCGATCGCTCCTATAAATTGCGCGATGCGCTCCGCGCCTATGGCGCGTCGAGCGCGGACAATCCGGAACGGGTCACCTATGTGCTCGTGGATTGTCCACCGTCCCTCAATCTTCTCACCATCAACGCGCTCGCCGCCGCCGACGCGGTTGTCGTCCCGCTGCAATGCGAATTCTTCGCCCTCGAGGGTCTGTCGCAGCTTCTGACCACCGTCGAGCAGGTTCGCAGCACGCTCAACCCGTCGCTGACCATTCATGGCGTGGTGCTGACCATGTACGACCCTCGCAACAGCCTCGCCGGACAGGTGGTCGCGGACGTGCGCGCTTATATGGGCGACAAGGTCTACGAGACCGTCATTCCCCGCAATGTCCGCCTGTCCGAGGCGCCCTCACATGGCAAGCCGGCGCTGCTTTACGACCTCAAATGCGCTGGCAGCCAAGCGTATTTGAAACTCGCATCCGAGGTCATCCGGCGCGAGGGTCGCTGGCGCGCCGCTTAAGTCAATAGAGCCCGAGGGAAGGATCCATGGCCGAAGACGCAGTCGCCCGCACCGAAAACCGGCCTCGCCTCGGGCGAGGGCTCGCGGCCTTGCTGGGCGGCGCGAACCCGCAGCATGCCGAGGTCTCGCGCGGGACGCGCCAGACGCCAATCGAGTTCCTGCGCCCCAATCCACGCAACCCGCGAAAACGCTTCGACGATGCGGAACTCGATGAACTCGCCGCTTCGATCAAGGAGCGCGGGATCATCCAGCCTATTGTCGTTCGCGCCATCACTGGCGTCGCCGACGCGTATGAAATCATCGCTGGCGAGCGCCGCTGGCGCGCCGCCCAGCGGGCAGGGCTGCACGAGCTCCCCGTCATCATCGTCGAGGCGGGGGACCGCGAAGCACTCGAGATCGCCATCGTCGAGAATGTGCAGCGCTCTGACCTCAATGCGCTCGAGGAAGCTGCCGGCTACGCCCATCTTGGCGCCGATTACGGCTATTCGCACAGCGACATCGCCCGCGTCGTCAGCAAAAGCCGGAGCCATGTGGCAAACACGCTTCGCCTGACCAATCTCCCCGAGCACACGCGCGGCCTCCTGGCCGGTGGAAAAATCTCGGCCGGGCACGCGCGCGCCCTGTTGGCCGTCGCGGACCCGGACGCGGTCGCCAACCGCATCGTCGCCGAAGGCCTCACGGTCAGGGACATCGAGCGCCTGGGTGAGAATTCCGGCAAGACGGTCCGTCCGCGGAAGGGCGGACTGCCTGTCGACGCCGACACGCGCGCGCTCCAGGAGAAGCTTGCGCTCGCGCTGGGCACGAAGGTGGCGATTCGACATGGCGGGGAGAGCGGCGAAATCCGCATCGCCTTCCGGGATTTCGACCAGCTCGACGACTTCTGCCGCCGGCTTTGCGAGCCAGCGGAGCGCTAGCGCCCACGCTTCGCAGCCAGCTTCCGCTCGAACACGGCGCCGACGTCGGGGCGGAGCCGGCGAGGCCCTTCCCAACCTGACATGACCGAGCCCAGCTGATAGAGCTGCGGTTTGCGCGCTCGCGCTTCGGCCCCATTTCGCTGCCGCTCAGGAGCAAAAAATGGCCAGGATGGAGGAAGACGCCGTCTTCTCGAACCTCCGCGACAAGCTGTTCACGGCGGTCGTTGGCGATGTGCTGGACAAGATGGGGTGGCGGCGTCAATTCCTGCCGCAGGCCATCGGGCCGCTGAAGCCTGACATGAAGTTTGTCGGCCGGGCCATGCCGGTCCTCGAGGCCGACATCTTCGACGACAGCGTCCGCTCGCCCGGCGGCGTCGGCGCAAAGCCGTTCGGCCTGATGCTGGAGGCGCTCGACGATCTCCGCCCGAACGAGGTCTATGTCGCCACGGGCGGGTCGTTTCGCTACGCGTTCTGGGGCGAGTTGATGTCGACCCGCGCGCGTTACCTGCGGGCCGCCGGCGCAGTTCTCAATGGCTTCGTTCGCGATGCGGCTGGGATCGAGGCGCTTGGCTTTCCGACCTTCAGCCGCGGATTGTACGCGCAAGACCAGGGGCCGCGCGGGAAAGTGATCGACTTTCGCGTCAGCATTGAAATCGAAGGGGTCCGGATTGCGCCCGGCGATCTCATCTTCGGCGACCGCGAGGGCGTCCTCGTCATTCCCACCGAAGTCGCGGCCGAAGCGATCGAAGCGGCGCTGGAAAAGGCGTCAACCGAGAACCGGGTCGCAACCGCCATCCGGCACGGCATGGGCGCGCGGGAGGCATTCGAAACTTTTGGGGTGCTCTGATTAGGCTCGTTCTCGCGCCACAATTTTGATCGCATCACGGGTCGCGCAATTTCTCCCCGTGACAACCTAAGATCCCGAGAGCGCGTTGCCGGCTTGGGCCCATGGCAATCTGTTTCTGTGCGTTTAATTGCAAGGCCGATGCCGGGCGCTGGATTTCTCTTAGCCTGGACACTTCTGTGGATCTTCACCTGGATGGCCGGGACGAGTCCGGCCATAAATTCGGCGGGGCGCTCGCGAAAGAGAAGCCAAATCTCCTTAAAAACACAAACTTATGCTCTATAATGCGCATGTATTATGCGGGACCTACCGACATCAGGGTGCTTGTCCATGACGTGTTTCGTCATGACCTCCGAGGGGGAGGCGACGGTCCGAGCCGGACTTTGGAAAGAAGGGGCGCACTCAGCACGGGAATTAGCTCCGAGGCCCCCCTCGCGAGGATCGTGGCTGAGTGCGCCGTGTGCGGTCACGGGAGTAACCATCTCACCGCTCTAGCATACAATGTTAACCACGTCAATACGGGAGATTCGAATGGCGGCGGCGAGAGGCCGAGTCGCTCTTGCGAGCTGAAGGCGTCATGGCGACCGCAAGGGCGTCATGGCCGAGCGCGCAGCCACAAAAAGCCGGAAAGGCGGCATAACAGCCGCAGGATCGTCCTGGATTCCGGAAGACAAAAGACTCAGCAAAGTCTGTCGATAGCACACGATATGTCCGGTTTAGGTAGCGCACGATCTGTCCGGTAAGTCCGGCCCTTTTTGGGAGGGTTGGATGCGCCGGACGGAAGCCCGAGAGGCTGTGCGCATGGTGATGTTTTTGAACCTTCTCAACCGCTGGGAATCGGCGGAGCTGAACCAGGAAGAGGCGGCCGAGTTGCTTGGGGTGAGCGAGCGGACGTTCCGGCGCTGGACGCGCCGCTACGAGGAGGCCGGCGAGGCCGGCCTTGTGGACCGCAGGCTCGGCAAGGCA
>Ga0210406_10000947_pt1 | contig 37605 bp, 30 predicted proteins | sample IncBWC30MmetaG_FD_155454 | JGI IMG/M metagenome (GOLD analysis project Ga0210406, IMG submission 155454) | Forest soil microbial communities from Barre Woods Harvard Forest LTER site, Petersham, Massachusetts, United States - Inc-BW-C-30-M | ecosystem: Environmental > Terrestrial > Soil >... | reverse complement strand
TGGTCAACGTCGCACACAAGCTTGCCGACTACACGTTGCATGAACCGTCCATGCTGACGCGGGAGCTGCTGGTGATGGATCAAGGGTATCTGGATCTCGGCCTCTCGGCGCAGGACGCGGAACCCTTGTTCGATTCGAGCGTTGCCATCAACGCGGAATTGGATCGCTATCTTTCGCCCTGATAGGCGCCGGGAAAGCTCGCAGGCTAGCGAAGTCCGGTCTCCTGGCGCGCGATCACGATGCGCTGAATCTCGCTGGTCCCTTCGTAAATCTCGGTGATCTTCGCGTCGCGAAAATAACGCTCCAAGGGCATCTCCTTGCTGTAACCCATCCCGCCATGGATCTGCAGCGCAGCGTGCGCGTTGAACATGGCGGTCTCCGAGGCATAGAGCTTCGCCATGCTGCCTTCAGTGGTGGTTCGAGCGCCGCTGCTCTTCGCCCCTTGTTTGGCCCAGGCAGCCTGCAGCATGAGCAAGCGCGATGCCGACAGCCGGGTTTTCATATCGGCGATCTTTGCCTGGGTCATTTGAAATGATCCGATCGGCGCGCCGAACGCGCGGCGTTCTTTCGCATAGCTCAAAGCGGCATCGTAAGCGGCGCGCGCGATTCCGTTGGCCTGCGCGGCGATCCCGACGCGCCCTTGATCGAGGATGGTCATGGCCATGGCGAAGCCGTTTCCTTCCTCGCCGAGGCGGTTGGCGATGGGGATTTTATAGTCGACGAATTCGATTTCGCAGGTGGCGGAGGCGCGGATGCCGAGTTTGGGCTCGATCTTGCCGCGAATGAAGCCCGGTTGGCTGCAGTCGAGAATGAATGCGGTGATGCCTTTGGCCTTCGCGTCGGGGTTGGTGACGGCGAACATGACCATGTAGTCGGCCACCGGGCCCGAGGTGATCCAGGACTTCTTGCCGTTGAGCACGTAGTGGGAGCGGTCTGCCGATAACACGGCGCGGGTGCGCATATTGGCCGCATCCGATCCTGATTGCGGCTCGGTCAGGCCGTAGCAGCCGAGGGCTTCGCCCGAGGCGACCGGGGTGACGAAGAGGCGTTTTTGCTGCTCCGTACCGAATTGCAAAATTCCGTTGTTGTACAGGCTGTTATTGACCGAGACGATGGTCGAGTGGGCTGCATCGGCATAGGCGATCTCTTCCATCATCAGCACGAAGCAAATCGAATCCAGACCGGCGCCGCCGTATTCCTCCGGGACCTCCACGCCCATGAAGCCCAGTTCGCCGGCCTTGGCGATAGTGTCCTTGGGAAAGTCCCCGGAGGCGTCGAATTGCGCGGCAATCGGCGCAATCTCCTTCTGCGCAAATTCGCGCGCCGCCGCTTGAATCATCAATTGATTATCTGTGAGCGTGAAGTTCATCTTTCGATTATCGTGTTATCCATGAAAAATACCACTCTGGTCAATCATCCGCCCGCCGTCGCCATCCCTACGGACAACAGGCCGCTGGTGGCGCCCATCTATCAGTCGGTGAAGTTCTCGTTTGACGATACGAATGAAACACTGCGCTACCAGCGCGGCGAGCGCGCCGGGTTCTTTTATTCGCGCACCTCCAATCCGACCCTGACGCAATTGCAGCGCTTGCTCTGCGAACTGCAGGGCAGGGACGATTGCCTGCTGACCGGCTCAGGGGTCGCGACCATAGCCGCGAGCCTCCTGGCCCTGTGCAAAGCGGGCGATCACGTGCTGCTGTTCGTAGAATCCTACGGACCCACACGCTACATCGTGCAGCACCTGCTGGCCAAGTTCGGCGTCACCCATACCATGCTGTCGATCGAAGATCTGGAGGGCATTGAAAAATTGCTCAAGGAGAAACCGACTCGACTGGCGATTTTCGAAAGTCCCACCAATCCGGTCACCAAGATCGCGGACATCGAGCATCTGACCTCGAATGCCAGGGCGGCGGGATGCCTCACCGTGATGGACAACACTTTTGCCGGCTTTCACAATCATGGCGGCTACGACATCGACGTGTACCTTCACAGCCTGACGAAGTATGCCTCCGGTCACGGCGATGTGATGGGCGGAGCCATCATTGGGCGCCACGAACTCATCGCCGTCATGCGCAAGGATATCGGGCCCATGGGTCCGGCGCTGGATCCGCACGCGGCCTTCTTGATCCAGCGCGGCATGCGCACGTACTTCGTGCGCTACGAGCGGCAGTGCGCCAACGCGCTCGCCGTCAGCGAATTTCTGCATCAAGATCCGCGGGTCAAGCGAGTGCACTATCCGGGTCTTCCCAGTCATCCGCAGCACGCGCTCGCGCGCCGGCAAATGAAGGATTTCGGCACGGTGGTGAGCATCGAACTGGACGGCGGCTACAAGGAGGGCGGCCGCTTCGCAGAATCCTTGGAACTGTTTTCGATTGCTGCCAGTGTCGGTTCCACCGAGTCGCTGGTCATGCCGCCGCAGCTTTTGCACAGCGGCGAGTACACCGCGGAGCAGCGCGCCAAGTCCCTGGTGGGCAAGGGGACCGTGCGCCTGTCGATCGGCCTGGAAGACGAAACGGACCTGAAGAATGATCTGGCGCAGGCACTCGATCGGGCATTCATTTAACATATTGATTTAACATATATTTTTGACATAAGGACTCACTCAAGCATCCCGTCGCGATGCCGATCTTTAGGAAGGTCGACAAGAACGTCGTGAAAGGTGCCAGAAGTGAGTCTTCAATCCGCAGTCGTCGTTCCCGCAATGCACTTCCAGGCGGCCCACGCATTTTTGGGCGAATCCTTGGTCAGCCCGCAATACATCGCTCCCATGCCGCGCGTTTGCGTGCAACTCGCCGAACTTACCGCGCAGCATGCGGCCGATGCGGTGCAGCTCGCGCGTTTGATTCAATCGGATCCTGCGCTGGCAGGCGAAATCATGCGAGTGGCGAATTCTCCGGCGTTGCGGCCGCGCGCGCCCATCGTTTCCCTGCAGCAAGCCGTGTCATGGCTCGGAGTCGCCGAGGTACGCAACATAGCGATGGCGGTGATGCTGCGCGGCGAGGTTTTCACCGCTCCGGGACACGAGCCGGAATCTGAAGAATTGTGGCGCGAAGCGTGGTTGGCGGGGCTCTGGGCCAAGGAAATTGCCCGCGAGCGGCGCAAGCACGTGGAGAGCGCCTTCCTGGCGGCGCTCATGCATCGCACCGGCGCGGCATTGGCGTTGAAGATTCTCTCGGGATTCGAGATGCAGCAGCGTGCGGTGATGGATGCCAAGGCCTTTGCCGAGCTGGTGAGCGAATTCGAGCCGAAATTCGGTCGATTGCTGATGAGCAATTGGCGCCTGCCCGATGATGTGCAGGACGCGGCGAGCGATTGGCGCGACTACCGACGTTCAGCGCATAGCGATCTTGCAGGCACCGTGCATGCGGCGCACCTTTTGGCGACCCACACCCTGCATCCGCAGTTGTTGGATGAAGCTGTGGTGCTCGAGAGTCCGGTGTTCGAGCAGCTTGGCGTTTTTCCCGACGATCGGCGTCTGATGCTGGCGAAACGCGATCACGTGCGCAGCCTGGCGGGCCTGTAATGCAGCCGTCGGAATTCGACCTCATCTGCCTAGGGTCGGGTCCGGCCGGTCAGAAGGCGGCGATACAGGCGGCCAAAGCCGGCTTTCGCGCCTGCGTGGTCGAGCGCGAGCCGCAGGTGGGCGGCGCTTGCCTGCTTTCCGGCACCATCCCCAGCAAAGCCTTGCGTGAACAGGCGCTTCGATATCGGCGCATGCAGGGCAGCGCGACCTCGTTGGCGGTCGAACTGCGCGGCGATGCGCCTTTGTCCGCTCTCTTGCATGGCGTCGACGCGGTGATCGCCGCGCAAGACCGCTATCTTCTGGCGCAGCTGCTTCGCAACGGAGTCGAACTGATCAGGGGCAAAGGCGTTTTTTTGGATCCGCAGCGAATCGAGGTTCAGCATCTGGACGGCTCGCGCCGAATCCTGCGCTCCTCCCGCACCTTACTCGCCACCGGATCTCGGCCGCGGCATGTGCCCGCCATTGAAGTGGATCACGAACACATTGTCGACAGCGATTCGATTTTGAGTCTGCCGTACATTCCTCGCTCCATGCTGGTGTTGGGCAGCGGCGTCATTGCCTGCGAATATGCATCCATATTTGCGGCGCTGGGCTGCACGGTGACCATGCTGGATAAGGCGGCGGAGCCGCTGGGATTCCTCGATCCGGCGCTGCGCTCAGGATTCCTCGCCGCTTTCCGCGCCATGGGCGGCGAATACTGCGGCGGCTCCGAGGTCAGCGGTGCGCGCTTCGACGGCTTCTCTCAGGTCGAAGTTCAGCTGCGCGGCGCCGAACCGGTTGCCTCGGACATCGTGTTCGCCGCGTTCGGCCGCGTCGCCAATCTCGAGGGCATTGGACTCGATCGGCTGGGCTTGAACATCAGTCCGCGTGGAACTGTGCAGGTGAACGATTTTTTTGAAACCAATATCCCAGGGATATATGCGGCCGGCGATGCCATCGGGCCGCCGGCACTGGCCTGTGCCGCAGCCGATCAGGGGCGCCGTGCCGCGCTGGTTGCGCTGGGACTGCCGCCGCCCGCCATCGCCAGCTTGGTCCCCACTGGCGTCTATACCATTCCAGAGATCGCTTGCGTGGGTCTGTCACAGACCGAGGCGGCATCCAAAAAAATGGACGTCATTGTCGGCCGGGCCGATTTCCGCGAAGTGGCGCGAGCGCACATCGCCGGCGAGCCCGCGGGATTCTTGACGCTGCTGTGCGATCGCGTCAGCGCGCAGCTACTGGGTGTGCAGGTACTGGGGGAAGGCGCGACCGAACTCGTTCACCTGGGTCAAGCGGCGATTGCGACGGGCGCAACTGCAGATTTCTTCATCGAGCAGATTTTCAATTTTCCCACCATGAGCGAAGCGTATCGAATCGCCGCATTCGATATTTTAAAGCAGCGATCGCAGCCGCAGCCTGCACAGCTCAAAGTCGCAGGCGCGGCACGCTAAGCCAACGCTCGAGCGCCGGCGTTTTGCTCGAACGTCATAAGTTTCGAATCAATATGTCGCCGAATTCGCTGCACTTGACCTCGGTCGCGCCTGGCATGAGCCGCGCGAAATCGTAGGTCACGGTCTTTTGCGCGATGGCTTTGTCCATGGCGCCGATGATGGCATCCGCAGCCTCCAGCCAGCCCATGTACCTGAACATCATTTCGCCGGACAGGATGACGGAGCCCGGATTGACCTTGTCGAGATCGGCGTACTTCGGTGCCGTGCCATGCGTGGCTTCGAACACCGCGTGTCCCGTCATGTAGTTGATGTTGCCGCCGGGTGCGATGCCAATGCCGCCGACCTGGGCGGCCAGGGCGTCGGACAGATAGTCGCCGTTCAAATTCATCGTGGCGACCACGTCGAACTCGTCCGGCCGGGTTAGTACTTGCTGCAAGGTGATGTCGGCGATCGCATCCTTGATGATGACTTTGCCGGCCTTCTTCGCCGCGTCCATCTGCTCATTCGCCGCTTTTTCGCCCTGATCGGCCTTGATGCGTTCCCATTGTTCCCAGGTATAGACTTGTGAGGGAAATTCACGCTCTGCCAATTGATAGGACCAACCGCGAAACGCACCCTCGGTGAATTTCATGATGTTGCCCTTGTGCACGATCGTCACGCTTTTGCGCTTGTTGTCGATCGCGTACTTCACCGCCGCACGGAACAGCCGCTCGGTGCCTTCCTTGGACGCCGGTTTCAATCCGATGCCCGAGGTATCCGGAAAACGGATCTTGGCGAACTGCTTCGGAAAATTCTGTTTGAATAAATCCAGAAATTTCTTGCATTCCGCGGAACCCTCTTCGAATTCTATTCCCGCGTAAATGTCTTCCGTGTTCTCGCGGAAAATGACCATGTCCACCTTCTCCGGCGTCTTGACGGGGGAGGGCACCCCCTTGAACCAGCGCACCGGCCGCAGACACACATACAGATCCAAGAGTTGGCGCAAAGCCACGTTCAATGAGCGAATCCCGCCGCCGACGGGCGTCGTGAGCGGTCCTTTGATGGAGATCAAGTAATCCCGGCAGGCCGTGACGGTTTCATCCGGCAGCCAGGTGTTGTACGCCTTGTTGGCTTTTTCGCCGGCAAATACTTCCATCCAGTGAATTTTTCGCTTGCCGCCGTAGGCTTTTTCCACCGCGGCATCGAACACCCGCACGCTTGCCCGCCAGATGTCGCGGCCGGTGCCGTCGCCTTCGATGAACGGGATGATGGGATGATTTGGCACGTGCAATTTGCCGTTCGAGATGGTGATTTTCTCGCCCCCGACGGGGACTTTCACGGCGACTGGCTTGGCGTCTGACATTCCTTAAGCTCCTGTAAATGCAGCCGCAATGCTAGCATGCGCGACCGGAGACTCGCATTGCGAAACCTTTTATCAACACCTGCCAAGGACGGCTTCCGCATGCCCGCGGAGTTCGAAAGACATTCGGGCTGCTGGATGCTGTGGCCGGAGCGCCCGGACAATTGGCGCCTCGGCGCCAAACCGGCGCAGGCGGCATTCGCTGCGGTTGCAACGGCGATCGCAGCCGGCGAACCGGTGAGCGTCGGGGTTTCGGCGGCACAGTTTGAAAATGCGCGCGCGCGCTTGCCGCGAAACATACGCGTCGTTGAACTTACCAGCAACGATGCCTGGATGAGGGATTGCGGACCTACCTTCGTCATCGACGGCAAGGGGCGCCGCCGCGGGGTCGATTGGACCTTCAATGCGTGGGGAGGTTTGCAGGGCGGATTATATTTTCCCTGGGACCGGGATGATGAGGTTGCGCAAAAGGTATTGGAGCTCGAAGGCGCGGATCGATACCGCACATCCGTAGTGATGGAAGGCGGCGCGATTCACGTGGACGGTCAAGGCACCTGCCTGACCACCGAAGAGTGCCTGCTCAATCCGAATCGCAATCCGCATCTGTCGCGCGACGATATTGAAGAGCAGTTGCGCCGGTATCTGGCGGTGAGCACCGTGATTTGGCTGGGCAAAGGAGTCTACCGTGACGAGACCGGGGGCCACATCGATGAACTCGCATGTTTTACCAGTCCAGGGCATGTCGCGCTGACCTGGACCAACGATCGCAGCGATCCCCAGTTCGAGATTTCCCAGGACGCTTATCAGCGCCTGCGTCATGCCAAGGACGCGCGCGGCCGCCGGTTGGAGGTTCACAAAATCCACCAGCCGGGGCCCCTGTTCATGACCGCCGAGGAAGCGGCAGGCGTCGATGCACGCCCCGGCAGCCATCCGCGCCGTGCCGGCGACCGGCTCGCCGCCTCGTACATCAACTTCTACATCGCCAACAAGTGCCTGGTCATGCCGCTTTACGACAAGCGCAGCGATGCACCCGCGCTGCGCATGCTCAAACGCCTGTTTCCAACCCGTGCCGTGTTGGGCGTCCCCACCCGCGAAATCCTGCTGGGTGGAGGCAATATTCACTGTATTACACAGCAGGTGCCGCGTCCGGTGGCAACCCGCTCGGGCCGCTAGCAGGCTGCTGGGCGCGGTAAAATGGAACTTCGCTGCGCGCAAAGTCTCAAAAGCCTTTATTCTACGCAGCCTTAATCTCAAGCCCCCCTATCCACATATTGGAACCTGTAGTGCACTCATCGATCAAGAATAAGGCCCGCAATCGTCTGGCCGCGCTGCTCTGCGCGTGCACATTCGGTTTCCTGGCAGCCGGCTGCCACAACAACAATCTCAATAGCGGCTTCGGCGTTGCGTGGACCACCTTGAGCCTGACCGACGATGCCGGCCAATTCTCGAGCTACATCGTCACGGTCGACTCGGTCGTCCTGACGGGCAAGCTCAACGGCTCGGTCACCGCGGTGGCGGTTCCGGAGACCGTCGACTTGACCAAGCTTCAGAATCTTTCCGAGCTTTGGGCCACGGCGAGCCTGCCGGTCGATACCTACACCTCGGCCACCATCACGCTCGATTACACCAACGCGCAGATTTCCGTGATGGTCAACGGCGCGCCGGTCGCGGCGACGATCGTGGACCCGTCTGGCGCCACACCGGCCACCATCGCGGTGACTGTGAATTTTGACCCCGGCAATGAATTGATCCTGCAGCCCACGTTCGCGACGAGCAATGCACTGCGTCTGTCCTTTGACTTTGACCTTGCCGCATCAAACGCCGTCAATTTAACCGCCAGCCCGCCGAAGGTCACCGTCAAGCCGTTCATGTCGATGACGACCAATTCACCCGACAGCAAGTTGATCCGGGTGCGCGGTGCTTTGATCAACTCGAGCGTGAACCTCGGCACCTACACGGTGGTCGTGCGGCCGTTCTTCGACGAAGTGAACAGCTTGGGCACCATGACGGTGTTCAACAGCGCACAGACCATCTATACGTTCGGCGGCCTCACGTATGTCGGTAGTGCCGGGCTGGTGCCTATATCTCAAGCCTCGGCAGGGTCAACGGTGAGCGCGGCGTTCACCACATTCGAACCCACGACCACGCCCGCGGCCGGTGTTACGGCCGGAATATTTCATTCCGTTTATGTGGTTGCCGGCGGCACGCTCGAAGACTTCTTCACAAGTGGTCTGGAAGGCGACGTGATCGCACGCAGCGGCAATGTGCTCACGCTGCGCGGCGCGACGCTGTTTGCCAATATCCAACAAGTGGTTCAATACGAAGACAAAGACTCGCAGGTGCTGGTGGGACCCAGCACCCTGGTGACTGCCGACGGCATCTCCACCTTGGGGCCTTTGAACGCCAATTCCATTTCCGTCGGACAACACATTACCGCGCGCGGCCTCTACTCGGTCAATGCGGCGGGTATCAGCGTTCTTGACGCCACCGGTAATTCATCTCAGGACACCGGTTCCGTGCGCATTCAGTCGACGGAAGTCTTTGGCACGCTGGTTTCGGCCGCGTCCGGCAGCGCGGCTTTGAACCTGCAGGCCATCGAAAACTGGCCGGCCAGCGTTTACAACTTTGCCGGCAACGGCGTCAGTGCGGGGCAGGATCCGACTGCGGCCAATTACCTGGTGAATACCGGTGCGCTGCTGGTCCCCGCCGCCGCCGCAGGTGATCCTCTGTGGATCGACGGTTTCACCAGTCCCTTCGGCTCGGCACCGCCGGATTTCATCGCCGAGGCCGTGAATGCAGAGCCGAACGTTCCCGCCAGCATGGATGTCATTTGGACCGGTACCGGCACCGCCGCGCCGTTTGCCACGCTGACCCCCACGGGCCTTTCGATCGACCTTGCCAATGCCGCCTTCGGATCCGGCCAGCTGCACATCGGCGCTGAAAATGTGGACATGAAGACCTTGAGCGCGACGCCGGCGATCGTTCCGGCGGCGCCTCAGCCGTCGGCGAATGGTCTGCCGCTGTTCACACCGGTATTTTCCGTGGGACCGGGCGCCATCAGCGCGTCTGTGACTGCCGCCATCCAGTCGTTCAATGGCTTTGCCGCCTTCGTGACGCAGCTCAACACGACCTTCGCCACGCCCACGCCGGCGACCCGATTCGTGGCTCGAGGCTTCTACAACCGCACCGGCAATATTTTTACCGCTTCCAGTATCGACGTGGTGCTCTAAACTCTCCCCAACATGGGGAAGCTCGCCACACACGTCGGATGGGCCTGCGCGCTGGCCGCGAGTTGCCAGTTTGCTTACGCCGCCGAGCCTGCGGGCGCGGCGAACATCCCGCCGCCGGTCCGGCCGCGAATTTGTCTGGTGCTATCGGGCGGCGGTGCGCGCGGCATGGCGCATATCGGCGTCTTGAAGGTTCTCGAAGAGCTTAAAATCCCGATTGACTGCATTGCCGGCACCAGCATGGGCGCGGTGGTGGGCGGGTTGTACGCGAGTGGCATGACGGCTGCACAAATCGACACCACCATGCGCTCGGTGCACTGGCAGGAAGCTTTTCGCGATGCGCCGCCGCGGCGCGACCTGGCCTTCCGACGCAAACAAGACGATCGAAATTTCCTGGTGCGCCTGCCCTTGGGGCTGAAGCACGGCCGGATCCTGCTGCCAAAGGGATTCATTCAAGGACAAAAATTACAGGAGACCCTGCGCCAGCTCACCCTGCCTTTCAGCAACACCACGGATTTCAATCTGCTGCCGACGCCATTTCGCGCGGTTGCCACCGACCTGCTCACCGGCAATGCAGTGCTGATGGACAAAGGAGATCTCGCGATCGCCATGCGCGCCAGCATCTCGGCTCCCGGCGTATTTGCGCCCGTCGAGACGCAGGGGAGGGTTTTGGTGGACGGCGGCCTTGCGGAGAATCTGCCCGTCGATGTGGCGCGCGACATGCACGCCGATATTCTCATCGTGTCCGACGTGAGTTTTCCGTTGCAGTCGCGAGCCGCATTGGATACGGCCTTGTCGATCTCCAACCAGATGCTGGCGATTTTGGTGCGCAAGGATGCGAACCGGCAACGCGCCACATTGAGTCCATCGGACATCTTGGTCGAGCCGGTGCTGGGTCCGGCCAGTTCCACCGACTTCACCGCGGTGAATTCGACCATCGCGGCCGGCGAGAATGCGGCGCATGCGATGCTCGCGCGGCTCGACCCATTGGGCGTGAGCGACGGTGCTTACCATGACTACTTGGCGCGGCGAGCGTCGCGCGAACCCGGGCTGCCGCCCATCAAGTTCGCGCGCGTCGATGAGCAATCCAAGCGTTACGAAAAGACCATCATGGCGGAAATGCAGCCGTTGGTGGGCAAGCCTCTGGATATCGATGCGGTCGGCAAACGCGTCACGCAGCTATACGGTCTGGGTAATTTTGAGACGTTGGACTATGCCCTGGTCGATCAAGGGCAGGGTGCCGATGAGGAATCCGGCCTCGAGGTGCGGGCTCGCCGCAAATCCTGGGGTCCGAATTACATTCGCTTCGGTTTGAATCTGGAAGACAATTTCCAAGGCAACAGCCGCTACAACGCAGCGGCGCGCTTCATTTTGACCGAACTTGACGATTTGGGAGCTGAGCTGGTGACCGATTTGCAGATCGGCAGTGATCCGAGAGTCGCGAGCGAGTTCTACCAGCCGCTGGATGCGCGGCGCACCTGGTTCGTGGCGCCGAGCGTGCGCATCGAGGCGCGGGATCTGCAGCTCTACAACAGAGATCTCTTAGTCGCCGACTATCGCGATCGCGAGGCCGAGGCTGATCTCGACATTGGCCGCACCCTGGGCAACTGGGGCGAAATTCGCGCCGGACTTCACAGAACCAACGGCCTGGCGAGAGTGCGCTTGGGTGATCCGACGCTGGTGGACCAGGAGTACAACGAGGGCGAGCTGTTCGTCAAGTTCAGCTATGACAAACTCGACAATTTGCATTTTCCGCGCGATGGACAGCAATTCACTTTTCAGTGGGATGCCAATCGAACCAATTTGGGCGCGGACAACGCTTGGGACAAAGTACAGGCAGATTGGCTGATTGCGCGTTCCATGGGCCGCAACACGGTGCTTTTCTGGGCAACGGCCGGCAGTGTCGTCAGCGGCACCATCAAGCCCACCGCCGTGCCCGAGTTGTTTTCCTTGGGGGGGTTTTTCAATTTATCCGGCCTCGCGCCCACTTCGTTATTCGGCCCGGACTATGCCATTGCGCGCGCCATTTACTTTCGCAAGATCGGCCGCGGAGGCGAGGGCTTTTTCGAATTTCCCGCCTACATCGGCATGTCACTCGAGCTCGGTAACACCTGGCAGCAGCGCAGCGATATGAACTTCGGATCCGCGCGCAAGGACGCATCGCTGTTTCTGGCTTTCGATACCTTTCTTGGCCCCGTTTATTTGGGATCGGGTTACGACACTGCCGGGCACAGTGCGTATTACCTGTTCCTAGGCCGGACTTTTTAGGCGCTGGCGCGCCGAAATTCCCGGGGTCGAAGCGACCCCGAACTTTTTAGGCGCTTACGCGCCGGATTTCCCGGGGTCGAAGCGACCCCGCCCTTAAAAATTAAAAACTGCGGCTTTCGCCTAGTTTCTCCACTTTCTCGAAAACCAGCGCTGGGGCATCGCCGATGCGGGAGTATTCGTGCTTGCGGGACATGTCATCGAGCACGCGGTCGCGTTCGGCGGCGGTAAAAAACCAATGGGTCTTTTGCCAGTCGGCACCGACCAGCTTGGCGAATGGATCGCCATGACGCAGTCGCACACGGATGCCGTACGGTTGCGGCAGAACCGGAATGGTGCGATTCATGTTCTGTATGTTTGCGATTCCCATTCGCCAACGATAGCCGAATCGCGCACGCGGCACCAGCCGTTGCGTCGCGGTTCAGCGTGCTAAACTTCGCCGCCTTCGGCAACGCGGCCAACGCGAAACAGGCTCCTTGAGGTAACTGATGGCATCGTCTTATACGGCCTCCGATATCGAGGTATTGAGCGGTTTAGATCCGGTGCGGCGGCGGCCCGGCATGTACACCGACACCACGCGCCCGAATCATCTCGCGCATGAGGTGATCGACAACAGCGTCGACGAGGCCCTGGCCGGATATTGTGAAAACATCGGCGTTACCATTTTCAAAGATGGATCTTTGCAAGTCGAGGACGACGGCCGCGGCATGCCCGTGGACATACATCCGAAAGAAAAGGTGAGCGGGGTCGAACTGATCCTGACGCGCCTGCATGCGGGCGGTAAATTCAACGACAAGACCTACCAGCACGCCGGCGGACTGCATGGCGTGGGCGTCTCGGTGGTGAATGCGCTATCGAAGCATTTGGAATGCTGGGTGCGGCGCGGCGGCAAGGAGTACAACATCAGTTTCGCGGGCGGTGCGATCAAGTCCAAGCTCGAAGTGGTGGGCGACGTCCCGAAATCCAAGTCCGGCACCACTATTCGGTTCTGGCCGGATCCGAAGTATTTCGACACCGATAAATTCGCGATTCCGAAACTCAAGCAGGTGCTGCGCGCCAAGGCTGTGCTGTGTCCGAATTTGCGGGTGACGCTCAACAACGAAAACACGGGTGAGCGCGACGAATGGTTCTACACCGGCGGTTTGCACCAGTATCTCGCCGAGGAGTTGGGCAAGGGTGAATGGCTCCCGGCCGAAACCTTTTACGGCAAGCGCGACATCGAGGGCGGTTCGCTCGATTGGGCCCTAGCCTGGGTGCTGGAGTCCGAACACGCTGTTGCGGAAAGCTATGTGAATTTGATTCCGACCGTCGACGGCGGCACGCACGTCAACGGCCTGCGCGTCGGGGCGGCGGACGCGGTACGGGAGTTTTGCGAATTCAGAAACTTGGTGCCGCGCGGTTTGAAGCTGACCCCTGAAGATGTCTGGGACGGCGTGAGTTTCGTGCTTTCCATGAAAATGCGCGAGCCGCAATTTGCGGGCCAAACCAAGGAAAAACTTTCCTCGCGTGAATCGGCGGGCATCGTGCAAGGCGTGATCAAGGACGCCTTTGCGCTGTGGCTCAATCAGCATTCCGACCAGGGCGAGAAAATCGCCATGCTGGCCATTGCCAATGCGCAACAGCGATTCAAGGACAGCCAGAAAGTCGCGCGCAAGCGCATCGTCGCCGGCCCGGCATTGCCGGGCAAACTCGCCGACTGCGTCAGCCAGGATCCGGCCCGCGGCGAGTTGTTTCTGGTGGAAGGCGATTCGGCCGGCGGTTCGGCGAAGCAAGCGCGCGATCGTGTCACGCAGGCCATCATGCCGCTGCGCGGAAAGATATTGAACACCTGGGAAGCCGACATCGGCGAGGTGCTGCAATCTCAAGAGGTGCACAACATCAGCGTTGCGATCGGCGTCGATCCGGCTGCCAGCGACCTGTCGGGTCTGCGCTATCACAAGATCTGCATTCTGGCGGACGCCGACAGCGACGGACAGCACATTGCCACGCTGCTGTGCGCCCTGTTTCTGCGGCATTATCGTCCGCTGGTGGTTGCCGGCCATATCTATGTGTGCATGCCGCCGCTGTTTCGAATCGACGCCGGCAAGGAAGTGATCTACGCGCTCGATGAGGCGGAGCGCGAAAAGACATTGAAGCGCATTGCTGCGGAGAGCCCGCGCACCAAACCGGTCGTCACGCGCTTCAAGGGTCTGGGTGAAATGAGTCCATTGCAATTGCGCGAAACCACCATGGCGCCGCAAACACGCCGCCTAGTGCAAATGACCATCGATGCCAAGGACAGTCCGGATCAGCTCATGGACATGCTGCTGGCTAAAAAGCGCGCCGGCGATCGACGCGAATGGCTCGAGAGCAAGGGCAACCTTGCACAGGTTTAGCGCGCCGCCACCATGAAAGATCAAGAACTGAATTTTGAAGGCGTCGAAAAGGAACCGTTAAAGTCGTTCGCCGAACGCGCCTATCTCGACTATTCGATGTACGTCATCCTGGACCGGGCGCTGCCTCATTTGGGCGACGGGTTGAAACCTGTGCAGCGGCGCATCGTGTACGCGATGAGCGAGTTGGGTTTGGCGGCCGGCGCCAAGCACAAGAAGTCAGCGCGCACGGTCGGCGATGTGATCGGCAAATTCCATCCGCATGGCGATTCCGCCTGTTACGAGGCCATGGTGCACATGGCCCAGGATTTTGCATACCGATACCCGATCGTCGACGGGCAGGGCAACTGGGGATCGACGGACGATCCTAAATCATTCGCAGCGATGCGCTATACCGAGTCGCGGCTCACGCGTTACGCCGATTTGCTGCTGCTCGAGCTCGGTTCGAGCACCGTGGACTGGGCGCCCAACTTCGACGGCTCGCTCGATGAACCCACCATGCTGCCGGCGCGAGTGCCGAATCTGCTGCTCAACGGCGGATCGGGCATCGCCGTGGGCATGGCCACCGATATCCCGCCGCACAATCTACGAGAGGTGATCAAGGCCTGCGTCGCGCTCTTGGATGACCCGGATTTGAGCACCCGCAAAATCATGGCGCACATCAAGGGGCCGGATTTGCCGACGGGCGCCGAAATCGTCTCGCCGCGGGACGAACTGGTGCAAATGTACGACACCGGTTCCGGCAGCTTCAAGGCGCGCGCCACTTATGAAATCGAGGATGGCGAAATCGTGATCGACGCGCTGCCATTCCAGGTGTCGGGCGCCAAGGTGCTCGAGCAGATCGGCGCGCAAATGCAGCAGAAGAAGCTGCCCATGGTCGAGGATTTCCGCGACGAGTCGGATCATGAGAACCCGACGCGCTTGGTGCTCGTGCCGAAGTCCAATCGCGTGGATATCCCGGCTCTGATGGCGCATTTGTTCGCCACCACCGATCTCGAACGCAACTACCGGGTGAACATCAACGTCATCGCCCTCGACGGGCGTCCGCGCGTGATGGGATTGAAGGAACTGCTGCTGGAGTGGCTGGAGTTTCGCAAGTCCACCGTGAGCCGCCGCCTGAACCATAGGCTGGCCAAGCTCAGCGCGCGGCTGCACATCCTCGACGGCATGCTGATTGCGTACTTGAACCTCGATGAAGTGATTCGCATCGTGCGCACCGAGGATCAGCCAAAACCGGTATTGATCAAGCGCTTCAAGCTCTCCGATGACCAGGCTGAGGCGATACTCGAGACCAAGCTGCGCCATCTCGCGCGCCTCGAGGAAATGAAAATCAGGGAGGAGCAGAAAAAGCTCGCCGAAGAGCGCGACGAGATCGAAAAGATTTTGAAGAGTAAGGCGCGTTTGACCAAGCTGGTTCGGGAAGAACTGTTGAGCGATGCGGAAGAGTACGGCGATGAGCGGCGCACCCGCTTGGTGGAGCGGGAAGCGGCGCAGGCCATTTCCGAAACGGAGCTCTTGACCAGCGAGCCTGCCACCGTGGTGCTGTCGCGCTTGGGCTGGGTGCGCGCCGCCAAGGGCCATGATATCGACGTGCGCGCCTTGAGCTACAAGAGCGGCGATGAGTACCAGGCATCCGCGAAAGGGCGCAATCTGCAGCAAGCCGTATTCGTCGATTCCACCGGCCGCGCCTATAGTTTGGATGCGCATCAGCTCCCCGCCGCGCGCGGTTATGGCGAGCCGCTCTCGGGCACCGTCGATCCGCCCGACGGCGCGACCTTTGCGGCGGTGCTGATCGGCGAGCCCGACGATTTATGGCTGCTGGCGAGCGACGCGGGCTATGGATTTGCCGTTCGCTTGCGCGAAATGTATGCGCGCAACAAGAAGGGCAAATCGGTGCTGAAAGTGCCGGAGAACGCGCTGGTGCTGCCCGCCCAGCCGTTGGGCAATGCGGCGGCGCTGGCAATTTTCGTCAACAACGACGGCGAGGTGCTCGCGCTGCCGGTGAGCCAGATCGAAGAGATGACCGCCGGCAAGGGGCAAAACCTGTTTGGAATTACCGGCAAGAAATCCGCCGAGCGAGACGAGTACCTGGTCGCCATGGCCGTGGTCGCGCCGGGAGAGGTCTTGACGATCTACAGCGGCAACAGTGCGCCGATGAAGCTCAAGTTCGAGGAACTCAAACCGTTCCAGGACAAGAAGGGCCAGCGCCGCCAGAGATTTTCTCGCGCCTACAAGCAGATCGATCGGCTCGAGGTAACGCCGGCTTGAGGGATCGCCGGCTCGAGACCCTGAGGCTAGCGCTCGCCCGACATGGTCACGTCTTCGGGCGCATTCACGAAGTATCCTTGAATGAACTCGATCCCCAGCTGCCATAGCACCGCCATGGTGTTGGCATCCTCGACGCGCTCGGCCACGGTCTCGATGCCCTTGCGCTTCGCCGCCTCGACCAGGCCCTTCACGCGTTGCTGCTGGATCTGATTGGTGGACAGGCCCTGCATCAAGGAGCCATCCACCTTGATGAAATTCATTTCGATGTCGTTCAGCAGTTTGAGCGGATCGCGGCCGGTACCGAAATGCTCCAAGGCAAAGCGGAAGCCCAGCTTGCGCAAGCTTTCGGCCAGATCCTTGGTCTGCCGCACGTACTGATTCGCAAGTTCCTCGGTGACTTGCATGCACAGGCGCTTCGGCTCGATCTTGAGGGATTTCAACTGCGTGTCGAGCCAGGCCAGCACGCTCTTGTCGAGTACCGTGTCCTTCGACAAACGCACGAAAATACACGAAGCCTTGCGATTGGCCGCGAATGACATCGATGCGCCGACCACCCATCGGTCGATGTTCTTCATCAAGTCATTGCGCTCGGCGGCGGCGATGAACTCGGCCGGCAATACCTCGTTGCCCTGTTCGTCCAGCATGCGCACCAGCACGTCGAACATGCCCTTGTCCTCGCCAAGCAAACTCGCGATCGGCTGCTGCACCAAGCGGAAGCGATTCTCCATCAAGGCGCTCTTGATGTGCTTCACCCAAATCTTGTCGTACGCCTGCACGCGTGTATCGGTGTCCGATTTGTCCACGACGTACATTTGATTGCCGCCCAATTCCCGGCCGCGGCGGGTGGCGCTGACGGCATCGGTGACGGCGCCGCCCAGATCAGGATTGGCCGAGGGCAAGAGCCCCAAGCCCACGGTGACCGTGGCCGACAGCGTCTTGTCCTCGATCACGAAGACGTGTGCATGCACGCGTTTGGCGATGTTCTCAGCCCAGGTCTCCACGTCTTTGGCAGTGCCGCGCTCCAACATCACCAGAATGCCGTTGCCGCCGAATCGGCCGCACAGATCGGTGCTCGTCAATTGGGATCGCAGCAGATCCGCGAGCTGGGCCATGAAATCTTCGCTGGCGAGCACACCGATGGAATGCTGGATATCGATGAAGCGATCGGGCTTCAAGTGCGCAACCTGGCGCACGCCGCCGCGCATGGGCTGCGCCGCGCGCTCGCGCATCGCCGCCAGCAAGTAGCGCTGCTGCAGAAATTGCGTGGTGGCGTCATTCTTGACGGCACCGGCAAGCTGCACTTCGAGATCGCGATCTTTTTTATGCAGCGCCGAGATGGCGATGCGCACCGCAGGCTCATTCTCGTAGTCGGCGCGCGTGAGACCCAGTTCGAGCGCCAGGCTCGAGCCGTCGGATAGCAGCGCCTGCACTTTCAGGCCGTGCCCGCTCCACTTGCCCTGCAGGCAGGCCACCAGGGCGCCTTTGAGCGCGGGGTGGGTCTCTTGCTCGAACAGATCCATGAGCGGCGTGCCGGTGAGGGCGTCGTTCTCGGAATAGCCGAACAGTTCGAGCCAGGCGCGATTCGCATCTACGATGATGCCTTCCTGCACGTGCGTGATGGCATCCGCCGAGCCTTCCAGAAAAGTTTGCAGCTGTTCTCGATATTCGCGCGCCGAGGAAAGGGTCGTCGACAGTGCGCGCTCCAAGCGATGAGCGCGCAGCTCCCGGCTCGCGACCGCCTGCAAGCGGCTGCGATTCGCCAGGGTGACGACGTCCTGGCAGCCCAAGCGCATCGCTTCGGCGATCGCCGCTTCGTCGACTTGCTCGCGCACGACGAGCACCGGCATGCCCGGCGCACTCTGCTGCCTCACTTTCATGATGGAGGCCAGATCAACGCTGAGTTCCTCCACGAACGCGAACAGCATTTCCGGATTGAGCTGCGTGAGGGCATCGCCGAGATCGCTGGCGTCGGGTAGCCAGGTGCAATGCACCGGATGGCCCGCATTGCGCAGAGTGCTGTTAATCGCCTCGACGTGGTCCTGGGACCTCGTCATGACGATCATTGGAACTGCACCCTGTTCGCTCACCTGGGAAATCCTCGTAAACCGGGCGCAAAGTGTACCACCTTGGATTTTCGCTATTCTGGGACAGGCGTCAATACCAGAGCAGGTATTCGCGTCCAACTGGCCACAACCCTGGAGTTGCGGCTATGATACGCGCCCTTCAACTCGAGGCCTTCGATGGCTAACTACAGCACGAACGAATTCAAAGCCGGCCTGAAAATTCTGATCGACGGCGACCCGTATGCCATCGTCGAGAACGAGATGGTCAAGCCGGGCAAGGGGCAGGCGTTCAACCGGGTGCGAGTTCGCAACCTGAAGACCGGCCGCACCATCGAGCGCACCTGGAAATCCGGTGATACGGTGGAGGCGGCCGACGTCGTCGATACGGATATGCAGTATCTGTACAGCGACGGGGACTTTTTCCACTTCATGGTGCCCGATACCTTCGAGCAGCTCACTGCGTCCAAACAGGCGGTGGGTGACGGTGCTCAGTGGCTGAAGGACGGCACCATTTGCGTCGTCACCCTGTGGAACGGCGTGCCTCTTCAAGTCACGCCGCCGGCCCACATGGAGCTCAAGGTGGTAGAGACCGATCCGGGCGTGCGCGGCGACACCGCGACCGGCGGTTCGAAACCTGCGAAGCTGGAAACCGGAGCGATGGTGCGGGTGCCGTTATTCATCAATGAAGGTGAAATACTGCGCATCGATACCCGCACCGGCGAGTACCTGTCGCGCGGCAAGGGCTAGCAGCGCCGCGGACGAAAGGCGCGGCCGAACGCCGCTACGCGTTGTCGATGTCGAAGGACATCGCGTCGGCCAAGCGATTGGCCCCCAACGCGATGGCAACGAGACGGTCGAATCCCAGCGCGACCCCGGCGCAATCGGGCATTCCATTCTCGAGGGCGGCCAGCAAATTCTCGTCCAATGGCGGTCGGTGCCGGCCGCGCACGCGGCGCACCGCCAGGTCGTGAGTGAAGCGGCTGCGTTGTTCTTTGGGCTGCACCAGCTCGTGAAATCCATTCGCCAGTTCGAGCCCGTCCAAGTAAAGCTCGAAGCGCGCCGCCACGCGTGGGTCCCCCGGTCTTAAGCGGGCGAGTGCCGCCTGCGATGCGGGGTAGTCGCAAATGAAACACGGCCTGTCGCGGCCCAGTCGAGGCCCGACGACCAGCCCCATCAACAGATCGAGCTTGGCGTCGCGGTCAAGGTCGGCCTCGCAGCTGATCCCATGGCGTATCGCTGCCTCGCGCAGTTCAGCCTCGCTCGAGCTGAACGCATCGACGCCGGCGTGGCGCTGCAATGCAGCCGAATAGCTAATTCGTTCGGCTGCCTCGAGACGGCGCATGGGCGCCAGCAGTTCCCCGATCAGCGTTTCAACCTCGTCCATCAGGGCCGCATCGTCGAACCCCAAGCGGTACCACTCGATCATCGTGAATTCGGGGTTGTGCCAGCGGCCGCGTTCGGCGTCGCGAAACACCTTGCAGATCTGGTAAATGTCGCCGCTGCCGCTGGCCAAGAGGCGCTTCATCGCATATTCAGGCGATGGACAGAGGTACGCGCGGCCGGGCAGGCCGGCGATCTGCGTCGCCAATGATTCGATTTGCGGATCGCTCACCGCGGCGGCACTCAAGATGGGCGTTTCCACTTCCAGAACGCCTCGATGCTTGAAGAATTCGCGCGTCACACCCAGCATCTCGGCGCGCCTTCTCAAGGCTGCATGCGTCGCCGTGGGGCGCCATGTCACTCGAGCGACCCCATCGATTGGCCGAGCCTGACTATTGCACCTGCGCGTACTTCGCTAAGCCAGCGCGCTCGAGTGCGCTGAAACAGCAAAATCACGGTGGAGCCCATGTTGAAGCGGCCCAGTTCCTCACCCTTTTCGAACAACCCATCCTGGGGGGGCAGCCTGGTAATGACTCGGCGCGCAGCCGGGGTGATATCACCGGCCCAAACGGTGGCGATGCTTCCCACATTCAGCGCGCCGACCAGGATCACTGCGACCTGGCCGAATGCCGTGTCGAATAGGGTCAGCACCCGCTCATTGCGCGCAAAGAGCCTGGGCACATTCGCCGCGGTGGCCGCATTGACGCTGAACAGACGGCCCGGCACATAGACCGTGTCCTTAAGCTGCCCACGCAGCGGCATGTGCACACGATGGTAGTTGAATGGTGCGAGATAAATGGTCGCGAAAGAACCGCCCTCGAAGTCCCTCGCCCAAGGCTGTGCGGCCAACAGTTCCGTGAGCGTATAGCTGCGGCCCTTGGCCTGCACCAGCCGCTCGCCGTCGATGCTGCCTGCCTCGCTGATGGTTCCGTCCACCGGGCAGGCGATGGCCTTCGGATCGGCGGCGATGCTGCGAGCGCCCGGCTTCAGGGTACGCGTAAAGAACTCGTTGAAGCTGCCAAAACTCAACGGATCGCCTTGGGCGGCTTCCGTCATATCAATTGCATAAAGTTTCAGAAAGCCGCGCACCAACGCATTTTTAAACCATGGCGTACGCACGCGGGTCGCTCGCAGAATGAGGCGCGACAGTGCGTGTTGGGGCAGCAGGTGTTGAAACCACACGAACGCCCGGCCGGAGCTCATGCGCGGCCGGCTACGATGCGCTTGATATCGCTCTGCAGGGCATCCACCGTGAATGGTCCGGTCAGGATGGCGGCAAGTTTGCCCGCCGGATCGATGACGAAAATATCACCCGAGTGATCCACGGTGTAGTTGCCATCGGTCGCGGGCCGGATCATCACCGCGACTCCCCATTTTCTTGCCAGGGCTTCGATGGCCGGTTGATCAGGGGCGGTGAGACCGATGAAATCAGGGTCGAAGTAAGGGACATACTTCGCCAGCTGCGCCGGCGTATCGCGCTTGGCATCGACGGACACGAAGATCACCTGGGGCGGCGCCTCGGCATGGGCAGCGCGCAACCGCTTTTCCACGGCGGCGAGCGTTGTGAGCGTCGTTGGGCAAAAGTCAGGACAATTCGTGTAGCCAAAGAACATCAACGACCAATGACCGTGTAAATTCGCCGGCCCAAAGCTGCGACCTTGGTTGTCGATCAAGCTAAAATCGGAGAGCACGCGGCTGGGCGCGAGCCATGTACCGGTGGACAGCTCCATGGCGGGCCTGGGGGCCCAAACGAGCGCTGCGGCCACACCGCAGGCAGCGGCAACACACAGGAACAAAAAGCTTAGTAGTTTCGATCGAGACGTCATGCCGCGATTATCCCACACAGCCATCAAACCCGTCCGCGCGGCCAAGACCGTCCGCACGGCCAAGACCGTCCGCGCGGCGACCGTTCGCGCGGCGACCGTTCGCGCGGCGACCGTTCGCGCGGCAAAAAACCTGCGCACGGCGGAAAGCGTCGGCGCCGCCATTGAAAGCTGTGCGCGGGCGCTGCGTGCGGCGCGGGTTTATTTCGGTCACGGCACCACGGATGCACGCGACGAAGCAGCCGAAATGGTGTTCTTTGTCGCCGGGCTTGCGCATGAGCTGGGATCGGATGCCTATGCGCGGCGGCTCACCCGGCGCCAAGTGGCGCGAATCGCGGCGCTGCTCGAGCGGCGCATCGTCGAGCGGGTGCCGCTGCCATACCTCACTCATCGAGCTTTTTTCGCCGGCCTCGAGCTATACGTTGATGAGCGCGTGTTGGTGCCGCGCTCGCCCATTGCCGAACTGGTGCTGCAGCGCTTTGCGCCGTGGATGGGCGGCCGCGTGCGTCGCGTCTTGGATATCGGCACCGGATCAGGTGCAATCGCATTAGCCTGCGCCAAGGCTTTTCCGCGCGCGCGGGTGGATGCGGCCGATGTCTCCGTCGGGGCATTGCAAGTCTGCCGGCGCAATGTGCGCCGCCTCGGGTTGGGAAAGCGCGTCTCGGTGCTGCGATCCGACTATTTCAGCGCCGTTGCGGATCGCCGTTACGATATCATCGTGAGCAACCCGCCCTATGTAGGGCGCGCGGAGATGCGCGCATTGCCGCCCGAGTATCGGCATGAGCCTGAACTGGGTTTGGCATCAGGCGTCGATGGCCTCGATGCGGTACGGGCGATTTTCGCCTCCGCTCGGACTCATCTCGAGGATGAGGGCATCCTGGTCGTGGAAGTCGGCAATACAGAAGCGGCACTGCTGCGTGCATTTCCGCGACTGCCATTCATCTGGCCGCGAATTGCGATGGGCGGCGGGGGCGTATTCGTGCTGAAAGCGCGGGATCTGGACGCTGAAAAGGAGATTTGAGACGTGGCGGGCAATACCTTCGGTCGGATATTCACCGTAACCAGTTTCGGGGAGAGTCATGGCCCTGCGCTCGGTTGTGTGGTGGACGGATGCCCGCCGGGACTCGAAATCACCGAAGCGGACTTACAGGCCGATGTTGACCGCAGGCGGCCGGGAACCTCTCAATACACCAGTCAGCGCCGCGAACCCGATACTGTCCGCATCCTTTCCGGCGTGTTCGAAGGCAAGACCACCGGCACGCCAATCGCCCTGTTGGTGCACAACGAGGATCAGCGCTCGCGCGACTATGAAAAGATCAAGGACCGCTTTCGTCCCGGACATGCCGATTACACCTATCAGCAAAAGTATGGCTTTCGCGATTATCGCGGAGGCGGACGCTCATCGGCCCGGGAAACCGTGGTACGGGTGGCGGCGGGCGCCATCGCGCGCAAATATTTGGGCGAAAGGCTCAAGATCAGCATTCACGGTTATCTTGCGCAGATGGGTTCCATCGTGCTCGAGCCGGTGGATCCGCAGGCCGCGTACGACAATCCGTTCTTCTGTCCGGATCCCTCGCGCGTCCAAGAACTCGAGGATTTTATTTGGCGCATCCGGGAGGCCGGCGATTCCATCGGTGCGCGCGTCACCGTCATCGCCAAAGGTGTGCCGCCGGGGTGGGGCGAGCCGGTGTTCGAGCGGCTCGATGCCGACCTGGCGAGCGCCATGATGGGCATCAATGCAGTGAAGGGCGTGGAGATCGGCGCCGGATTCAGGTCGGTCGAACAGCGAGGATCCGAGCATCGTGACGAAATGACCCCGACCGGATTCAAGAGCAATCACGCCGGCGGTGTCCTGGGCGGCATTTCTTCCGGCCAAGATATCGTGGTGAGCCTGGCATTGAAGCCAACTTCCAGCATTACGCTGCCCGGCCAAACCATCAACATTCACGGTCAGCCGGTCGAAGTGGTCACGACCGGACGTCACGATCCGTGTGTGGGCATCCGTGCCACGCCGATTGCCGAGGCCATGCTGGCGCTGGTATTGATGGATCACTACCTGCGGTTTCGTGCGCAATGCGCCGATGTGGTTTCACCCACGCCCGTGATTACGCGTCGATGAGCGCCCCCAAATTGCCGCGCATCGCAGTGGTGGGCGTGTCGAGCTTGATCGGCGCGGCGGTGATCGATGAGCTGCGGGGGCGAAAAATGGCGATGGCCGAACTGCACGCGCTCGATGATGAACGCAGCGTCGGCTCGCCGGTCAGCGATGAGGAGGCAAAACTGACGGTCGGCGATGTCGCCGCATTCGACTTCGCGCGCGTCGATCTGGTGTTTTTTTGCGGACGTTCGGTATTGTCGGAGCGCTATGCGCAAGCTGCCGCGGAGCATGCCTGGGTCATCGACGGATCCGCAGCGTTTCGCGCGCGCGCCGATGTACCGCTGGTGGCGGCGGACGTCAATTCAAGTGTGTTGGATTCGATGGGGCCGCGCGGTTTGATCGCGCTGCCGGGAAGCGCGAGCGTCGCCCTCGCGACAGCGCTCGCGCCGTTGCACCAGCTTGCCGGGCTGGTTCGCGTCGAAGTTGCAACCTATCAAGCGGTATCGGGCAGCGGGCGAGGCGCCATGGACGAGCTTGCCGGGGAGACGGTGGCGATGCTCAGCGGCAAAAAGGCAAGGGGTAGGGCGTTCGGACGTCAGATCGCCTTCAACGTGATTCCGCAGGTGGACACCTTGGATGCTGATGGCGTATCGCGCGAGGAGCGGCGATTGTGGGAAGAAACGCGCCGTGTGCTGAACCTACCCTCACTGGCCATCAATGCCACGGCCGTGCGGGTGCCGGTGTTTTTCGGGCATAGTCTGGCCGTGCACGCCGCTTTCGAGCGCCCGATTGGGGTGGGGGAAGCCCTGCAGGTGCTGCAGCGCGGGAGCGGCTTGAGCGTCATTGACCCGGAATCGGTTGCTGAATTTCCGACACCCGCCACACTCGCCATGGAGCCCGATCAGGTATATGTAGGCCGTATTCGGGCTGATTTGACCCGTGATCGAGGTCTAAATTTTTGGGTGGTGGCTGATAATGTTCGGAAATGTGCGGCGCATAACGCAGTTTCGGTCGCCCAGATTTTGGTAAATAGAGGCCAGTGAGATATAGTTATTGGCTTATGTAAAAGGCAAGTGAGAATTCGCTTCCAAGCCCCTATAGCACAATGAACTTTGTGCGCTTGCCACCAGAATTCTGGGAGTAGAAATGTTTGTGACCCTGCCTCGCCTAATGCTGATGGCGTGCCTGCTATCCCCGTCCTTGTCGTGGGCGTTGGGCCTAGGTGAGATTCATCTGAACTCATCGCTCAATGAGCCGATGAATGCGGAGATCGACCTGATTGCGGCCGGTCCGGACGAGTTGAGCGCGCTGCGGGCCACGCTGGCCGCCAAAGACGCATTTACGCGTTACGGCATCGAGCGGCCTCCGTTCCTGTCGACGCTGACATTCAAGGTGGGCAAGAGCAAGGACGGCCGCGACGTGCTGCTGGTGCGCTCGAGCGAATCCATCCCTGAGCCTTTTGTGACCTTTTTGGTCGAAGTGAACTGGGCCCGTGGCCGCCTCATGCGCGAGTACACGGTATTGCTCGACCCGCCGGTCTACACGCCCGGCGAGCGGGCGAGCACGGCCGCACCGGTCGCGGCTGCGACCACGGCACCTGCGGCGACACCCCCGGCACGCACTAAAACCGCGCCCTTGGCGGCGAGCCCGGCAGCAAGCCCGGCGGCAAACCCCGATACCGCACCCCGCCACACGCGCCGTTCACCCGGCCGCTCGGCGGGCAGCACCTCGAGCGTGAGCACTGCGTCGAGCGCTAACGCTGCATCGAGCGCGGCCGGCGCCGAAGCCCCAGGGGCGGCCGGCGACAGCTATCGTGTTGCGCAAGGCGACACCTTGACCAAGATCGCCCGCAGTTTGCGTTCCGGCTCGAAAGCCGAAATCGATCAGACCATGATCGCGATGTATCGCGCGAATCCCGATGCCTTCGGCGGCAACATCAATATTTTGCGGCGTGGCGCGGTATTGCGCCTACCCGGCGGGGATGAAGTCGCGGCGTTGAACCAAACCGAGGCAATCGGTGAAGTACGCCGTCAAATGGATGAGTGGCGCGGTGCCAGTGCCGCGGCACCCAACGGGCATCTGCGTCTCGTGACGCCTGGTGCCGGCGGCGGCGCCAGCAACAGCCCCGGCGACTCCGCGGCAAGCGGCGAAGCGCAGGCCCTGAAAGGACGCGTCAAGGATTTGGAGACGCAGCTGGCGGACGCGCATCGGCTGCTGGACCTCAAGAACAGCGAGTTGAGCGAGCTGCAGCGCAAGCTCGGCGCGCCGGTGACCGCGGCGCCGACGCCGCGTCCGCAGACGCCCACGGCGCAGGTGCCCGTTCCCACACCGACGCCTCCGCCGGTGGAAGCGACGCAGCCGAGCACAACCGCGTCGACGCCGACGCCCACACCGTCGCCGCCGCCTGCTGAAAACACGACGCCGACCCCGACGCCAGTACCGGCGCCGAAACCGGCACCTATTGTGAAGAAACCGGTGGCCGCCGAATCAGGTTCCTGGATCGACTGGGCCACCGCGAATTGGTGGCTGCCGGGTGGAATTCTCGTCGCGTTGATTGCCGGCCTTGCGTTTGTCTCTTGGCGGCGCCGTCAAGCCGGCGGCGGTGGCGGCAACGACTTCCCCGGACTCGATTCCACCGACATCTCGGAGTTCCGTGATCCGACCGCCAGGATTGGCGCCAGCCGCGGCGGCGATGACTCCTTCGTCGTGGAAGAATCGGGCGAGCATCGCATGCCGGACTTCAACGAGCCTGCGCAGCACTACGGCGAGACCACCGCCGATTTGAAGGCTCCTGACGACACGATGTCCAGCGAGAGTGCCGTCAATCTCGATCAGGGCGATCCCCTGGCCGAGGCGGACTTTCACATGGCCTACGGTCTGTACGATCAGGCCGCAGACTTGGTGCGCATTGCGCTCGAGCGAGAGCCGGATCGGCGCGATCTGCGCTTGAAGTTGTTGGAAATCTATTTCGTTTGGGGCAACAAGGACGCCTTCCTGCAGACTGCCAAGGGCCTGGAAGCAACCCGCGACCGTGCACCTGCGGGCGAGTGGGACAAGATCGTCATCATGGGCAAACAGATATGCCCCGACGAGCCGCTTTTCTCCTCCGTGGCCGGCAGCGGGCGCGGCGCAGGCGCGCTGGTCGACCTGAATCTCGAAGGCGGCGAGAACCGCGTCGATATCGATCTGTTCGGCGATCCGGAAGGCGAGCACAGCATCGATCACCGGATCGCCAAGGACAGTGACACCGAGACCACCGGCGAATCGCCCGGCATGCATGCTTCCTCGGATCTGGATTTCACCCTGGATAGACCGGAACGCGGAGCGGATGATTCGCCGACGCGCGAAATGCCGCCGCGCGATGAGCCGACCGTGGAATCCGAGCTGATGAATTTTTCCGACTCGCCCACGGCGGAGTCGCCGACTTTGAAGCCCACGGATCTTCGCGACCGGATTTCGTCGAAGTTGGACAAGGTGGAAAAAGCGGATCAAACCGCAGAGCTGTCGATCGACGATTTGGGTCTGGACCTGGATCATCTTGAAGGCACCACCAACGGCGCGTCGATCAGCATTCCCCAGCTCGAAGAAACCGATCACCCGTCGGACGCGCCGACCATGGTCGCGGGTCTGGATGAAAAATCGCGGCGCATGATGGCGGAAGCAGAAAGCCGCGCGCGCGACAAGGATCTGACCGAGCTGGAACGCGAATTGGAAGCCTCGTTCGTGGCCGATTTGGGCACGGACCAGGAGGAGATCAAGACGGCGGTACTGGGTCCTGAGTCTGCGCCCACGGTGCAGATGCCGCGCGGCACGACTCAAGATTCCGGGGCAACATCGCGATTCAAGTCACCGGAATATTCTGACGTTCAGGAGCACGATCGCCCGGATATCGATTCGACTTCGAAATTGCGTGGACTCAATGCCGACAGCATCGACCTGGATCTGGACCGGCTCGCCAACGCTCTGGGATCCGGCGATACGGTCGAACAGCCGCGCGCAGAAGATGAAGTGTTCTCGACCGAAGTATTCGAGGGCAGCCAGCGCAACCGCCGCGTCGATCTGGATGTCGGCGAAGCACTGAACGGCTCGGAAGCCGCCGCCACCAACAAGCTGAAGGCGATTGCCACCACGCGCACCAGTAAGATCAAGACCGAGGAGCTCGCGCTCCCGGAACTCGAGCCGGTCACGATGAGCGAGGTGGGGACCAAGCTGGATCTGGCACGCGCCTACATGGACATGGGCGACCCGGAAGGAGCACGCAGTATTCTCGAGGAAGTCGTCAGCGAGGGTTCTGCGAGCCAAAAACAGGAAGCGCAGCGCTTGATCGAGAATCTGCCCGGCTAGGAGCCTGTCTGCGTATTCCCAGTGGCTCCGTGTGATCGATCCCGGCCGCCGTGTCGCCGCCATCATCGAGTATGACGGCACCGACTTCGCCGGCTGGCAGTCGCAGGTGCACTCCAGCTCGATTCAAGACGCGGTACAGGCCGCGCTTTCCTTCGTGGCGGGTCACCCGGTCGTTGCCATCTGCGCGGGGCGTACCGACAAAGGCGTGCATGCCGTGGGTCAAGTCATTCACTTCGACACGCATGCGGTGCGTACGCCCCGGGCGTGGGTGTTGGGCGCCAATACCAAGCTTGCGCCCGATATTGCCCTGCAATGGGCCGGCGAAGTGAGCATGGGCTTTCACGCGCGGCACAGGGCCGTACGCCGCATTTATCGATACGCCATATTGAACCGCAGCGCGCGTTCAGCCTTGCAACGCACGCGGGCTGCTTGGATTCATCGCCCGCTCGATGCGCCGGCCATGCATGCAGCCGCGCAGGCGCTGATCGGCGAACATGATTTTTCCGCGTTTCGCTCCGTTCAGTGCCAATCGAAGACCACGATCAGGCGCGTCGATGCCATCGAGGTGACCCGCGAGGGGGACTACCTCTGGTTGCAAATCACCGCGAATGCCTTCTTGCACCACATGGTCCGCAACATCGTGGGCACGCTGCTCGACGTACAGCGCGAATCGAATCCCGGCGCGGCCATGACCAGGGTGCTGATGAGTGCCGATCGGCGCTACGCCGGCGCCACAGCGCCGGCGGCGGGTCTGTACCTATGGCGCGTCGAATATCCGCTGAGTTATGGTATCCCCGCGCCCGAACCCCAAATTGGTTTAAACTAGCGGCATGTCCTGGTTTGAGCGAATTGTACCGTCGCGGATTAAAACCGAGCGCCGCACGCGATCGGTGCCCGAAGGGTTGTGGACCAAGTGTCCCGCTTGCGATGCCGTGCTCTACAAAGCCGAGATCGAGCGCAATCTGCATGTCTGCCCGAAGTGCAGCCACCACATGCGCATCAACGGGCGCGAACGGGTCATGAAATTTCTGGACGCCGGATCGACCACTGAAATTGCGACCAAGGTCGAGCCGGAGGATCCGCTCAAGTTCAAGGACTCCAAGCGGTACAAGGACCGGCTGGTTCAGGCTCAAAAGCAAACCGGGGAACGGGACGCATTGGTCGTCATGGCCGGCAAGCTGGCGGGCCTCGATGTGGTCGCCTGCGCCTTTGAGTTTCGCTTTTTGGGCGGATCCATGGGCTCGGTGGTGGGTGAAAAATTCGTGCGTGCGGTGGAGCACTGCCTGGAACATCGCATGCCCTTGGTGTGTTTCGCCGCCAGCGGCGGCGCCCGCATGCAAGAGGCCCTGTATTCGCTGCTGCAAATGGCGAAAACCAGCGCGGCTCTCAAGCGCTTGTCGGAGGCGCGACTACCTTTCATTTCAGTCATGACGGATCCGACCACCGGCGGAGTGTCGGCGAGCCTGGCCATGCTGGGCGATATCAATATTGGTGAGCCTAAGGCGTTGATCGGTTTCGCCGGCCCGCGGGTCATTCAACAGACGGTGCGCGAAACCCTGCCTGAGGGTTTTCAGCGCAGCGAGTTTCTGCTCGAGCACGGCGCGCTCGACATGATCGTTGACCGTCGCGAGCTGCGTGACCGCATCGGCGCAATGCTGCGCCTGTTGAGCGGCAAAGAACCCGCTGCAGCCTAAAGATCGGCGCCGCATGCGCAGTCTCGAACAGTGGTTGGCCTACCAGACCCAAGTGCACCCACAGACTATCGATCTGAGTCTGGATCGATTGCGCGTCGTGCTCGAGCGCTTGCGGTGGCGCCAGCCAGGAATCCCCGTCATCACGGTCGCCGGCACCAATGGTAAAGGCTCGGTAAGCGCCTATTGCGCGGCCATATTGGGCGCCGCCGGTTTTCGGGTGGGAACATTCACTTCCCCGCACCTGCGCGATTACCGCGAGCGCATCCGAGTTCACGATCGCCTGGCCCGTCCCGACGAACTGGTGGCGGCCTTCGAAAAGATCGAAGCAGCACGCGGCTCCGTGGCGCTGACGTTCTTCGAGTTCAATGCGCTGGCAGCGCTGCTGGTCTTCGACGCGGCCGCGCTCGATGCATGGGTGCTGGAAATCGGCATGGGCGGTCGACTCGATGCCGTCAATGTGGTCGATCCGGACGTCGCGGTGGTCACCAGCATCGGATTGGATCACCAGGAATACTTGGGCAATACGCTCGAGGCCATTGCGCGGGAGAAGGCCGGCATCTTTCGCCCCGGCCGAACCGCCGTGATCGGCGGGCGCGAACCTTCGCCGGTTCTGGAAAGCATAGCCGGCGCGATGGGTGCGCCGCTGAAGCGGCTCGCGATTGAATACAATTATATTTTAGAAGGCTCAGGCTGGCGCTACCGCGGAACGCACTGGGATTTACCCCACCTGCCGGCGCCGGCGCTGGCGGGCGGTATTCAATTCACCAATGCCGCGACTGCACTCGCGGCTCTGGAGGAAATCGCACCGCGCCTCAAGATCCCAGCCGGTGCCGTCGCGCAAGGCCTGACGCAGGTACGCTTGGTAGGCCGCTTTCAAGTGATCAAACCCGCCACAGGTTCGCCGACCTGGGTGTTGGATGTCGCACACAATCCGGACGCGGCACGCGTGCTCGCGCGCAATCTGAGCGCCAATCCGGTTGCCGGGCGGACTCTTGGCGTGTGCGGAATTCTAGGTGACAAGGACGCCTCGGGAATCGCGGAAATATTGAGCGACTCGATCGGTGAATGGTGGTGCGCACCCCTCGACGGTGCCCGCGGGCGAAGCGGCGATGAGCTGGCGAAGGAAGTTCGAGGCAAAGTAGCAGTCAGCGTCCACGCCGCTGAAAGCGTCGCAGCCGCGTGTGCGGCCGCTCTCGAGGTCGCGACACCGCAGGATAGAATCGTAGTGTTCGGATCGTTTCATACCGTCGGGCCCGCACTCGACTGGCTCGAGGCCGCCGGATTGCTGCCGTCCGCGGCGCTTCCCGAATATACTCGGCCGTAATGGATCGTCGCGTCAAAGAACGGCTCATCGGCGCCTCGATCTTGGTCGCGCTCATCGTACTGGTCGTGCCTGAATTGTTGTCCGGCCCAAAGCCCGCGGCGCTGTCGGCACCGCGTCCGGCGACCGCGCCGGAACCTACTCGAAACGTCACGGTGGACCTGGCCACCAGCAAGGCGCCCGCGAATTCCGAGGTCGAGCCCGCCGGTACGCAAGGATCGCCTGCCTCACTTGGGCAGTCTTCCTCGGTGAGCGCTGCCGAGGGCGCCGAGCCGGCGCCTGCGACGCCGGTCGCTGCGCCGCCGGTCGTCGCTGCGCCGGCCGCGACATCGCCATCGACCGCCGCACCCGCGAGGCCCGCGGCCGTTGAAACTGCGGTGTTTTCCCCCATATCTTCGCGTGCGGCCTGGGCGGTGCAGCTGGGCAGCTTTGCCAACCGTGCGAACGCTGAGAATTTGTCGCACCAGTTAAAAGGGCAGGGGTTCCCGGTATATGTCTTGCCCGGGGGTTCAGGTGCCTCTGTACGTTACCGGGTGCGTGTGGGACCCCTGGCAAATCGCGACTCGGCGCAGCGGACGGCCGCAAAGCTTAAGTCAATTGGGCATGATTCCAGCCTGGTGGCCCCTGCCGGCTGATTTCGCATTTTGGCGATGGATTCACGACGGCCAGGGCTTCAGGTCCGGTAGAATATGCGATTGGCGTGAGGAGGCGAGCGATTGACCGGAGCAGACGTTCTTATCCTGTTGGTTCTGTTGGGGTCAACATTGATCGGCGTGCTGCGCGGTTTCATTCGAGAAGCGGTTTCGGTTGCTTTCTGGATTCTCGCCATCTGGTCTGCGTGGCAGTTCGGCCCCGTCATTGAGCCGCATCTTGGCGGCTTGCTCGCAGATCCGGCGATCGCACCCTGGGTCGGGCGCTTGGTGATTCTGGTGCTGGTGCTCTTGTTGGGCTGGGTGGTTGGCATGCTGCTCAGCTACTTCACGCGCAGCTTGGGGTTGGGACCGCTGGATCGGGTCATCGGACTTTTTTTCGGCATCGTGCGCGGCATGGTGTTGGTCGGATTGTTGGTCATCGGCGGCGAGCTGCTGCACATGAATCAAGAGGAGTGGTGGGGCCGGTCGAAGCTGGTTCCCTACGGTCAGACCGTCGGCGATTGGCTGCGGGCGATGGTCGGCGAGAAAGGCGAACCTTGGGCAAAGCTCGAACGATTGACCGTAATCAAAGTCAGACCGAAGTAGCGGAGATCCCTCATGTGCGGAATCGTCGGAATGGTCGGAACCAGTGCGGTCAATCAACGCATCTATGATGCGCTGACGGTATTGCAGCACCGGGGTCAGGATGCCGCCGGCATCATGACGGCGCAGGACGGCGAACTGTTCATGCGCAAGGACTCAGGACTGGTGCGCGATGTTTTCCAGCAGAAGCACATGCTGAAGCTCAAGGGCAACATCGGCATCGGCCATGTGCGCTATCCCACGGCAGGCGCAGAAAGTGCCCATGACGCGCAACCCTTTTACGTCAACTCCCCTTACGGCATTTGTCTGGGCCATAACGGCAATCTGACCAATGCCCGCGAACTCACCGAAGTGCTGGTGCGCGAAGACCGCCGGCATCTGAACACCGGTTCCGATTCGGAAGTACTGCTGAATGTGTTGGCGTCCGAGCTCGAGCGCGTGGGGACTCCGCGGGTTACGCCGGCGGACGTATTCGCCGCGGCCAGCGCTGTGTATCGACGATGTCGAGGCGGATACGCCGTCACTGCCATGGTAATCGGCCACGGTATTCTGGGGTTTCGCGACCCCAACGGCATCCGTCCGCTGGTGATCGGCAAACGCGAATCCAAGAAGGGTACCGAGTGGATGCTGGCCTCCGAGAGCGTCGCTTTGGACATGCTGGGTTTCGACATGCTGCGTGACGTGGCGCCGGGCGAGGCCGTGTTCATCGATGAGCAGGGCCGCTTTTACGCGCAGCAATGCGTGGCGATGGCGCGTCACACACCATGCATTTTTGAGTACGTATATTTTGCGCGGCCGGATTCGATCATCGACAACATTTCGGTGTACAAGGCGCGATTGCGCATGGGCGAGCGCCTTGCCGAGAAGATCAAGCGCGAACGGCCCCAGCACGGCATCGATGTGGTCATCCCGATTCCCGATACCAGCCGCACCAGCGCCGTGCAGGTTGCACAGTTGCTCGGGGTCAAGTATCGAGAGGGGTTCATCAAGAACCGCTACATTGGCCGCACCTTCATCATGCCGGGACAGGAACAGCGCGCCAAATCGGTTCGCAGCAAATTAAATGCGATCGATCTGGAATTCCGCGGCAAGAACGTGCTGCTGGTGGATGATTCGATCGTCCGCGGCACGACCTCGGCGCAAATCATCGACATGGCGCGGGAAGCCGGAGCGAGGAAGGTATTCTTCGCTTCCGCGGCGCCTCCCGTGCGCTACCCGAATGTGTACGGGATCGACATGCCGGATGCCTCCGAGCTGGTGGCGGCCGGGCACACCGATGAGGAAGTGCGCGACATCATCGGCGCCGACTGGCTGATCTATCAGGATTTGGAAGACCTCGAGCATGCGGTGCGTCACGACAATGCGAGCATCAAGGACTTCGATACGTCCTGTTTCTCGGGGGAGTACGTCACCGGGGATGTGACGCCGGAATATCTCGAGCGACTGCAGGGCGAGCGGTCCGACGAGGCCAAGCAGCAGCGTCGACTGGGTGTCGGCCGTGGACTCAAGTCCGTTCGCATTCTGTAGAAGCCCGCGCCGGAATGATTGGCGGCTCGGGTTGCGGCACAAGTTATGCGCCTATTGGTGATTGCAACCCGCGAGGACCATCGACTGCTTGTCCGCAAGCACGTTGAGATCCAATGGCCTGACGCCGCCATCGTCGAGCACATACTCGGGGTCGAGCCGAAACTGGACGAGCATTTCGCGGCCGTCGGTTTCGATGCCGTGATCATCGTCGCCGCCCGGCCGACCGCGGCCGCGGCGGAATTCGCGCAGGCCCAGGCAGCCAAAGCGGAATTCGCGCCGATCTTGTTGTTGCTGCTCGAGAATGCACCGGATCCCGAGCCGCCCGCCGTGGCCGGCCTGCGGCGCCTGTACGGCCGCAAAATCGACCGCGAGCGGCTGATCAAGCTCATCACTACGGCGTCCAACGAGCATCGAAAATCCCTCGCCCTGCTGCGTTCCAATCCGGATTACGAAAGCCGTTATCGTTTCGGCACGGTCATGATTCGGGGGCATCGCTGCATTCGGCAGGTGGGCAGCGGCGGCATGTGCAAAATCTATCTCGCCGAGAGCGAGCGCGCCGGAACACTGGTGGTGCTGAAGGTCTTCAGCCAGGTGCCGGACGTGTCTGAGCGCTTCGTCAGCTTTGACCGGTTCCTGCAGGAATATGAGATCGTGGCCGGCCTGAATCACAAGAACATCGTGCGCATCTACGATTTAGGTGTTGCCGATGACCATGCATATATCGCCATGGAGCATTTCCCTGCGGGTGATTTGCGCGAGCGAATGAAGCAGCCGCTCACGCCGGCCACTGCCCTGCAGTTTCTGGAGCAAATCGCCAGCGCGCTCGACGCCATTCACTCGGTGGGTGTGCTGCACCGGGATCTGAAGCCGGCCAACGTGATGCTGCGCCCCGACGGTACGGTCAGCTTGATCGACTTCGGATTGGCCAAGGCGAACGAAAATGAGATTTCTCTTACCGGCACCCGCGAGATCTTCGGCACTCCCTACTACATGAGCCCGGAACAGGGTCATGCGGAGATCATCGACGCACGCAGCGATCTTTACAGCCTCGGAGTGGTGTTCTACGAAATGCTGATCGGCCGCAAGCCCTTCAGCGGTGCGACCGCCATGGAAGTCATCTACAAGCACAAGCGTGCCGACTTGCCGCAGATCGCGCCGGAATTCGCAAACTACGAGGGATTGCTGCGCGGTCTGTTGGCGAAATCGCCCGAAAATCGATATCAGTCCGCCCGCGCGTTGCTGACTGCCATCGGCGCCCTGAAAGTCTCCGCATGAATTCACACCCGGCCGATTTTGCGCATCCGCTGCTGTGCGCGCCGACTCCTGCGGGCTGGATCGCTCGAGCATGTGCCACTCCCGATCTTTTGCTGATCGATCATGCGAATTGCGAAAAGAAGGCCGCCTCCACCGCACTTAGCTTGATGTTTGCCTATGCAGAAGACTTGGAATTGGCCGGCAAAATGTCGCGGTTGGCGCGCGAGGAGCTTCGTCACTACGAACAGGTCGCCAAGATGATCGGCACCCTGAACGTGGTACCACAGCGCCTGGCGCCGGGCCGTTACGCGGCCGGCATGCGCCGATTGGTGGCGAGCAGCGAGCCGCAACGTGAGGTCGACCTGATGATTTGCGGCGCGTTCATCGAAGCTCGATCCTGCGAACGCTTTGCCGCCTTGGGAGAAACCATCGACGCGCCCATGCGCGGCTTATTTCGCGGCCTGCACGAAGCCGAGGCGCGGCACTACAAGGTTTACTTGACTCTCGCGGAGCGGGCTGCGGCCCGTGCGGGCCTGAACCTAAAGCAGCGAATCGCGCTGTTCGCTGCGCTCGAGGCGCAGCTGATCACGAGCCCGGATCCTATTTTCCGCTTTCATTCGGGACCGCCGGGTCCGAATGATCAGAGCTAGGAGTCTCCTAGGCACGCCCCAGTGATTTGAGCTCGGGACCGTCGCAATCCCAGCGCAGCACACTGCCTTGGTCGTACCAATCACCCAGAACGATGCGCGTGCGCGGCTTGCCCTCGACTTGGAGTGCATGAATGCCCGGGCGGTGGGTGTGGCCGTGCAACAGAGTGGAGGTAGCGGCGGCTCGCAGTGCCGTGGCGACACTTTCCGCGTTCACGTCCGTAATGGCGTATTCCATCGCGGCAGTATGCGCCTGGCTGCCGGCGCGCGCGGCGCCGGCAAGCGCCCGGCGCGCATCGATCGACAGGGCGAGAAATTGCCGCTGCCAATCCGGATCTCTTACGGTGGCGCGCAGCCGCTGGTAGGCGCGATCGTCGGTGCACAGCGCATCGCCGTGCATCACCAACACCGGTTCGCCGTACAGCGTCACGATCAACGGATCCGGCAGGAGCCGGGCGCCGCTCATTTCGCAGAATTGCCGGGACAGCAAGAAGTCCCGATTGCCGTGCATGACGAAGCAGGGCACGCCGCTCGAGGTGAGGGTGCGCAATCCGGCGATCGCTGCCGACTGCGCCGGATCCGCTGCGTCATCGCCGATCCAGGACTCAAACAGATCACCGAGTATGTACAGCGCCGTTGCGCTCCTGGCCTCGACCTGCAGAAAGTCCAAGAATTGCTCGATGATCGCGGGGCGACTTGCGTCGATGTGCAAATCCGAGATGAATAGCGTGGCCACTCGAGTGCTCGGACAGGCTCCTACGAACCAGGCACGCGCTCAATTCGCTGGATGATGACGGGCTTGAGCGGCGTCTCTTCCTTGATGTTGCCATGCGCGCCGGTGGCCACGTTGCCGATCCGATCGACGACATCCATGCCGGAAGTCACCCGTCCGAATACAGCATAACCCCAGCGGGTTTGCTGGGGGTCCAAGGCGGGATTATCGTTGAGGTTCACATAGAACTGAGCATTGCCGCCGTGCGGCTCTTGGGTGCGCGCGAGTCCCACGCTGCCGCGTATATTGCTCAGCCCATTGCCCGATTCATTGACGACGGTCACGGGGGCGGGTTTGGGGGTGTAATCGGCATTGAAGCCGCCGCCTTGGATGACAAAATTGGCGACCGCGCGATGAATGAGGGTGTTCGTATACTGCCCTTTATCGACGTAAGCCAAAAAGTTCGCAACCGTAAGCGGTGCACGCTCGGCGTTCAATTCAATCGTAAAATTACCCAGCGATGTGACCACCTGCACCTGCGGAGACACTACCGAGGGCTTGGGGGGAGTTTTCGCATCAGGCGAAGTGGCCGCCAGTGCGGGCCCTTGCGAAGCGGTAACCAGCAATCCGAGCATGAGTAATAGCTGTTTCATACCTTGGATTCTACTCGAATAGGTACAATCTTGAGATATGTCCTTAAACAACCAGACGCCGGTCGTCACCCGGTTTGCCCCGAGTCCCACCGGATCGCTGCACCTCGGTAACGCGCGCACCGCACTTTTCAGCCATCTTTGGGCCCGCAAAACCGGCGGGAAGTTCATTTTGCGGATTGAGGATACGGATTCTGAGCGCAGTGAAGCGCGTTTCCGGGATCAGCTAATGGTCGACATGCGCTGGCTGGGTCTGGACTGGGACGAAGGCCCGGATATCGGCGGCCCCGCGGGCCCTTATTCTCAGGCCGAACGCGGCGAATTCTATCGGGACTTATATGCGCAGTTGACGGCGCGCGATCTGGCCTACCCATGCTACTGCACGGCGGAAGATCTGGAGCTGTCGCGAAAATTACAAAGGATGTCCGGCAGG